>JFJP01005917.1_pt1 | contig 16854 bp, 13 predicted proteins | sample 431651 | NCBI WGS metagenome assembly JFJP01 (sample SAMN02602958, study PRJNA72255) | Microbial mat metagenome, whole genome shotgun sequencing project. | biome: fresh water; feature: sink hole; material: water; isolation source: purple microbial (photo- and chemosynthetic) mats found in... | reverse complement strand
TCTGAAAAACATGCGAATTTTATCATTAACACCGGGCAAGCCCGCGCCGTTGAGGTTGAAGCCTTGATTGCCCAGATTATCACCACCATTCATACACGTTATGGGGTGCAGTTACAGCCAGAAGTGCGCGTCGTAGGCGTTGCTTGAATGGGCTAATAGTTGATAGAATAGCTAGGTTAAGCGAGCATCGCTTTGGATGGATTGACTGAGCTGCGCTAGACTGTGACGCCCCGTCACCGCCGCTTTCTCAGCCCAGAGCAGTCCGACATCGGAATCACACACAGGTAATTAACATGAGCGCAGTTGAACAAGCAGTTGACATAGAAATCCCCCAAGCGTTGATTTTCACGGATAACGCAGCGCGTAAGGTGCAAGAATTAATCGCTGAAGAACAGCAAGAAGGGCTGATGCTGCGCGTGTTCGTGCGCGGTGGCGGCTGCTCTGGTTTTCAGTACGGCTTTACCTTTGATGAAAACCTGCAAGACGGCGACACGGTGGTTGAAAATCAAGGGGTTAAGCTGCTCATCGACCCCATGAGCCTGATGTATTTGACCGGTGCCGAGATCGATTACAGCGAAGGTCTGGAAGGGTCACAGTTTGTGATTCGCAATCCCAATGCCACCACCACCTGTGGTTGTGGCTCTTCGTTTAGTGCCTGAGCTTTTGCCGTGCGGCGACTAGGCTGGGTTCCTCAGCCTAGTCGCCGCGCTTTCAACGGCGCGACCGCAGCAGGGTGAGGATTAACCAGCCTGCCATCACTGCCGCCAAACCCAAACACACTCCCCCAGTGATGAACTGCCCGCGTTCGAGGGCGGGAATACCGATAGCCAGCAAAACGCCCACAATCGCGAGCGCGATGGTGTAGTCTGGGTGTGCGTGCGGCATGGTTTTTCTCTATTGTCCTGTGTAAGTACCAGACCATAATTGACTTAACATATATTAGTGTTTATTTTTTTTGCCTTTGTGTGACTTTGTGCCTTCGCGTCTTTGTGGTGAATGTCTTATGTTAAACGAGTTATGCTCATGTACTTACAAAGGCAGATAGCCTATTCCAGCAAGGGCATGACGGTGAATTCGTTTTCCTTGAGCCTGACCACCACGCCTTGGAAGGGATCGATGCGGGCGCGGTGATTGCCGGGGGACACGTAATTGGCAAAAATCAACGCCCCGACCGCTTTACGAGTGCCTGGCGGCAACTTAAAAAAGGGCACGACTTGACCGGGTACCAGCTCCCATTCCCAACTTTGCAAGAGGCTGGGATAGTCGAGTTTGTATTGGGCGCGCTTTTCAAACCATTCGTTGGCGGAGATTTTAAGCAAGTCTTCAAACAGCGCCCGGTTGTAAATCACCAGTAAATCCATAGCAATCGGGTGATTCAAGTTGGCGGTGGGCGCGACATCCACCGCAATCAGCCGGGTTTGTACCCGCGAGTTATTGCCATCATCGCGTGATAAACCGCCGCCGCAGCCACTCAGCAGCAGGGCGATCAACCCGCCGATCACACCCAGGGTACTGACCCGATACCGATTGCGCATGTGTTTCCTCCTCAGAATTCCAGTTTGAAACCGCCCATGATCGAACTGTGCTGCATCCCTCCCAAGCCTAATAAACTTTGGTAGGTGATGAAGGCGGTCTGGCCGTCGCCATATTCCATGTCCATGCCCAAGGACAGGCTGAAATAGCTGGTGTCCGGGTTATCGGTGGGCAGGATGAAACGCTGACCGCTGGCGTCGTGGACAAAGTAACCGCTGAGACTGCGTGCGCTATTGTCCATTTCCTGGATGAGTTCGACGCTGACTTCAGGAATCAGCTTGGCCCAGGGCAAGTCGATTTTGTAAGCAGCAATGCCACCGACGGCTAAGGTCATCGAGGTGAGGCTTTGGTTGTCGAGGGCAACGCCCAATTCACCGCCGACGGCAAAAGGCCGCGACAGGCTTTCACGAAAACTGTCCACATCGGCTCGCAGGTAGTCAAAGCGCAGGGTCGGGGTGAATTCAAGTAAACCATAGTGGAATTGATAGCCGCCAGTGACGGTGATGGCACTGGTTTCACCGCCAGGCGTGGCCGAGGCGGTTTGATTGACTTGGGTGTCGGCCACTCGGTAATAAATGTTGCGCTGGGTGTCGTAGCTGTTGCTGGAAAAATTGTAAATGCCGTCCACATAAAACTGCTTGGGTTCGTAGAAAGTCATGTACAGCGACAGCGCGTAGCTTTCGTTTTGAATCTGCCCCCCGTTATACAGGTCGGACTTGGCTTTGCCATAACCCAGCGCGGCTCCCAGAATTAAATTGTCCTTGAAGCGATAGTCCAGCCCGGCGGTGACGCCATTGCTGCGAAAATCAAAACCAGCCTCGCGGTCGGTGGTGTCGCGGTCGCCAAAACTCATGTCGCCGCTGATATAAGCGCCTAATTTCAGCAGATCGTATTTGTGCGCAATCCCGGGCGGTAACATGCCCGGTATTGCTTGCCCCGACACCGGTTCGCCGAGGTTAGTGGGCAGCGGCACGCCCTGAATATCGACTTTGAGATCATCCAGTTTCAGTTCTCCCCCCGCAGCACCGCCGCGCAAAGCCATCAGGCGCGTGCCGATATGACGAAATTGACGCGAGGAAAACTCCACCGACATCCGCCCCATGCTGGCGTATTCTTCGGGTGCCCATTGTTGTAAAGCGGTTGCTACTTGCTCTGGCTCAATCGCGGCATTCACCACCAATTCCCGACAACGCGCCTGTAAATCGCTACTGGCTTGACCGGACTGGCAAAGCCGCCCGACGGTGCCCGCCAACGCCCGCTGCGTGGGATTGCGTGCGACTTTTTCCAAAGCTATCACCGCATCTTCAGCGGCAATTTGATCGACGATGCTCAAGGTTGCGGTGCGTTGTCCCAACAGCGTTTCATCCGCCGCGCTGAGTAACAGGGTGACAGTGCGATCCCCGGTGATCAGGGGATTTTTAAGTATCTCGACTTCAAAGGTTTTAGGGCTGTTGTCGGTGTCCGACCAGTACAGACTGCCGGTGGTGGCGACATAATCGACGCCAGCCAGTGCGCTGCCGTTGCTGCTGCGGTAGTTGACGGTGATAGCGGTGTCTGCGCCGCCGTTGCGTTGCACGGTAATCAGCGCTTTGCCCGCTTCTTCGGCGACCCGATAAGTCACGGTGCTGAATTCAATCAAGCCGGTGGTTTCATCGTCGGTGATCTGTAGCACGGCGTTTTTACGGCCCAAACTGGCACTCACCGGATCGCTGAGCAGTAAATTCACTGTTTCCAAGCGTTCTGCTTCGCGGTCGTTGATGATCGCGATGGTGAAGGTTTTTGGGGTTTTCTCGCCCGCTGCCCACACCAGGGTGCCGCTGCTGGCCGTGTAATCTTTGCCCGCTTGGGCCGTGCCGTCGGTGGTGCTGTAATTGACCGACAGGGCGCGATCATCTTCGCCGGTGCGCGTCACGCTGATGGTCACTAAATTCTCGTTTTCACGGATGCTGACCGTTTCTTGGCTGAAATCCAATTCAATCGGCGGCGGTTCAGACACCGTGGTGGTGACCACGACCGTGGCTTTGGTGGTAGCCAGATCGTCGGTGTTTTCGTCCAGTTTGGTGCCTGCGGCAAAAAAAGTGCTGGTGACGGTGCCGGTTTTAGCGGGTGTCAGCACCAGAGTGACGGTTTGTGCCCCAGATAAATCCCCCAACGCACATTCGATAATCTCGCCCGTTTGACAACTGCCGCTGCCTGCCACCGCAGAAACCACGGTAAAATCAGGCGGCACGCCATAACTAAACACCACGTCGTTGACCGACCGCGAAGTGCCGACGGCGACGGGAAACAGGGTGACGGTGTAGGTGAGGTTTTGACCACGCGCTGCTGCATTCGGCGAGGCGCTGATGTTCATGGACAAATCCGCTGCCTGTGCGATACCAGCCACGCCTAAGCAATAAAATCCCAGAAACAAGCGATAAAACCAACGCTGGGCGGACAAAGCCGCGATTTTTGAACAATACATGCAAACGCCTTTGGTTGGGTAAGCGCCATGCTGGGCATAACGCGGTGGGGCAAAAAAATCAGGTTCACCAAGGCTGACCTCGGTTGCAGGCACGCGCAGCGGCTGTGGTTTATTGTCGCACAGGGCGGGTCTGCTGTCAGGATTTCCAAAGTGGTCTATAACTGCCGCGCCAACCATAAGCCCAACATCGTGGCACCTAAACAAACGCTGAGGTTTAGCAACACATTCAGTGCGGCTTTCAGGTACGCTTGGGCCAGCAACAGGTTGAGGGTTTCTTGGGAAAAACTGGAAAAAGTGGTCAGCCCGCCCAGGAAACCAATCAGCACCGCCGCCCGCCAGACGGGGTTCAGGTTGAGACGTTCCGTCATGAAAAAGGCTAAAAATCCCATCAGCAAACAGCCCAGCACATTCACCAGCAGCGTGCCATAGGGAAATCCCCGACCTAACCACTGATGCACTTGGGTAGACAGCCAGTAACGTAGCGCCGAGCCAAGTGCGCCCCCCAGGGCTACGCTGAGTAAGTTTTGCATGAGAATAACGGGAGATGAGGCCGAGCCGGTCGGCAATTGAGACAGCACTTAGGCGCATGATAAGAGTGCAAGCGGATTTTTTCCATAAAAAAACCGCTCCAATTTGGATCAGAGCGGTTTGCAGTGGCTTAAGGAGAGTCGGGAAACGGAAGCGGACAGGGTGAGGGTGCTAGTGCAGCCAAGCCCCAGGGATTGGGCCAGCTTGCTCTTCTTCTTCAGCCAGCAATTTATCACCCCGCAAGCCTGGCAGCCAAGCGGCACGCTTCATCTGCGGCGCATTGTCCTGGGCAGGTTGTAACCCCAAGCTCAGGCCGTCTTCGGGCTGTGGATTTGCGGATGGGTTTACAGGAGATTTCTTGGCTTTCATGACTATAACCTCCGCTTGAGAGCTGTGGGTGGCACATCATTCGTCAACAGGATGTCAGGCAATATTTATGCCGTTGCAAAAAGCAATCCAGTGTGCAACGGGCACTCTCGGAATATAAGGGAGGGCTGAGGCTTTTACCAGACCTGGCTTTGAGCGCGACCCGATTAAAAATGACGCCCGACACCCAAGCCAATCATCCAAGGGTCTAGGTTCAAATCCAGTTGACTGCTGCCGGTGTCGAGACTGGTGAAATGCGCTTGGGTGCTGAGGTCTAAATATTTCATATCGGCATTGAAAAACCAGTCTTCGCCCAAGGCGAAATCGACGCCGAATTGTGCCACCCAACTGGCTTTATTGGCGAGGTCAAACGCCGAAGTCAGCGGATAAGCGTCGCGCAAACCGCCGCTGGGACGTTCGCTGAGAAAAAAAGTGTAGTGCATCCCCAAGCCCACATAAGGACGAATCTTGCCCGTCGGCGAGAAGTGAAATTGCAAAATGCTGGCGGTCGGAATCATTTCCACATCGGCAATCACCCCAGGGCTTTGGGCAACCAAGCTGGCCCCTTGGGCGCTTAACTCATGGCGACTGGGACTGGCTGCCATCACTTCAATGCCCCAATGCTCGGTGAGTTGATAGGTGCTGTTGAGGCTGAAGGTCCAGGCGCTGCCAAAACGGGTCTGGGTGTCGGTCAGCACGCCCTGCGTTGCGGTTTGGAAATTGCCGCCACCGCTGCCGCTGGGATCGATATTCGTTAAACTGCCGCGAATCCGCATCTCGCCGGCTTCCGCCCATCCGGCATTTGGGGCGCAGCACAGTCCCAATAACGCCAAAGCAAGCCAGCGACGGCGTAAAGACGGGTCAAGGCGGTGAATTATCATGCACATCTCCTGTTAGGATTAACTTATGTTAATATTTGACGCAGTGTCATACAACTAAAAATCCAGCGTCTTGCCGCTTCCCTTGGCTTTAGCACCGGGGCGAGTTTGCAGAGACGACATACCCAGCGACACCGCTTCATGCAAAGGCCAACTGACCGCTTATGCTCGCCAGAATCCAAAAACTATCCGCAGCCCCCGCAGTGCTGGTCAATTGTCAGCAGTGCGTGGTTCGACAGCTTAGCCCTTGCCGGGGCGTGCCTGAGGAGGCGCTGTTACGATTACAGGCGTTTCGCAGCAAACAAAGCGCAGTCGCCAGCAAAGCGCATCTCTACCGACAAGGCGAGATGCACAGCCAAGCTTACACCTTGCACAGCGGCTGGGTCATGCTCTACAAAACCCTGCGCACCGGTAAACGGCAAATCCTGCGTTATGCCTTGCCCGGTGATTTTATCGGTTTACAAACGCCGTTGCACGGGCCGCTGAATCACGCCGCTCTGGTGTTGGCGGATGTGGTGCTGTGCGCCTTTCCCCGGCAGAGCGTGATGGAAATGCTCGAAAAGTTACCCCAGTTTGCCGCGCAGTTGACGCTGCATACCTTGCGTGATTTTGAACAGCTCGGCAATATTGCGCACCGTAGCGCCCAAGAGCGCATCGCCGCCTTGTTCCTGGATTTATGCACCCGCTGCCAGCCGCATCAAGCGCTCAGCCAACGTCTACAAATCGGCGTACCCATGCCGATTACCCAAGAAGACATCGCCGACACCTTGGGTTTAACCCAAGTGCATGTCAACCGCACCCTGCGCTTGTTGCGTCAATTAGGCGTGCTGGAATTTCAGCATCACCAGTTGACGATTTTTGATTATCCGGCCCTGTGCGAACTGGCGGGTTATGAACAAAGCGCCGAGGTAAACGCCCAGTCTAAACGGATGCGCTGATTCACCCGCATTCACCGCCACCATGCCACCACGAGGATGCCACCCCATGTCCGATCCCTGTACTTATGTGATTTTTGGCGTGACGGGCAATTTATCCCGCACCAAACTCATTCCAGCGCTTTATCACCTGGACGTCAAAAACCGCTTATCCGAACAAACCGTGATTCTTGGTACGGGTCGGCGGCCTTGGGATCAAGCGACTTGGTTGGCTGAAGTGCGCGGCATGATTCAGGAAAAAGTCGGCGAGGCTTTTGATGAGGTGGTGTTTGCCCGTTTCGCTCAGCGTTTACACTATTTCCAAGGTGATTTGTCTGAACCCGCGATGTATCCAGCCATGCGCGATGTGTTAAGCAACAGCACGTTATTTCCGCAAAATATCGCTTTTTATTTGTCCATTCGCCCGGCTGAATTTGGGCCAGTGATTCAAGCGTTGAGTGAAACAAGTTTGCTGGAAGAAATCCACGGTTGGCGACGGGTAGTGATTGAAAAACCCTTTGGGTATGACCTGGAAAGTGCGCGGGCTTTACAAAATCGCCTGATGCGTTATTTACGCGAAGATCAAATTTACCGGATTGATCATTATTTAGGTAAAGGCACGGTGCGCAATGTGTTGGTGTTTCGCTTTGCCAATGTGTTAATGGAACCTTTGTGGAATCGGCATTACATCGACTCGGTGCAAATCACCCACTCAGAAAGCCAAGGTGTCGGCAGTCGGGCCGATTATTATGACGATGCAGGCGCACTGCGCGACATGATTCAAAGCCATTTGTTGCAATTACTCACCTTGGTGGCAATGGAATCTCCGGTTTCTATGGAAGCCGAAGCGCTGCGCGATGAAAAAGTGAAGGTGCTGAAATCCATTCGTAAAATCCCATTAAATGCCGTTCACGCCCATGCTTTTCGGGCACAATATGCAGCCGGGGTAGTGGATGGCAAAAAAGTCAACGGCTATTTGCAAGAAGAAAAAGTACCGCCGCACAGCGTGGCTGAAACCTATGCCGCCACTAAGTTATTCATCGACAATTGGCGCTGGGCAGGCGTGCCTTTTTATTTGCGCACTGGTAAGCGGCTGGCAGAAAATCAGTCGATGGTGTCGATTTGCTTCAAAAGCCCGCCTAAGCAATTTTTTCGCACCAGTCAATTGCAGCACATGGATCCCAACTGGATTTTGCTCAGTATCCAACCTGAAGAATGTTTGCGGGTGGAACTCACCGCCAAAGAACCGGGTTTGGAGATGAATACCCGGCAAATCAGTTTAGATGCCAGTTTTCGCAATCAAACTGAGGCCAAACACGATGCTTACGAAGATTTGCTACTAGACGTGATCAAAGGCGATAGATCACTGTTTTTGCGCTATGACGAAGTGGAATACGCTTGGCGGGTCGTCGATCCGATACTGCGGGTGTGGGCGATGGAGCGCGACTATATTCCCACTTATCCCGCAGGCACTTGGGGTCCCGAAGAAAGCCGCCGCCTGTTTGAGCGCGAAGGCCAATGCTGGCGTCATTCCTTAGAGCCGAATTTTGGCTGCGAGTGAGCGTAACCCCACCTTGCCGCGCCGATTTTAGCCCTGAGTTTGGCCGGAGCCTGGTCGCTGTCACAGTCTGTTACATAAATCGCCGAAGCGCAGCAGTCAAAGCTTGGTTATTTGAACGAATCAGGGGGTTGAGGGCGGCAAGAAGAGGCTGCGCGATCACGGCAAAACCCGCATCAATCCTTGGGTTTGCACTAAACCCTGTGATTTATAAAGTTTTTATGCGATACTTCTGATTACGCATGACGCACACTGAACGGCGCTGAGAAGCCACCAGCACTGGATCACAATCCAGACGCGCTGTGAGTGTACGTCAATTTTTAGCTTATTAATCCGTGGGGTATAGTAATTAATGATGGCGTCTAAACAGAAACACTCACTGACTTTCTTAACCTGGTTGCCCCTGTGGCTGGTTGTCGGTTTAAGCGGCTGCGGCGTGGTGCCGGAACAGTCCCGCATGACCCCAGATGGGATGATGGAAAGTGGCCAAGAAGTGGCTGTAGACAGCGAATTAAGTGACAATCCCTTGCGCTGGGGACTCGTGAAAACCCCGCCCAAACATCCTTATCAATCAGCCGACAAATCTGCGGGCAATTTATGGGATCGGGTTAAAGCGGGCTACACCTTGGTGCCTGAAACCAGTCAAGCCAACTTCACAGAAAGCATCGACTTTTACCTGAAATACCGGAAACATATCGCCAAGCTTGGCAAAAATGCCGAGCCTTATCTGCACTACATCGTCGAAGCGCTGGAAAAACGCGGTATGCCGATGGAATTGGCCTTATTACCGGCGATTGAAAGCGCTTATCAACCCCACGCTTATTCCCCGGCACACGCCTCCGGTCTTTGGCAATTTATTCCCGGTACGGCGAAAATGTTCGGTCTAAAAACCAATCACTGGTATGACGGTCGTAAAGACATCACGGCTTCCACTGAAGCGGCACTCGACTATCTACAAACTTTGCATCAAAAAATGGACGGCGATTGGTTAAAAGCGATTGCGGCCTATAACTGTGGCGAAGGAAATGTGTTTAAGGCCATTGATAAGAATCTCGCTTTAGGCAAACCGACAGATTTCTGGTCACTCGACTTGCCACGAGAAACCAAACAATATGTGCCACGGCTGATGGCTTTATCCACTATTATTGAAAAGGCAGATCGTTATGGGGTTGATTTAGAGCCGATTGATGACCGTCCTTATCTGACTAGCGTCGATATCAAGGGTCAAATTAATTTAGATTTTGCGGCCCAGTTATCGGGGGTTCCCAAATCTGAGTTAAAACGCCTCAATCCAGGTCTTAAGCGCAACACCACCAATCCCAATGGTTCCGGCACTTTGCTGGTGCCCGTCGCTCAAGCCGCCCACTTACGCCAGCAACTGGCAGCCGTGCCGCCGGAAAAAATGAATCCGCCTATGTCTGAGGTGGTGGAGGAAGAAGAGGAAATTGCCGACGCAGCCCCAGCGAAGCCAAGCGTCGCCGAGAGAAAAGTCGCCGAGAGAAAAACTGTGGCGCGTCAAGCCGAAGCTCAGATACAAACCCATACGATTCGCAAGGGTGACACTTTACGGGCCATTGCGACGCGCTACAAAACCAATGTGGCGGTGATTTCTAAAATCAATGGGATTACGCAGAAAACGCGCTTGCAACCCGGTAAAACCCTGAAAATACCCAACACCCTGCTGGCGATGGCAGACAATCCGGCTAAAAATGCGCCTGCCACGTCTGCTAAAGGTGGCCGTGCAGCGGATAAAAAAGCAGCGAGCGCCAGCAATAAGCGCGGTGGGGAAATCTTAAAGGTCAGCGCCCCGTCTACCAAGAAACACCGGGTCGCCGCAGGCGAAACCCTGTGGGATATTGCTAAAAAACACCAAACAGACGTGCAAGTCATTTGCAGCCTGAATCGCATCAACCGCAAGGCCAAGTTAAACATTGGCGACACCTTGCAAGTACCCGCGACACGCGCCAATAAAACCAGAAAGAGCTGATTTCCTCTCGTTTTTGTGCCGTTACCATGCCGCCGTCGGGTTTATTCAACCGAGGGCGGCATTGTTTTGCAAGGCGATTTATCCGTGACCGCCCCGCCTCCGATGCGGCTGGCAGCACATCAGGTGTGCCCCCACTTAAAAACTGGTCACGATTTTGCAGCACGAAGCACACGCCATCCTGTCGATAAAAATAACCCCAGTCCAGGGAGATTAACGCCTTTACCCAGGTTTTCATTGACAGCGCAGGTGTTCTACTCTTCATTTCTTCTGACCTTTGACCGGGACTGACTGGCGTGGTGCTTTCTTTACGTCATAAATTTGGTTTATTGCTACTGCTGCTGCTCGCAGTGACTTTAAGCGGGGTATTTTGGCTGGCCCAGCACAGTCTCAGTGACATTTTCAGTCAGTCGATTGAACAAGAACTGCATAGCAACTTAGCCCACTTTAAGCAAGTCTGGTTAAACAGCGAACATCAACTCGATGACAGCCTGCACGCCTTACAACAACATCCTGCATTACAACAGGCACTGACAGCGCCCACCCCGTCGCCGCTGAGCGATAGTTTGTTAGCGGCGCTGGCACCCAAAGACCACCTCCTGTTTGTTGACGACGGCCAGGGCCAAGTGCTGGCAGCCAATCAATCCGCCCGCCAAGCGCCTTGGCTGCTGAATCGCTTGCCTAAATTGCAGGACGGTGCGCAAATTCTCTATGACTCAAATAATGGCCTATTACAAATCAAACGGCACAGCCTGCCAAAATATCGCCTGTGGGCGGTGCGTATTTGGCAAGCAAACGACTTGACGCACTGGGCCGTCAGCCACCAGACCAGCCTGCTGGTCTTACAAAATCGGCAAATTGTGCTGCGCAGCACCTTCGACACCGCCACCGCCGAAACCCAGACAATACACGCCCAACTCCTACGCTATCTGACTGATCCGGCAAGACTTTCCCAAGCATATTCGGACATTCAGCCCCTGACTATCGACGGCGAGCGTTTTATAGCCCTGGACGCCCCCAGTCAACAACCGGCAATGCCCGATTTATTTTTGCTGCAATCTTTGGATAAACGCCTGCTGTTTACCCATCGCTTAGCGATTTATCTGGTGCTAATTGGCGGTGCCAGTACCTTGCTGGGTTTATTGCTGGCTTCCCCCTTATTTCGTCAAATCAGCAGTGGTTTGGTGTTATTACGCAACGCGGTGGAACAGATTGAACAAGAAAATTACCAATTTCAATTCAAACCCAGCCGTTACCGCGAATTGGCGCGCACCGCAGATACGCTGAATCGACTAATGCAACATCTTGAAGAACAAGAAAAACTCCACAAGGCGATGGAACAACTGGTGTCCAAAGAGTTAGCGCTACAATTATTGCAACAACCCGCATTAGCCACGTCTCGACATGCGCAGGGCGTGGTGCTGTATGCTAATTTGCGCCAATTCAGCACCTTATATGACCAATTTACGGCACCTGATTTATTGGATTTCCTCAACAATTATTTAACCCGCATGAGTTTTTGTATCACCGCCCAAGGCGGCCTGTTGGATAAATATCTGGGGGATGTGCTGATTGCGCTATTTGAACTGCATAGGCCACAGGCGGGCGGGATTCAGGCCAGTTTGCGCAGTGCCCAAGCGATGCTGGATGCTTTGACACTGTTTAACCTGGAAATAGCCAATCCCTTAGGGCAAGATATGCGTTTAGGGATTGGGATTGCCGCTGGCGACCTGGTGACGGGCCGTTTGGGCGCACAGGGTCGGCAAACTTATTCGGTACTTGGAAAACCGCTGAAACGGGCCAGTGCGCTAGAACAATTGGCGCGAGTATATGGGGTGGCGGTGTTGTTGGATGAAAGCAGTTACCAAGCGTTACAAGCCGAAGCCAGCAGTGGCCCCTTGTTGCGTGCCTGTCGCCTCCTCGATGAAGTGCCGCTGGCGGCGGACGGTGCGCCGATTAAAATTTATGAATTGCTGGCTCGCCGCTATCTAAATCCTCAATTTGAACCCTTATTGCAGCGTTTCCAAGAAGCGCGTGCCTATCTGGCTCAGCACCAAATTCAACTAGCCAGCGACTGTTTACAGCGTTTACACGAGGAATGGCCGGAAGATGGGCCGACACGCTTCCTGTTGGCGCGTTGGTTTTTCAGGAATAACGCTTGGTGTGGCAGGCTCTCATTATCTTAACTTCTACAACACAGAGGCACAAAGACACAAAGGAACACAAAGACTGACTTTACGAACGCAAGCCAAGTAGGCGTGGGTTGTCCTGAGCGCAGTCGAAGGAAAGGGTAATCAAGCAGCGGTTAGTGTTTATTTTTCTTACCTTTGTGCGACTTTGTGTATAAAAACTCAGGAACTTCCAACAAATCCTATGATTCCTCTGGAAAAAATTATTGTCCTTAATAAAGTTCCCTTATTTTCGGCACTCAGAACCGAAGATTTGTACATGATTTCAACGATTGCCAGCGAAGAAGTGCATGAGGATGGGCATGTGTTGTTTTCTCAAGAGGATGTGGGCGATAAACTATTTATCGTGGTGTCTGGCAAAGTACAAATCCTGCAACGACGTGAAGGCGTGGTGCAGCATATTGCCACGGTTAAAGAACACGACTTTCTCGGCGAACTCGCCTTATTTGATGCAGAAACACGCACCGCCACTGCGCGCTGTGAAGGGTCTTGTACCTTTTTAGTGATAGAGCGCAATGACATGGAACAATTGGCGCACGAGTATCCCGCCATTTCTTTTGGTTTTATTAAAGTTCTAATCAGTCGGATGCGCGGTATGATGAAATAACATGCTTAATTTCAAACGCGGTCTCTTCTCCGTTAAATCCAACGAATGGGAAGCAGTGTGGTACTTCTTTCTGGTCTTGCTGGCGTTTGCTTTTGGTTCCAGCATTGCCCGTAGCATTGCCATGACCTTGCTGATCCAGCATTTGACCGGCGATCTCCTGCCCTATATGTTTATTCTCATCGACACAGCGGCGATGTTTAGCTTGGTGGCCTACGCCAATTACACTAAAAAAGTCAGTGGCTTGGCTATTTTGGCTTTTTTATTGGTGAGTGCTACTTTTTTTACCCTGCTGGTGCGTTTATTGTTTTTCTTAGATTATCCTTGGATTTATGGCTTTTTTTTCGTGGGTTTCTTTTTATTTTATATTCTGATTTCAATTCATATCGGCAGTGTGGTTGCTGCTTATTTCACTGCAATTCAACTAAAGCGCGTCACCGGGATTATTAACGCCGGTTTACCCATTGGAGGGGCGCTGGGTGGTGGTACTTTGATGCTGCTGCTTGAGTTTGTTGAAGAACCCGGCTGGTTAATTTTATTGACCAGTTTGGCTTATTGGTTGGCTTTTCGTCTGCTTTATAAAATTAATCAAAGGCTCAGCCCGGTGCGTCCCGGTCATCGTGAGCCTGGCAGCAGTCAAAAAAATGCCCTGCAAGAGTTCAAAAGCGCTTTTTTTTACATCACCCATTCTAAACTGATGTTCTACATGGCCATCGGTTTAATGTTGTTTGTGATTGCCAGTAAAATGCTCGAATACCAGTACCAAGCGATTATTTATCCAGAGATGTTTCCCGATCAGAATGACCGGGCGGCTTTTTTTGCGCTATATGAATTTCTAGGTAATCTGATTTGGTTATTGATGCAATTATTTTTAACCTCGCCCCTGTTGCTCAAATTGGGCGTGGGAGCCAGTAATTTAATTCATCCTTTGTTAATGGTGTTGGTGTCTTTGGGTTTATTCTTTCGGTTTGGTTTTGCTGCGGGCGTGTGTGCGCAATTTGTCAATCAAGAAATGCGTGGTGCGGTGCGTACTCCGGCTAATAACTTATTATTCAATGCCATTCCGCCCAGTATGTGGGGCACCACTAAAGCGTTTATCAACGGCATTATCTTTCCCATCGCCACCGTGATTGCCAGTAGCATTTTATTAGTCACCAAAAGTCACTTAAACTTATCTGAGCAATTATTTTTATTGCCCTTGCTGACACTTATTTTATCGGCACTGGGAGCCTTGTTGGTAATTCCCCAGTGGGCGGCTTATAACGAAGGCGTATTTGGATTACTCAATCGGGACTTATTTAGCCGTAAAGCCAAAATGGGGCAGCTTGATAATTTAGAACACATGATTAATAGTAAGTTAACTAGCGCTGATTCCCAAGAAATTATTGCTGCGCTAGAAATGATAAGGGTGGTGAAACTGCAAGGTTTTGAATACATGATTGGCCGCTTATTACGCCATCACTGTGAAACCAAAGTCAAACAACACTGCATTGAAAGTTTGGCGGTATTACCCCACACCGACATAGTGCGTCATCATCTCATCAAAACCTTACATCAGGAACAAAACACCGATACCTTAGTGTTGTTGTTGCAAAGATTGGCGGGTTTTAAGCTCAGCCCTGGCGATATTCAGGTGATTGAACATTTTTTATTACATCCCATGCCAGCGGTATTTGTGGAAGCTTGTTTGTGTCTACACGCAACACCCAGTTATCCGCATCGTCACGATTTGGAAAAACGCCTGTTAGCCCGTCTGGCGCATCCTGAGTTGCCACAATTCGCACGTTATTTACAAGCGCTGGGCAAATTTAAGCAAGCCGCTTACGACCCAGTGGTGCTTCCCTTTCTCAATGCGCCCGATCTCGAAATACGCAGTGCGGCTTTCAGTGCGCATATTAATTTATTACAAGGACAGCTAGACCTTTATAAAGACAGCTTTATTGACGCGCTCGATTCTCCCGCCAAAGAGATGAAAATTGCCGCCTTGCACGCCCTCAAAGAATGCAGTCCGCCAGCAGACTGGACGCCAATTATTCGCTTGCTCGGTGCTAAAGAACGGGCGTTAGTGGCAGAAAGCAAAGAATTACTGCGGTTACGGTTAAATTTGTGTAAAAATGCCTTAGAACAACAGGTATTTGCACCACAAGTCTCGGTGGAAGAAAAATTTGAAATCCTCTCGCTGGTGTATCCGCTGTTTGGCCCTGAGCAACAACAACGGCTGCAAGAACAAGCCGATTTGTCCTTGCATCATTTTATTCGTATTCGGGGTTTGTTGATGTTATGCCGCGATCTGATGCCAGAACAGCCAAGCCGCTGTTTGATGGAAAAAATTCTATTGGAAATTGCGGATGCGCATCTCCGTTTGGTGATCACGGTGATCAGCTATTTGTCCAACGAAAGCCGCGAGTTTTATCAGCGGGTAACTCGGGGATTACAATCAGAGAGCCATGCTAACCAAGGCAACGCTTTAGAAGTGCTGAGCAATGCGGGTGAAAAATACTTGGTGGGACGTTTACTGAGATATTACGAAGAACAACCCAGCCAATTAGCCGCACTCAGTGTGGTACACGACAGTTTGTTTGAACAAACGCTGGGGTTGTCTGCGGCAAACTATCGGCTGCAACTGTATGCGCTTAATCACGACATGCTGAGTGCTTGTTTGTATCACCTGGAACAGGCTAATCCAAGCAGCCAGTCTGCAACTGATTTGGTGTGCGCCCTGCTGGGCGTGGTGAAAAAGGAAGCTGGTCTGTAAGCCGGGTTCTGTCTAATCCAGAAAACTGGACGAGGCAATCATTCATCTGGGATACAGATCACTCTGCACCTCTAGCAACCTACCCTGAAACGATGCGAACCACATCTGAGGTGAGACACCTCTGTTTCTCTATTTGGTCTTGCTCCGGGTGGGGTTTACCCTGCCACCGCTGTTACCAGCGGCGCGGTGCGCTCTTACCGCACCATTTCAACCTTACCGGCATCTGGTGGACGCTTAGGCGGTATATTTTCTGTGGCACTGGCCGTAGGCTCATCACCCCCCAGGCATTACCTGGCACCCTGTTCTATGGAGCCCGGACTTTCCTCCCTCTGCAAGCAGACAGCGATTGCCCAACCAGCTTCCCGGCGGGCAGTCTGCCGGTTTTAGCGGGCATTTGCAAGAAAATAGCGTGTTTTAGCCAATTTAGCGCAAGCCAGAATAAAATCACGCACCCAGCAGCGCCGAGGCCGATTCGGATAAATCAATGACCGGTTTTTGGGGAGCCGGTAAGGCGTGGCGTTCTGGGCGTGCCAACCAGCCCGGCTGGCGGGCGCGTTGATAGGCGTAGCCAAAAGCCCCAGCGCACAACAAGCTGGATTGGAGCGGCGCAAAGTGTAACAAAGGGATACACAGCGCGTTGACCAAACCGCAGCCTACCCAAAAGCCGAGGCTGCTGCCCAAGCGCAGATGTAAATGTGCGCTCACATCAAACACATCGCGCAAATGGCTCAGATTATCCTGACTCAACACGATCTGAGCGTTGTGATAACTGAGATCCGCGCCGCTGGGCAAGCAAATAGAAACCTGTGCTTGCTGCATCGCCAGCGCATCATTCAAACCATCGCCGACAAAGCACACCCGGCGGCCCTCGCTTTGCAGACGGCGCACCAGTTGCAGTTTATCCTGCGGTCGCTGTTCGGCATACACCGCATCAAAACCGAGGGTTTGCCCCAAGCGTTCGCAAGCCGCTTGGCTATCGCCAGACACCAACACCAAGTGACGAATCCCGCGCTGGCGCAATTCTGCCAACACCGCTGGCACTTCTGGACGCAACTGTGGGCGCAATTCGATAGCCCCTTGT
>JFJP01011147.1_pt1 | contig 16857 bp, 14 predicted proteins | sample 431651 | NCBI WGS metagenome assembly JFJP01 (sample SAMN02602958, study PRJNA72255) | Microbial mat metagenome, whole genome shotgun sequencing project. | biome: fresh water; feature: sink hole; material: water; isolation source: purple microbial (photo- and chemosynthetic) mats found in... | reverse complement strand
CGCACCAGCCCCCGCAACAGCCGACGGCGCCGCGCGGCGAATTCCGGCCCGAAGTCAAGGCGGATCGATTCCAACTCGGTGAGCAGGCGGCGGGGAGTCGGCGGCATGGGGATCCTCCGGAAGCGTGAGCCGGGACAGGTGGGCGAACCGCGCGATACTAGGCGCAGAATGTGGCCGTTGGCCATCGCGAACTGGAATCGCCTGCGGCACCGCCGACAAGACCGGCCCGTCGGGTGCGCGGTGCCGTGGCGGTTGGCCGCCGCGGCCTCGTCGCTTGAGCATCATCGCTTGAGCATCACCACTTGCGCCGGCGCAAGTCCAGCGACGATGTCCGGCGCTTCAACGTCTACATGCGTCCTGCAACATCACCATCCCTTCGTGTTCATGCACGAACCCATGGCACCGGCTGCACAACGTCGTCAGGTTCTCCGCCCGGTTCGATCCGCCGAGCCGACGCGGCAGCACATGGTGCACTTCGAGGAACCGCGTCGAGCGGCAGCCCGGCGCGGCACAGCGATGGCGATCGCGCGCCAGCACGGCCGCCCGCACCGAAGGCGGTATCGTCGCGCGGTTCGGCCCGCCTTCCCGCCGCACGCGCGCGTCACAGGCCAACGATTCCACTTGCGCCGGCGCAAGTCGCTTCTCGCCGCGGCCCGCCAGCACCAGGTCCAGACGATCAGCACCCTCCGGCGCCAGGCCGAGCTTGTGCGCCTTCTCGACCAGCGCCTCGTAGCGCGCCAACCGGACGCCATCGGCGCGCAGGCTGATGATCGACGGCGGATCGGCGACGGGCGATGACGCCACCTCGAAGTCCAGCTGCACCTCAGGCACCGGCGGTCTCCGTGCGGTCGCCGCCTTCACCGCGACTTCCAGCTCGCGCCGTCCGATCGACTGCGCCTTGGCCACCCACACATCCTGTGTCTCGGCCGTCGCGACCCGCGCGACCTGCCGGGCCTTGGTCCAACCGATCGTGCCCGTCGCCACGGCGTCGCGCAAGACCGGCAGGCGCTCGAGATCGTCGGCGAGACGTTTGAACAGCCAGTAGCGGTTGTCGCTGAAACCAAGCGCCTGCACGGCGTACATCTGCAGGCTGGCGAACCCGAGCTGGCGGTACAGCCCGCGCCGCTGCACCTCGGCGAACCAGAGCACGGCGCATTCCTGCGCGCGGTCGCAGGCGTAAAGAGCCTGGCGCAGCGAGGCATCGACCATCGCGGCGGGCTGGTCGGCGGCGAATTCGGGCAGGGTGACGGCGGCCATGGTGTGCACCTCTCGGGGAGGAAAATATCGCAAATCGCGAAGGCGATAATATAGCGAAAAGAAATCGTAACAGCAAGGGGTTCATGGAGATATATCCAATAAAATCCAACCCGCGGACAATGTGCCATCCCAAACGGGATGCTTCAGCGGGCTTCCGCGAACTCCCGCAGGCGCCCCGCCATTCCTGCGGACAATTCACCCCGCGCCACCCGCGCGTCGACCCACCGTCGAAACCCCGCGAGCCCTGGTCCAAGCACGGCAGGTGGGATGCCCAGGGCGTCGCCTTCCGGGACCCGCAGTGCGCATGCCCCGTCCAACGCAACGGCTCGCGTCAACTGCGCAGCGGCCTGTTCGTGATTCCCCGCTGCGATGTGCAGCACTGCGGCATACATCAGCGCCTCATGGACGGAGCCCCAGGCCTGGAAGCCCTTGCTCTTTTCGCAGACCACAAACCCGTCGGCCGGCGCTGTAAGCAGCGATGCCGTCCAGAGGACCTCGCCACGACCGCCGAAAGCCAGGTCCGCTCCCAGAGCACCGGACAGCGCAACGTATCGAGGCGTTTCCATGGCTCTTTCGTCGGCGTGTTCGCGCGCCCCGGGTTGCCCCGACAACTTCGGCTGGAAGATGACCAGGGTCCGCGCGTCCCCCGCGAACCCCGGCGGCAACGCCGCCGCGATGGCCGCGGCCGTTTCGCGCGCCGCCAGCGCCGCCCGCACCACCGGGTCTGCGGGCAATCCGTCGGCGCCCGTGGCCGCGATGCGGCCGCGCATGCCGACCTGACCCCAGAGGACCGTCACCACGAACATCGCGGCCATGAGCACGGGCCCCGACCGCAAACGCGTCGGCCACCAGGTCGCCAGGGTGAGCGCGCCGGCCGCCGCCGCGAGGTAGCCCATGTACGGCCGCGCCTGGTTGAGAAGGGGCAGCGCCGGCGCCAGGCTCAGGAGTGCGAAGAACCAGGCCGCCAGCCGCGCACGGGATCCCCGCCGCCAGGCCAGGGCGCCGGCCACCCCCCAGGCAGCCAGAACCGCGAGGCCGACGCCGGCCCTGGTCCAGTCCACCTGCGCCGTGAAGACCGGGCCCGGCGTGGGAAGCCACCAGCCGAATTTGCCGAGGTTCCCCAGCATGACCAGGGGCCCGCCCAGCGCATAGGGATCGCCGGAACCGGTCGCGAAGTGGCGCGTCACGAGAAATGCCTCGCTCGCTGCGACCACCACCAGGCCCGCCGCCGCGCTCCGGCGCCATCGTCCCAACGCAACGGACGATGCGCGAGCCGGAATCAGCGACGCCACGAAGAATACAGGCAGTGCGAACGCCGCTTCCTTGGACAGGATCGCCCCCGTGCCGAACACGAACGCCGCCACCGCCCCCGCGCGTCCGCCGGCCAGCCAGCGCTCGACAGCCAGCAGGGCGAGTGTGCCGCCGAGCAATTCCTGGATGCCGGAGGCCCAGTAGATGGGCGTGAAGGCGATGGGCGTAGCCGCGAACATCAGGCCCGCGAAGAGCCTGGCCATGGGCGGCAGTCCGGCCCGGAGCGCGATACGGGCCAGCGTCACCGCGGCGAGCGCGTGCAGAAGGATGCGCGCCCAGGCATGCGCGGCCGCGTCGGCGCCCAGCAGCGGCCAGGTCAACGACCACCACGCCTGCTGGCTCAGCCAGCGGGCGGGAAGGCCCCTCTGGCCGTCCAGCAGACCCGCCGCGCGGCCGAGCTGGCCCCAGTCATCCAGACACCACCAGGTCCCGAGTGCCGGCAGGCGGGCCGCGACAGCCGCGCAGGCCACAAGGCCCGCGATCAGGACGATGCCGCCCTTGCCTCCACGCAAGGCCGATTCCTCGCGTGAATCAGGATCTGGATCGACTTTGTTGGCGGTGGATTTCATGGCCCGGTCCCCGGTTGCTGATAAGCACGGACACGCCGCCCGGAAGTTTCTCGACAGCGGCCGCGCCCACGGCCATTTTCGCATTCCGAATCGGGAAGAACCACCTCAACCTCATCCGGGATGTCCTGCATGCCGCGCCAATCTCCGAACACTCCGCAACCCTCTCCTGCCCCAACCGTATCCAACCGGTTGCGTCCTTCAGCCCACCCCACGGAGGAGTCCGCCATCGTGCCGCCGCATCGCACGTCCGCCCAGCGCACGTCCGCAAGACAATGGGCCCCGACCCTGGCCACCATCCTCCTGCTCGCGGCGTCCGCCGGCTTCCCGGCTCCAGCCGACGCAGCGCGACCTTCAGCGCCCTGGCAGCCCGAACGCCATCCGCGCCTCGAGACGCGGCGCGCCGCCGGGCCCATCGACGTCGACGGCGTGCTGGACGATGCCGGCTGGCAGGGCATCCCCCGCGCCGGGAACTTCGTCGAGCACGCGCCCGGCGACCAGACGCAGCCGGCGAACCCGACCGAGGCCATGCTGACGTACGACGACGAATACCTCTACGCGGCGTTCATCTGCTACGACGACCCGGCCGCCGTGCGCGCCTCGTACAGCGAGCGCGACCGCATCTGGAACGACGACTACGTCATCCTGGCGCTGGACACCTTCGGCGACCAGGCCTGGGCCTTCGAGATCGCCAGCAACCCGCACGGCGTGCAGGGTGACCTGCTGTGGTCCGCCGGCGCCGGTGAAGACATGACCTACGACCTGCTCTTCCACTCGTCGGGCCGCATCACCGAAGAGGGATGGCAGGTCGAACTGGCCATCCCCTGGACCAGCCTGCGCTTCCCGGATGCGCCGGCGCAGGAGTGGCGCGTCGACTTCTGGCGCAACGACAACCGGCAGGTGCGCGGACAGTCCTCCTGGGGCATCTACGACCGCGACCAGGACTGCTGGCCCTGCCAGTGGGGCACGGTCACCGGGATCAACGGCGTCAAGCCGGGCAGCGGCCTGACCGTCCTGCCGGCCATCGTGGCCTCGCAGGAGGACGGACGCGGCGCGGACGGCGACGGCGCGGCCGGTCCGCTGAGCGAAGGTGCGATCATGGGCGAGCCTTCGCTGGGCGTCGCCTACGGGATCACGCCCAGCATCACCGCCGAGGCCACGCTGAATCCCGATTTCTCGCAGGTCGAGAGCGATGCGGCGCAGATCGACGTCAACTCGACGTTCGCGCTGTCCTACCCGGAGAAGCGACCCTTCTTCCAGGAGGGCAGCGACCTGTGGGCCACCAACTTCGACGCCGTCTACACGCGTTCCATCAACCGGCCGTTCTGGGCCGGCAAGCTGACCGGGCGCCCCGGCCGGACGAACTTCGCGGCCTTGGTCGCGCAGGACGATGCGTCGCCGTTCATCCTGCCGTTCGGCGAGGGCAGCGCCCTCATCGAGGGCGGCCGCAGCTGGTCGTTCCTCAGCCGCGTCCGGCAGTCCCTGGGCAGCCAGTCGCATGTTGGTTTCATCTCGACCGCGCGCTGGCACGAGGGCGGCGGCTACGGGGCCGTCGTCGGCCTTGACGGTCGCGTGAACCTCACCGGCAACCTGCGCTTCGAGGCGCAGGGTCTGGTCAGCACCACGTCGGAGCCCGTGGCTCCGGAACTGACCGCCGATCTCGACGGCGTGACCTTCGACCGTGGCCGCCACACCGCCGCCTTCGACGGCGAGTACTTCACCGGCCACGGTCTCTACGCCAGCGTCGAGCGCTCGACCCGGCACTGGAACTTCGATGTCGACTACTGGGAACGCAGTCCGACATTCCGCGCCGAGTCGGGCTTCGAGCCGCGCAACGACCAGCGCATGGGCACCGCCTGGACGGGCTATACTTTCTACTTCGAGGACGGCCTGTTCGACCGCGTCGAACCATCGCTGAATGTGGGCCGCGTCTGGGACTTCGCCGAGGTGAAAAAGGACGAGTGGCTGATGGGCGCGCTGCGGGCCTGGCTGCGCTACGCGCAGACACAGGTCTGGGTCGAGGCCATGGGCAGCAACGAGCTCTTCCACGGGATCCAGTTCGACGGCATCACCAGCCGCGAGGCCGGCTTCCAGATGCGGCCGTCCGAGGCCGTGGCCGGCGGGGCCGAGATTTCGTACGGCCACCGCATCGCCCGCTTCGACGAGGTGATGGGCAAGGAGCTCCGCCAGTCCTATTGGCTGGACCTCCGGCCCTGGAGCCGGCTGCTGTTCGAGCAGCGGCTCAACACGATCCGCAGCGACGATCTGGCCTCGGGCGAACGCCTGTTCGACGGTTTCATCTCGCGCTCGCGCTTCAATCTGCAGCTGTCCCGCGAGTGGTCGCTGCGCCTGGTCGTGCAGTACGACGACTTCGACCGCCGGTGGAATGTCGACCCGCTGCTCACGTTCCGGCTGAACCCGTTCTCGATCTTCTACGTGGGCTCGACCCGCGACTACGCCGAGTTCACCGGCCCGGTGCCGGACCAGGACGAATGGCGTCTGGCGGGGCGCACGTATTTCCTGAAGCTGCAGTATCTCTGGCAGATCTGATGAACCGCGCAAGCGGCACAAGAAGCAGGGGCCGGATCGTTCGCGATCCGGCCCCTTGTTCTTTCACACCTTCGGCACCGGCGCTCACTCCGCGCCGCAGTCGCCTTCCAGGATGCACTTGACCTTGAAGCTGAGCGCCATGAGGCCCACGACCAGGCGCTCGTTGCGCACGGCCACGGTCTTCGGCACCTTCAGGTCGGTGGGGGCGAAGTTGACGATGCCCACGATGCCGCAGGTCACCAGCCGTTCGGTCACCGCCTGCGCGTGCTGGGCCGGCACCGTCAGGATGGCGATGCGGATGCCCTCGCGGGCGATCACGTCCTCGAGCTGATCCATGTCGCGCACCGGCTGGCCGCTGATCTCCAGACCGACGAGACGCGGGTTGGCGTCGAAGACGCCGCGCACGGGGAAGCCCTGCACATCCAGGTTGCCGTAGTTGGCCAGGGCCTGGCCCAGGTGCCCGGCCCCGATGATGGCCACCGGCTGCGGCTCGGACACGCCGATGATCTTTTCCAGCGCGGGCACCAGCTTGCCCACCTGGTAGGGACGGCCGGGCCGGCTGAAACCGCCGAAATAGTGGAAATCGTGCCTCAGTTGGCTCGCTTTGATGTCCAGCGATTCGGCCAGCTGGCGGCTGGAGACGTCCTCCACCCCCACGGCCTGCAGCAGCTTGAGCTTCTCGAGATAGCGCGGCAGCCGGTGGATGGTCGCCTCGGGCACCTCGGAATGCCGCCGGATCTTGCGCAAGGCCTGCCTCCGCGGAACGGACCGACGCCGGGAAAGTTCGTCACAGGAACCTGCCCGGCAGCTTGTTACGGGTTTGACGATTTACCATATTCGATATGTAATCACGTGTCAACCGGTTGACAGGTCGTCCCCTGGACCGTTCGGACGCCCGCGGCGCCGATCCTGTCCAACCCGATTCCGCCCTCTCAACAAGGTGGACGCCGTGTCCCTGTCCAGCCAGTACCGCCTGACCGATCCCTGGCTCCTGCAACCGCTCCCGGCCTGGGGCACATTGTCGGACGACGACTACGCCGCCCTGGGCTTCCGCTGCGGGCTGGAGATCCACCAGCAACTGCTGACGGCGCGCAAGCTGTTCTGCCGCTGTCCGGCCGGCCGCTACAACCGCGACCACCACGACGCCGAGATCCTGCGCCACATGCGCCCGACGCTCTCGGAGATGGGCGAGTACGACGGCACCGCGCTGATGGAGTTCAAGACGCGCAAGGAGATCGTCTACCTGCTGAACCGCGAGACGGTCTGCACCTACGAGATGGACGATGCCCCGCCGTTCGAGATGGACGATCTGGCCCTGGACGGCAGTCTGCTGATGGCGATGCTGCTGGGGTGCAACGTCGTCAGCGAAGTGCACATCACCCGCAAGCAGTACCTGGACGGCAGCATCCCCACCGGCTTCCAGCGCACCGCCATCGTCGGCACCGACGGCGAAGTGCCCTTCGGCAACCGCTCGGTGCGCATCCGGCAGATCAGCATCGAGGAGGATTCCTGCCGCGAGGTCAGCGACCGCGGCCACCGCCGCGTCTACCGCACCGACCGCCTGGGCATGCCGCTGATCGAGACCGTGACCGACCCGGACATGCGCACCCCGCAGGAGGCGATGGCCGTCGGCCAGATCCTCCGCTTCCTGGCGCGCTCGGGCGGCATGGTCCGCACCGGCGCCGGCGCCGCGCGGCAGGACGTGAACGTATCGGTCACCGGCGGTACGCGCATCGAGATCAAGGGCGTGCCCAGCCTGCGCGAGGTGGGCCGGCTCACGCACAACGAAGCGCTCCGGCAGCGCTCCCTGCTGGGGATCCGCGGCGAGCTCGCGCGCCGCGGCGTCACCGCCGAATCGATCACCGACCGCCTGGTCGACGTCACACCCCAGGTTCGCGGCACCGCCTGCGGGTTCATCGCCCAGGCCGTGGCCCAGGGCGCGGTCGTGGGCGCCTGTGCGCTGCCGGGCTTCCAGGGCCTGCTCGACGTGTCCACACAGCCGCGCACCTCGTTCCTCAAGGAATTCAGCGACCGCGTGCGGGTCATCGCCTGCCTGGACGAACTGCCGAACCTGGCGCTGTCGACGCAGAACGTGCCCTCGCTGTCGAGCGCCGAGTGGGAGCGCGTGAGCAAGGCCTGCAACGTGGCCGCCGACGTCCCGGTTATCGTGGTCTGGGGCAGCCGCGCCGACATCGAGACCGCCTCGCGCGAGATCGCCATCCGCGCCCGCGACGCGACCCTCGGCGTGCCGAACGAGACGCGCCAGGCCCTGGACGACGGCACCAACGGCTTCGAACGCATCCTGCCGGGCGCCGACCGCATGTACCCGGACACCGACCTGCCGCCCATCCCGCTGGCCGACGCCCGCGTCGACGCCATCGCCGCCCGCGTGCCGCTGCGCCCGTGGGAGCGGCTCGAACGGCTGCGCGCCCTCGAGGTGGGCGCCGACCTGTCCGCGCGCCTGAGCCGGCACCGGGCCTGGGACCTGTTCGCGCACCTGGAGGGCCGCCTGCCGACGGACGGCGCGTTCGACGCCGCGGCGCTGGCTTCGCTGCTTCTGGACCGCTCGTGCCCGCGGCCGGCCAGCCTGAGCGCCGCCGGCCCGTGGTGGGAACACACCGTCGACGCCCTGGCCTGCGGCCGCGTGATTCCCGAAGCGGTGTGGAGCGGCGAAGACGAACCGACGGCCCGCCTCGACGACGGCGAAGCCCGGCGCCTGTTCGAGGACGCCCTGGCCTCGCTGCCGAACCCGCTGCCGACGGCGGCGGACAAGCGCGCACACGCGATGATGGGCGCGGTGATGCCGGCGCTGCGCGGACGCGTGCCCGGCAGCCTGGTGCGCCGCTGGATCGACGAAACCCTGGCGGAGGTCCGGTCATGACCGCTGACAACGACGATTTCAAGGGGTACCGAAGCCCGACGCTCGATCTGCTGCAGGCCCAGTCGGCGCCCGTGTGGAGCCTGGCCACGCTGCACACGACGCGCGGCGACTTCTCGGGGCTGATCCTGCCCCGCAGCGTGACCGCCGACGCCGACCACATCGTGCTGAAGCTGGACACGGGCTACAACATCGGCGTCAGGCACGACAAGGTGCAGCGCATCACCGTGCACGGCCGCAAGGAAGCGAAGTACCAGATCCCCGAGCGCGCCTTCCCGCACGACCCGAAGAAGCCGCGCGTGAAACTGCTGGGCACCGGCGGCACCATCGCCAGCCGGCTGGACTACCGCACCGGCGCGGTGATCCCCGCCTTCAGCCCCGGCGAACTGTACGGTTCGGTGCCGGAACTGGCCGACGTCTGCAACATGGAGACCGAGAAGCTGTACGGCGTGTTCAGCGAGAACATGGGACCCGAGGAGTGGATGGGCACCGCCCGGGCCATCGCCGCCGAGATCGAGAAGGGCGTGGCCGGCATCGTCGTCGGCCACGGCACCGACACCATGCACCACACCGCGGCCGCGCTCAGCTTCATGCTGCAGGACCTGCCGGTGCCGGTCGTGATGGTGGGAAGCCAGCGCAGCAGCGACCGCCCCAGCTCGGACGCGGCCATCAACCTGATCAATGCCACCCGCACGGCCGCCACCAGCGACATCGCCGAAGTCATGGTCTGCATGTTCGGCCCGACCAGCGACCAGTACGGACTGCTGCACCGCGGCACGCGCGTGCGCAAGATGCACTCGAGCTACCGGTCCACCTTCCGCACGCTCAGCGACATTCCGCTGGGGCGCGTCGATCTGACCGGCGTCACGCCCTACCGCGACGACTACCGCCGGCGCCGCAGCGAACGCAAGGTGGACCTGAAAGCCGTCTTCGACGACCGCGTGTCGCTGGTCTACTACTACCCGGCCATGAAGCCCGACATCATCGACTCGCTGATCGACAACGGCTACAAGGGCATCATCATCGCCGGCACCGGACTCGGCCACGTGAACAAGCCGCTCTACCCGGCCCTGGACCGTGCGCGCACGGCGGGCGTGCACGTCTACATGACGGTCCAGACGATGTGGGGCTACGTGCAGATGTACGTGTACGAGACCGGGCGGGAACTGATGGGGCTGGGCGTGATCCCGGCGGCGAACATGCTGCCGGAGGTGGCCTACGTGAAGCTGGGCTGGGCCCTGGGCCAGAGCCAGGACCACGACGAGGTGCGCCGCCTGATGCTGACACCGGTCAACGGCGAGATCACCGACCGCGAACCGCACGACGGCTACCTCGTGCTGCAGGGCGGCAGCCCCGAGGTCGCGGAGTTCATTTCCTCGCACTGGAAGTAGGCGCGTCGGCGACGCTTCAGCGCACCACGGCCAGCTTCCTGACCGACCGCCGGCCGTCCAGTTCCAGCGCGGCCCAGTAGACGCCGCTGGGCAGGCGCGCGCCGTCGTCGGCCCGCACGTTCCAGCCGAACTCGTTCGGACCCGGCGCGCCCGCCGGCACCGCGCGCGAAGCGACCTTCAGGCCGCGCGCATCGTAGAACGTCACCACGCCGGGCTTCGCGTCGTTCAGCCAGAAGCGCAGCACGACCCAGTCGCCCGCCGACGGGTTCGGGTAGACGCCCTGCAGCCCCTCGCTGATCGCATCGTCGCCCAGCGGCGTCCACAGGACCCAGCCGTCCGGATCCAGGCGCGCTTCGATGACCGGCGTCGGGAACTCGAACACCGCGCTGGCCAGCGCCCCGTCCAGACGCAGGTTCACCGTCTGGCCGCCGCCGGCGGTCGTCACCACCACCGGGTACACGTTGTCGAACAACGGCAGCTGATGCTGGGACAGCGTCACGCGCAGGCGCGTGCCCGGGCCGGCGTCGCCGTCCTCGACCTGCAGCTGCGCATTGATCCGCGGCAGTTCCATGCTCTCGAGGTAGGGCCGGAAGAAGCCGTTCAGGTCCTCGCCCGCCAGGGTCGACGCCAGCGCGATGAAATCTTCGGTGACCACCGTGCCGCCGGGCCGTCCGCCCCCGCTGCCCCAATCTTGCAGGAACCCGAAGAACGCGGCGTCGCCCATCCTGCCGCGCAGCATGTGCATGATCCAGGCGCCCTTGTCGTAGATCACGCGCCCCGGGAAAACGGGCATCGGGTCGTAGACCGGCCCGTCGAGCAGCCATTCGGCCTCGTTGCGGGCCCGGTCCATGAAAGCGAGATACGCCGTCGGGCCGTCCCGGTGCTCGTACCACAGCGCTTCGGTGTAGGTCGCCAGCCCCTCGTTCAGCCAGATGTCGGCCCACTCGCGCGGCGTCAGGCTGTCGCCGAACCACTGGTGCCCCAGTTCGTGCGCAATCAGCCAGTCGCGCGACCGGTCGCCGGACACCGAACTGGAACCGATCGAGGTGATGGTCTGGTGCTCCATCGCGCCGGGCCAGATGAATTCGGCGTGCCCGTACTTCTCGCCGGCGAACGGGTAGGGACCGAACCACTGTTCACACAGGTCCATCATCTCGCACATGGGCGCGAAATCCACGGCCGCGTCGGCCGCGTCCTCCGGAAACACCCAGTGCCGCAGGGGAACGGCCGTGCCGCCGCCGGTCAGGCACTCCTCCTGGAGCAGCGTGTAGTCGCTGATCGCCACCGACACCAGGTAGGCGGCAATGGGATAGTCCTCGCGCCAGCGCCAGGTCTCGCGTCCGTCGCCGGCGGGGGTCACCCCGAGCAGTGTGCCGTTCGACACTCCGACCAGCGTATCGGGCACCGTCAGCGCCATGGAGACCAGGAATTTGTCGCCGGGCCGGTCCTTGCAGGGCCACCACGACTGGGCATGGGCCGGCTGGCTCATGTTGGCGACCACGGGCGCCCGCACCGCGGGCTGCGACACCGGATCGGGCGTGTGCTCGCGGTACATCAGGCCGCGGTTGACCAGCGGCTGCAGGGGCTGGCCGCCGTAGCGGATGGTCACCGAGTCCAGCGCACCCGTCGCCAGGCCTTCCGGCAGCGTGATGGTCACCGAGTCGCCGGCGTGGGTGAACGGCAGTGCGCCGGACACATGGTCGACCCCCGCCACCGTCAGTGTCTGGCGCAGATCGCAGACCACGTCGCGCAGGCCTTCCCACCGGCTGGCGAACACCAGCTGGACCGAGCCGTCGATGGACCGCGTGCCCGGATCGATGGCCAGGTCCAGCGCACAGCGCAGCACGTCGTAGCGGTCGCTGGTGACCGAGGCATCGCCCAGTTCGCCGTTGCGCTTGTCTTCCCCTGCCGCCTTGGCTCCGGTGACGCCGGCTTTGGCGAGCTGGAACCCGGCGCGGGTCAGACCGGGATGAACCGGTTCCCGGCGGTCCGCGAAATCGTCCGCCGCCGCCGGCGAGGACAGACCCAGAAAGATCGCCGCCGTTAGGACGGCCCCGGCGGCCGCGGGGCCGCGCCTGGATTTCCCGTGTAAGTGCATCATCGTCCCATCATAGCATGCCGTATCCGTGCCGGTCACGCCCGGCCATGCCGTTCCGCTCCCGGAATCCGGCCGTGAATCGTCACGATTTCAGGATGCGCGCGCCGGCCGCCACCGGGGCCGTGATCCAGACACCGCCCCCGATGACCGCCCCGGCACCGATCACCGTTTCGCCGCCGAGGATGGTGGCGCTGGCGTAGATCGTCACACCGTCGCCGATCGTCGGATGCCTCTGGCCGCCCTTGACCAGCGTGCCGTCGGCATTGCGCGGAAAGCTGAGCGCGCCGAGCGTGACGCCCTGATACAGCTTCACGCGTTCGCCGATCCGCGTGGTTTCTCCGATGACGACGCCCGTGCCGTGGTCGATGAAGAATGAACCGCCGATCCGCGCACCCGGATGGATGTCGATGCCGGTCTGGCGGTGCGCCCACTCGCTCATCATGCGCGGCAGCAGCGGCACGCCCAGTTCCTGCAGCGGGTGGGCCAGCCGGTGCACGGTGACGGCGTACACGCCGGGATAGCAGAGGATGATCTCCTCCCAGCTCGTCGCCGCCGGATCGCCTTCGAACGCGGCGCGCACGTCCAGGTCGGCCAGCCGGCGGATGGCCGGCAGCCCGGCCAGGTATTCCAGGGTCAGCCTTCGCGCGGCCACCGTGTAGCGGTCGTCGCCCGACGCCGGGCCCGGCAGATCGGCCACCGCGGGCGCCCACAGTTCCTCGCAACGGCTGCCCTGCCGGTGGCAGAAACGCAGGATGTCGGCCAGGACCCCGGCGAGCTGCCGACTGACATTGTCCAACCGACCGCCCATCTGCAGTTCCAGGTCGGCGCCCCGCGGCACCGGCGCCCCGTGGTAGCCCGGATAGACCAGGGCCAGCAGCTCTTCCAGCAACTGGACGATGGCCTCCTGCGACGGCAGGTTCTCCTTGCCCAACCGGTTCAGTCCGCCCAACTCACGGTAGCTGGACACCATTTCACGGGTCAGGTCGCGCAGGCGTCCTCCGCGTTCCTCGTCGGTCACGGGTGCTCCCCTCGCGGTCCCCGGCCCGGACAGGGGCGGGCGACGGCGCGGCGCCAAGATAAACCGGCCGGCGGCCGCACGCATGGCCGGACTGGGCGGCACAGGGGAAGGTCCGCCGCCCGTTCACCCCGTGGCGGCGCCCCATCGCCTCGGCCGTCAAGGGCCGGGGCTTGCCACGGCGCCGGTTCGGGGCCATCCTGTCGGCCAGGGTATTTCCCGGAACCGGCGCCGCCGGACCGGGTATTATCATGATCACCCGTCCGGATTGGCCGGCAACCCGTGTTCAACCATCTGGAGAGTTCCCGCATGCGCCGAACCCCGCTGTTCTTCATGCTGCTGCCGGTCCTGCTGCTGGCCGGCGCCGCGTCCGCCCAGAGTCTCAAGCTCGATCCCGCCAGCATCGAACTGGGCACGATGCGGCAGATGGAAACACGCACGGTGACGGTGAAGGTCTCCAACGTGGGCGCCGGACTGCTGGTGATCGAGGATGTCCATGCCGATTGCGGCTGCACCGTGCCGGAACTGAAGGTCAAGAGCCTCAAGCCGGGCGAAACGACGGACATGGTCGTCCACTTCGACAGCAAGCAGTTCTCCGGCGTGCAGCACAAGCTGATCAAGATCACTTCGAACGACCCGTCGCGTCGCCTGGTCGAACTGCCGGTGACGGTCGACGTGAAGGTCGTGCTCGCGGTCGATCCGGTCGCCGAACGCGTCGGGTTCCAGCGCGCCCTGGTCGGCGAGGTGGCCATGCGCCCGGTGACGTTCACGGCGCCGGACGTGAACCTGCGTGTGCAGGCCGACAAGACGCAGAAGGGCCTGTTCGACATCAAGGTGACCAACAATGTCGGCGGCGACCCGCACAAGTCCGCCCTGGAGATCACGCGTCCGGCCCGGATGGCGCCGGGGCAGCATCAGGACGTGGTGCGCGTGACCACCAATGTTCCCGAGCGACCGACGGTGGACATCGAGATCCGGGCCTGGATCGCCACGGAACTGAGCGCGTCGCCCGACATCGTGAATTTCCGGTACCAGCCGACGTTCAGCCAGGACGTGAAGATCTACGCGGCCAACCCGCCGCTGGATTTCAAGGTGCTGCGCGCCGAGATCGACCTGCCGGAGATCACGTTCGAAATCGTGGAAACCGTTCCGCGCCAGGAGACCCACATCAAGCTGAAGGGCGCGCCCATCACGAAGATGGACAAGCGCGCGGCCGCCTCGCAGGGCCGCATCACCGGCACCCTGAAGGTCTACACCAACCTGAAGTCCGTGCCCGTCATCGAAGTGCCGGTCTCCTACATGATCCGGATGTGACCCGATGGCGCGCACCTGGTCCCAGGCCGAAGGTTCATCGGCACGTCCGTCCCTGTCGGCGGCCGTGCGTCAGGCCCTTCTGCTGCTGGCGCTGAGCGCGGCGCTGGCCACCGGTCGCTGGGCTTTCGTGGGCGAACGGCTGCCGCTGATGGCCGACGCCGCCGACTATGAACTGGAGCTGGCGGCGCCCCTGATCGACGTGGCGCAGGCGCGCCGCTACTACGACGAGGGTGTGCACCTGTTCATCGACACGCGCGCATCGGGTCCCGGCATCGCCGACTCGGTGCCGGGCGCCTTCGTGATCCGGCCCGGGTCCTTCGACGACGACATGCTGGCCCTGCTGGACATCATCGTTCCCGAAGACCGCCTCATCCTGTTCGGCGACGGCAGCCTGGCCCTGGCCAACAACGTGGCCTCGCGGCTCCTACAGCGCGGCTACCCCAACGTCGAGCTGCTGAAGGGCGGACTGGGCGCCTGGCGGGCGGCCGGCGGTCCGTTGTCGCCGCGGCGGGAAGCTGAAGCCTCATGATGCGCTGGCTGTCGCTGCTGTGCCGGCTGGCCGTGGGCGGGGTCTTCATCTGGGCCTCCCTGGACAAGCTGGCCCACCCGGCCGAATTCGCCAAGGCCATCCACCACTACCGGCTGGTGCCCTACGCGCTTCTGCACCCGCTGGCTCTGCTGCTGCCGGCCGTCGAAATGGTGGCCGGATTGGCGCTGGTCGCCGGCTGGCGCCGTCGTGGCGCGGCTCTGCTTTGCCTCGGCATGCTGGCGGTCTTCATGATCGCCATCGGCGCGGCTTTGGCGCGCGGGCTGGACATCAGCTGCGGATGCTTCAACACCGACGGTGGGCATGGGGTGGGGATGGATCTGTTCTGGCGCGACCTGCTCCTGCTGCTGGCCTGTCTGCCCCCGCTCCTGACCGCGCGCGGGGGGCCCGGCGTGGACCGGGACCGTTGACAAGGCCAGGACCAGCTCGCGGATGATTCGCATAATCACTTGTCAACAAACAGGTTGACCTTCGAATTGAAAAACATTGTCGATTTGACAGGCCCGCCTCAATAGCTCATATTCAGCGACGTCACCGCCGCCCCCTGGGTGCGGCGCCGGACCCGTCCCCCAGGAGGATCTCGAGATGCCCGCATTTGTCGACAAGAGCCTGTGCAACGCCTGCGAAACCTGCATCGAAGCCTGCCCGACCGAGGTCATCTCGATGGTCGACGGCAAGGCCTGGGTCAATCCCGAGGAGTGCATCGACTGCGAAGCCTGCCTCGACGCCTGCCCCGAAGACGCGATCAGCATGGTCGACGCCTGATCTGTCCGACCCCGTCCGGCCGCGCGGCGGGATTGATGACACGGCGGAGATGATGATGCGAAGAGGGCGCTCCACCGGAGCGCCCTCTTCGTTGTCGGCCGTTACGGCGGTTCAAGGCCGGTTCAAGGCAGATCCTCGATGACCACGGCCGTGCCGTAGGCCAGCAGTTCGGCCGCGCGGTCCATGATCTCGGAAGAAGCGAATCGCACCCCGACCACGGCGTTGGCGCCGTTGGCCTGCGCCTGGGCGACCATGCGGTCGAGCGCCTCCTCGCGGGACTCGGCGATCATCTTCGTGTATTCGATCACCTCGCCGCCCACGAAATTCCGCAGGCTGGCCATGAAGTCGCGGCCGGCATGGCGAGAGCGGATCGTGTTGCCCTTCACCAGCCCGATCGTGCGAACGATGCGCTTGCCGGCGATCTCGTGGGTCGTGGTCACGATGATGGGATCTTTCAAGGTCGGCTCCTCAACGGACAATGTCGTCGTAGCGCGTGCGCTTGCGTGTGTACAGACGCTCGCGCAGGACCGAAACCAGCAGCACCAGCAGCCCCGTGGCACCGGCCAACAGACCGCCCTTGACCACAACCGGAAGCTCGGCCGCCGAAACGGCGAGCGCCACTTGCCACAGCCCCCATAGACCGGCCACGGCAACGCCGACGATGACCAAAAGCCAGCCCAGCGAGCGCTCGGATCGGTTGTAGATATTCCGCCAGAATGTCTCCCAGTCCTCGGGCGGCGCTTCGCGCAACCGCAGGCCGGCGGTCAGGGTCTTGAAGGCGCGCAGCCGATCGACCTCGGCTCGCGCTTCGGCGCTGGCCGCCAGATGGGATTCGACACGGACCAGATCGGCGCCGTCCAGTTCGCCGTCCACGTACGCCGACAACAGCGGCGCGTCGTTCACGGGGTCGAAGGGAAGCAGCCCGTTCATGGCGCCTCCCCCAGTCCGGCGGCCGGACGCAGACGCAGCCGTGCCGCATGCAGCCTCGACATGACCGTGCCCAGGGGAATGCCCAGCGCATCGGCGATCTCGCGGTATTTGCGGCCCTGGAAGTGGTACATCACGAAGACGGTGCGCATGTCCGCCGGCAGTTCGGCCAGGGCCCGGCCCAGGCGCTCGCGCAGATCGCCGGCCTCGGCGGCAGCCAGCGCGTCCGGCGCCGTAT
>JFJP01011340.1_pt1 | contig 16862 bp, 15 predicted proteins | sample 431651 | NCBI WGS metagenome assembly JFJP01 (sample SAMN02602958, study PRJNA72255) | Microbial mat metagenome, whole genome shotgun sequencing project. | biome: fresh water; feature: sink hole; material: water; isolation source: purple microbial (photo- and chemosynthetic) mats found in... | reverse complement strand
GTTCCCATTTTAGGTGTGGTGGAGAATATGAGTTACTTTATCGCCCCCGATACGGGCAACCGTTATGATATATTCGGGCATGGCGGTGGCGCAGACATGGCGAAAGAGGTGGAAGTGGACTTTCTTGGCGAGATACCGCTTGAGCCGCAAGTGCGAATTGGTGGCGATGAGGGGCAACCCATTGTCATTCGTGACCCCGCCTCACCCGCCGCCCAAGCCATTCGCGCCATCACCCGCCGAGTGGAAACTACCGTAGCTAATCGTAATCTAGCGGAATCTAGCGGGCCGAAGTTGTCTATTTTGAGCTAAATTATATAGTTAATGTGATTTAATACAGCCCCACAGGGTTTATAACTGTGGGGCTGTGTATGTTTTTATCTCAATTGTAGATTGTGAAATATTTCAAATGCTAAGTTGTGCCTCAATGGTATGTTTAACAAAACGAAACATACGAAAAATAGCGATAATATCATCAGAACTCGCATCAAACTCATGGCTGACCGCGTATTCTTGCCCCTGGAGTACCACAAAGAAATAGTTGCGCCCCACGACATAACAACCATATAAAGAAATTGGGGACTCATTTTGTTGTTGCGTGACTAGCATTTCGATTAACAATTGACCTAGTGGGTCATTGTCCCGTTTACGTTCTTGTTTATATTCGTGTAGAAAGAAAAAGGGCTGTGACGGATTTTGCAGGCCGCGCGCCACCACAAAATCTACCACCCCATTGACGACCCATTCCCCAATCACGGCTGCAAACTTGCGCTGGGTGAAAATTTTGTAATGTTCACTATAAAAATCAACTAACTCAACTAATTGGCTAATGAACATAAATTTTAATTCATCTTCATTCCAAGTTTCGGCATAGTAAAATAACCGTTCACGCAACTGCTCTAACCGTTGCATTTCAGTGGCATTAATTGGTTCGTCACAAGCCTGCCATGTTTCTAGTAAGGCGAAATTTTTATAGTGACGTTTATAGCCAAACTCTTTATGAATTTGCTCAAATTCCCAATCTTCAAATTTGCGTTTTTTCATGACTACAATATTCCTTAACGAATTGTGAACAAACAGGAGTCCAAATCTTTAGATTTGTTGGATTAAGTGGTCAAATCTAAAGATTTGGACTCCTGCTCAACAGCCTAACTATAGGGTTAAAATGGAATGTCCATGCTCCTGCTGCCACCACCTCTGCCGTTACGGGCTAAGTAATCCTCAACACCACCTCTGCCGTTACGGGCTAAGTAATCCTCAACTAACAAGAGATTAGCTTCACCCGCGCGCTTAACCACTCGCAATAAATCGGACATACTCGAAACCTCTTCCAATTGCTCATTAACAAACCATTGCAGGAAGTGACGGGTTAAATGGTCATTTTCCTTAATGGCAATGTCCATCAAATGATTGATTTGCTCAGTCACTTTTATCTCTTGGTGTAACGCTAAGGAGATAGCTTCCTCTGCCGTTTCAAACTCATTTTTAACGGGTTTGGTGGCGGGAACAACGGTTTTTCCACCTGCTTCGCTAATATAGTTCAGTAGCTTCATGGCATGTTGGTGTTCTTCATTGGCCTGAGCATGGAAAAATTGCGCTAGTTCAGGCAGGGTTTCGGCCTCAAAATGAAAGGCAATGGCGACATACTGCAATGAAGCGGTAAATTCTTCAATAACTTGTCCGTTGATAGAATCAACAACGGCGGGTTTTAGTAACGAAGTCATAAATTTTTATCCTTGTAAAATAGTTACATTCTCGATAGAGAAGGTTATTATACCTTTGTCTACCTAATTTATCCAATTGGCCTATTTAATGCCAAATTCGTTCAACTTTATTTCCAAAATGAGTCGTTTTAGGGTATAATCACTTTCCAATAAAATTTATCGGGTGGTGGTATCAGTGGTTAATTATTTAACAATCTGGGCGAAAATTCATAACTGCCGTGACTAAACTGGAAGTTTTTGTTCTCAGCTTACTAGCAGGGTTAGTGACTTTAGTTTTTATCGGGCTAGCCGTGTTAATTATTGTACCCTTTGAGGCTTTGCCAACCATGGCACCTGCCCCAACAGTGGTTGCTCCAATAATACTCCTTAATCCAACCCAACCGAGTTTATTACCCACTGCGGTTGAAGTTAGCGCAACCGATTTAGTTGAACCTAGCCCAACCAATACTCGTGTCCCAACCGTTACACCCTTACCCGTCAAAACGGCCACGCCTATCATTGCCATAAATATCCCTACACCGATTATTTTGCCTAGCGATACACCAACTTTAATGCCTCGGCCTATGGCAACTTCAACCTCTGTTCCCATGCCCACCGCCACCCGCTTTATTCCTTTAGGCTATCAAATTACCTTTAGTGCCGAAAAAATGGAAGTAGAAAAAAGTAAATGTACCAATTTGAGGTGGGTTGTCGAAGGAGCCTCAACCGTTACTTTAGATGGTGATACCGTAGAATTATCAGGGAAAAAGAAAGTTTGTCCTGATAGAAATAAAACTTATCGGCTTGAAGTGACCTTACCTCATGAGTTTGTCGTCGAAACTCGGGAAGTGAAAATAAAAATAGTATCACCCGTAAGCCCGATTGAAGACCCAGATTGATGAAATTATACCACCTGCTTTAATCCCGTTTGACATCTTGTTATAGTTGTGATAGTCTTGTGTAGCATAAATATCCAAAAGGCTTTTGTATCACCAGGTATTGATTAGGTTTCAAAAACTTGTCTGGATATTTAGTTGAAATTTTTTGCCACACGGAAAATCATTAAATTCGGAGCGAATACGTGTCTAAGGTATTATATGTTGAAGACCATCCGGCTCAAAGAGATATTTTAGCCCAAATGCTTGAGCTAAACGGCTTTGAAGTGGCCGTAGCGAGTGATGGGCTTGAAGGCGTGGAAAAAGCGCGCGCTTGGCTACCAGATTTAATCTTAATGGACTTGCGTATGCCTCGCATGGATGGTTTTGAGGCCATTAAAACCATTCGTTCTTATCGTGAAACAGCGAATATTCCGATTATTGCTATTTCGGCATGGGCTAGTGCTAAACATAAAGAGCGTGCTTTGGGTGCTGGAGCTAATGAGCATTTCACCAAACCGGTTGATTTGAGTCGTTTATTAACCACCATTAGCCGTTATCTTAAAGATTAATTGGGCTAAACAACTTGTATAATAAACCAAAAAGCGACGACCTATTGTAGGTGTCGCTTTTTCGTTGCAAAAACGTAGCTATTATTCGCTAAAAATTGTCTAATGGGAACGTTGCTGATGATTAAATACACCAAAGGCCATTAACAATAACGTAACTATCCCCGCTAAAGCCCAAAAAATCCCATTTCCAGTTGAGAGAACCCCACCACTTTGACCTGTAAGGGGTGGCGTTAGGGTATCATCGGACGGAGGTGGGTTGGTGGTAGGTGGATTAATTTCCCCTGTTGCATCCTCTGTCCCACAACGACAAGGTGGTATATTTATTGAAAAAGATTGCTTTTTTTTAACCACTGCCGCATTTTCTCCTGATGAATTAATTACCGCAGAGGTTGGGAGGACAACCTGAGTCGGGAAGGCTGTCGGTTCAGAAGTCGGGGTATGGGTGGGAATGGGAACAGGGGTGGCCGTAGGGCTAGGGGCTACCACAACGGGAGTTGGGTTACTCGTTACCTCTTCTTCGGCCTCACCTTGAAATTGCGAGCGCAACATAATAACGCCGCCAACGCCAACTATACCCACACAAATAGTGCCGATAAGGATAGTGGCGAGTAGAATAAATAATCTATTTGATGGCCCACTACTTGATTGTGTACTAATAGCTCTGCACCTATTCTATAAATTTGACTAATATCACTCTACATGATAAACCGATTTTTCTATAAGGTCAAGTATTTCATAAATTTTGGACGCAATTTTATTTTTTTTGTCAAAGCATGGTAAATTAGTCAGCAGATTTTATGAGCCACGAGGATAACGCTTTTGGTTAGGTATATAAAAGATGATGAAGCCGCTTTAACTTGGCATGACACGCCACCGAAAGGCTATTTAGCTTTATTAGTGAATGGGCGGGTTAGTCAAATTGTAGCGTTGCAAGAGCCAGTGGAGTTAGGGCGGGATAAAAGTAATGCCTTGGTGGTGTCTGACCCCAAAGTGTCACGCAACCACGCGGTTATAGCCCCTCATGATGATTTGACCGTTGAAATTAAGGATTACGGCAGTTCTAATGGGACGTATGTTAACAATTTACTTATCAAACAGCCCCTCAATTTACAAGATAATGACCATATTCGTGTCGGTGACACTGTTTTTCTCTTCACTCTCAACAAACCCACCCCCAACATGCTCGTTGATGAGGTGGCTGCTCCTCGTGATTTAGCTGTGCCTATTTTAGCCCCACCATTCCAACCAACTCCCAATCTTAGTTTTATGCAAAATCCAACGACCATTTGGCTGGCTTTGGGCTGTGTCATGATATTAGTGGTTGTTCTCATGATAGTTTTGGCCTTTTTACTCGGTACATTAATGGTGTCAGGTGGCTAAATTTTTAGACCTCACAGATTTCTAAAACCTGTGAGGTCTTCTGTAGATGAAACATTTAACCTATCACCCCTTTACTACTACTGCCCCCTGGACATTGCGGGATATTGTCATTGGGGTTATTACTGGCGTAATACTCCTTATCAGTAGCAGCTTGTTCATGGCCTGGTTTGGCGACTCAATGGATAGTGCTTGGGTGATTATTTTGGGCGAAGGCAGCCTATTAATTCCCGTATGGTATTTTACGGTTTACAAATATGGTGTAAGTTGGGGAGATTTGGGGTTACGTCGCTTTAAGCCGACTATATTGGGGCTGGGCTGCAGCTTCATGATAGCTTTTGTTATTATTCAACTGATTTATGCCTCCTTGTTAGCTTACTTTGGTTTGCAAACTCAACCTGGCTTGGATAAAATATTTCAAAAAACCGATTTTGCGCCCTTGCTCTTTTTTGGCGGGGCCGTTGTAGCTCCCTTTGTCGAAGAACTCTTTTTTCGTGGGTTTATCTTTATGGGATTACGTGATAAAATGGGGTGGGCAGGGGCAGTTTTTATAAGTGCGGGGTTATTTGCCTTCGCCCATGTGATTCCCACCGCCTTTTTCCCCATTTTTTTGTTAGGAGTCATATTTGCTACGCTCACTGAATTTTCTGGCTCTATTTGGCCCGCCATTCTCATTCACACCTTGAATAATACCCTGTCGCTATCGGTGGTTTATCTGGTTCAACATTACCATCTTTTAGATAAACCCATTCCTTAAAATAACTTAACCTTTAGTCATCAGGTGACTTCAAGTCACCTGATGACTAGAACCTCAGGAACTATATGGAATTTTTACAAAAAGAATTATATCAACTCATTAACCTGGCGCGCGGCCCCTTGTGGCTAGTCGGCGCAGATTTAAGCCGCGCCAATTTAAGCCGCGCCAACCTTCGCCAAGCTGATTTAGCTTGGAGCAACCTGGAAGGGACAGATTTACGCGGGGCCGACTTGGAAGGGGCGAGCCTACGGAGTGCCAACCTCAAAGGGGCTGACCTCCGTAATGCCAACTTAAAAGATGCTGAACTGGACGGGGCAAACATGGAAGGGGCTAAATTCAAAGGGGCGATTATGCCCAATGGTTCGAGTCACTATTAAACCCTCACCCCTGCCCCTCTCCCACGGGGAGAGGGGAAATAATCGCAACTCCCTCGCCCTTTGGGAGAGGGGCAGGGGTGAGGGGCATTTTGCCCAGCCATGAGGCGATTTGTTCGTTGATGGAGGGTATCAGCGTTAAGGTTACGTGACTGGAATAGGCTATCTCCAGCAATGTAGTGTGTGGCGCAATATCATGTAATTCACGCCCCATCGTTAGTGGGGCAATCATGTCACGCTGACTATAAACCAACAGTGTTGGGATTTGTTGCGCCACTCTCGGCAGATGCTCTAGCGGAGCTAACAGGTCAAATAACTCGGCCACCGTATGGGGGCTATGATAACGACCTTGTAACATGCTCTGCCGTATCTGTTTAACACTGATTTCTCGCCACATGGAAAGGACAGGGGCGCGAAAACTATACCAGATTTCTTGCCCATGAATTTGGCGATTAAAGGTCAATTGAGTTGGCGTGCCAATGACCACTAAAGCGGCTATTTGCTCGGCTAAAGTGGCTAAATTTTCTGCCAACGCCCTAATCGCCATGGCCCCGCCTAAACTAATACCTATCACGCTCACCTGTTTCACTCCTTCTTGTTCGCGTAGATAAGCAACGGCGGCGGAAATACTACTTAAGCTATCAGGATAAACCAACGGGCGATGCACATAATCGCCATGCCCTGGCGTATCAATGGTTAATACCAATAAATTTTGCGCTAACATGGCCTGTACCAATCGCCACTTAAAACCACTTTTGCTATCACCCGCGCCAGGCACAATGATAACCGCACCGCCATGCCAATCATGGGGCTTGAGTAAAAAGGCGGGCATAAAATGGTTGCCGTCAGGAATATTGACCCGTTGACAACCGTCATGGGCGGGGTGAATGGCGGCAAATAAGCCATCGGGATGCGGCGGTGGCGCAATCCATGACCCCGCCAGCAGGCTCAAACCAATCGCCAGGGGCGCAGCCACCACCGTCCAGCCAATTAAACCCCACTGATGATGGTAGATAATGCCACCCGCACTGACCCCCAATAAACTCAACCCAACCACATATCCCGCCCCGCGCCGTGACCCCACCCATGAGGCGGCGTGCCAACCCCAAAATGTGGCCGTCAGTTGGACTAAGGCCAAACATAACCCTAAAACGATTAATCCTGTTACCATAGTTTAATGTCGTGAATAGTCATCAGATGACTACTAAATTTCGCTTCGTGAAAGGCACATAGACATGCCCTTACCTAAATTGGGTTTATTTTGGCTGAGTTTATTTCTTGTAATATGGCTAACCTTCAATCTAACCACTCCCGCTAAAGCACAATCCCCCACCTTGCCGATTGTCGCCCAACTCACATTGCCACTCACCGCCACCCACATTTCATCGGCGACGGTAGCCAGGCCGCTTACTTTTTCATTGGCATTATCAACCACCTTACCCTTAACCTTCACCCCACCCTTAACTTTACTTAATGTAGCCGTTTCCACCACGCAACGGTTATTATACCTTGACCAACCCCGCCAGCGCATGTACCTCTACGAAAATGGGCAACCCGTCCGTACTATTTTGGTGAGTACGGGTACACCCACCAGCCGCACCCTAACCAAAGCCTGGCAAGGTAATGTAGGGAAATATATGGGCGCGGTGAGCGTTATTGGCGGCTTCAAAGTGGATTACAGTTGGTATCTCTATCCTGATTTTTATGGTAACATTCTCATTCATAGCGTGCCATATACGCAGGTAGGCGAGTTGAAATATTATGACAGACCTGACGCGCTCGGCCTAGAGCCAACCTCACATGGCTGTATTCGCATTTCAGATGAAGATGCCACTTGGCTAAAAAGTTGGAACCCCATCAGTGCCACCATTCAAATTACCCCCTGGCGGGGTGAAATAAAATAGGGGTCACTTCTTACTTCTAATTTTGGTTCTCTGAGGTTTAGTGTGGTCACGCGGAGTTAGCACGCCCTCGTGCTAACCAGCGACACACGAGGGCGTGTGTCCCTCCTCGTCTAAACCACACAATACCTCAAAGAACCCTAATTTTTAATTCCTAATTCTTAACTCAAAGGAGTTTTTCCATGTCCGTAACTGCTGTTGTAGGGGCCCAATGGGGCGATGAAGGCAAAGGCCGAATTGTAGATTATTTGGCGCAATCGAGTAAAGTGGTGATTCGTTTTCAAGGGGGCGATAATGCGGGGCATACGATTATTAACCAATATACCCAACATGCCCCTGACCAGAAAGTAGCCTTACATCATATTCCATCGGGTATCTTTAACCCTGAAACTCAATGTATTATTGGCACAGGCTGTGTGGTTAATGCCGCCAGTTTATTAAAAGAAATGGCGGAATTAGCAGCCATTGGCCTCTCCACCGCCAATTTATGGCTCTCCGAGCGCGCCCACCTCATCTTACCCTATCATGCCATGTTAGATGGTCTTAATGAAAATACCAAGCAGAGTCTCGGCACGACCAAAAAAGGGATTGGCCCCGCCTACGCCGATAAAATGGCGCGGCGCGGCCTCCGTTTGGGCGACCTCAAACACCCTGAGTGGCTACGGAGTCGCTTGCAACCCGCCCTAGATTTAGCCAACCGCGAGCTAACTTATTTTGGTCATGCAGCCCTAGAGTTCGAGCCACTTTATCAACAATGCTTAACATGGGGCGAGCAACTTGGCCCCAAAATTATCAACACCTTGCCATTATTGCAAGCGGCCTATCAACAAAAACAGCCCATTTTGTTAGAAGGGCAATTAGGCGTCATGCGGGACATTGATTGGGGTATCTATCCTTATGTTACGTCATCTAACCCCACGCCGAGTTATGCGGCGGCGGGCGCGGGCTTACCCGTCACCTCCATCAGCCAGATTGTCGCCGTCGTTAAGGCATATAGCACTGCCGTTGGCGCAGGGCCGTTGGTGACGGAACTGCATGACGAAGTCGGGCAACGGCTGCGTGATGTGGGGCATGAATATGGCGCAACCACCGGCCGCCCCCGCCGTTGTGGTTGGATTGACGGCGTGGCGTTGGCCTATTCCAGTTGGCTCAATGGCTTCACCGATTTAGCCGTCACCAAATTAGATGTCTTGGACGGCTTTGAGGAGTTGAAAATCTGCACAGGCTACCGCTTGCCAACGGGCGAAATTATCACCCATTTCCCCAACACCATTGACCTCGCCCCCGACATGGCCGACCCTAACAAACCAAGTACCATTGAACCCATTTATGAAAGTTACGAAGGCTGGACAGACACCAAATCCGCCCGTTCATGGGACGAACTCCCCGCCGCCGCCCAACGCTATCTCAAACGGATTGAAGAACTCACCCAAATCGGCACGATGGTTACGCCTAAATTACGCTACATTTCCGTTGGGGCTGAACGGGACCAGATGTTTGAACTCAATTAGGAATTACGCAAAAAGGCAAAATACCCCCCCTCAGTCCCCCCCAAAGGGAGGGAAGTTTTACTCCCTCGCCCTGTGGGAGAGGGTTGGGGTGAGGGTTCTGCGTAAGTCATATAGGAATTAAAAGGAGTCTATGATTTTCCATAGACTCCTTTCCTAATTCCTAATTCCTAATTCCTAATTCCTAATTCAACTTATAACTTGACACCAAACTCTCCATCTGCCGCGCCACCGATGACAAATCCTGCGCGCTGCGTTCCGTTTGGCGAGTGGAGGCCAAACTTTGGATAGTCGCTTGATTAATATTCTGCATCGCCAACGTAATCTGCTCCATGCCCGCGCTCTGTTGCTTGGCACTCGCCAAAATCATCTGCGCCGCACTCGCACTTTCGGAGGTACTTTGCGCTAATTGCTGAATCGTCACCCCCGTTTGTTGTGTCAGTAATACTCCGTTATCAACTCCTTTTGTCCCTTCCTCTGTTGCCATGACCGCCATATTTGTTGCTCGTTGAATCTCGCTCAAAATCGTTTTGACCTGCGCCGTCGCCTGTTTAGATTGTTCTGCCAAATTACGCACCTCCACCGCCACCACCGCAAAGCCCTTGCCATGTTCCCCCGCCCGCGCCGCCTCAACCGAAGCGTTCAACGCCAGCAGATTACTTTGCGAGGCAATCTCATTGACCGTGGCCGTAATTTCGCCAATTTGTTGCGTTTGCTCACTCAAGGCCAAGATATTTTCGGCAATCCCCGCGACTTTTTCCTTAATCTGGTTCATACTCTCCACCGTATCTAACACCGCTTTTTGTCCACTAAGCGAAATCTCATTATTTTGCCTTGCTTTCTGAGCCACCGTTTCCGCCTTATTATAGGTTTGTTCCACCACCGCCTGAACTTCACTAATCGTACTGGTAGTTTGGGTAATCGCCGCCGATTGCTGATTAGCCCCTGAAGCCTGTTGTGTGGTCGCGGCCAAAATTTCGGCGGAAGCGGAGGAGATATTGGCGGTGGCCTCGCGAATTTGTTTTGTAATATCGCTTAAGCGTTCCACCATCGCATTCAAATTATGCCCCAACACCGTCAACGGGTCATTACTCCCCGCCGTCTCATTGACGAACAATCTCACCGTTAAATCGCCTAACGTGACCTTTTCTGCAAAAATGACATAATCCTTAACTATCTGCTCCAAATATTCTTTGGCTTGTCGCTCCGACTCAATCATGCGCCGCAAACTACTCGCCATGTCATTAAAGGCATTTGCCATGAGGCCAATTTCATCTTGGCTACTGATAGAAACGGTTTGTTTCAAATCTCCCTGCGCCAGGCGCGTGGTGGCCTCCGCCACCAACTGAATCGGGCGCGTAATATTTCGCGACATCATAATCGCAATAATAAAGCCAATAATCGTCGCCGCCACCACCACCGCAATCGTGAGCGCAATCGCCGTAGAAATGGCCGTCGTCGCGGTTTCGCGGCTGATATCCGCCGCCGCCCAACCCGCATTTTGTGCCGCCAGCGCATTCTCTTGCACCTTAAGGCCAATTTCCTGCATCCGCGCCAAATCACCCTTCAACTCGTTATCATTCGCCACCCAATCCTGAGCCGCTTTGTAATATTCCTTCGTGGCCGTGCGGGCTGTCGCGATTTTAGCTTTATCCTCGCTGGTGGTTGAAACCGCTTCCAAATCATTATACAACTTATCCAAACTCGCAATATTCGTTTCTAACGCCGCATATTCAGCCGCGTCTTTATAGAGCATGTAATTCTTTTCATTTTGCCGCGTCTCTAAGGCCGTGGCCCAAATGGACACCACAATCGGCAAGGTTTGGCGAGCCGCCTCGCTATCATCTTTTATCTTGCTGTCAAAATAGAGCTTGGCTTGGTCAACCACAATCGCCCCGCGCTCATTCATCACTTCAGCGGCCTGTTTATTTTTTTGTAAATTCGCCACCCCTTCGTTATAAAGGTTACGGTATTCTTCCGTCACTTGCCGTACCTCTTTGGAACGACTCAGTAACTCTTGGTCATTATATTGATTCGCCACCGTATCCACCGCGTCCAATGCCTTGAAAATTTCCGCAATGTTGGACATGGCCGCATCATGGTGGTCACTGGTTTGGTATAACAAATATTGCTTTTCTTCCAAAATAGTCCGCAAAGCAAAGCGTTCCACCTCTGTAGCATGGCGCACCGAAGGAATACGTTGTAATGTTACTTCATACAACACCTGAGCCACATTGTTCATATTCATGTAGCCAATGGCCCCCACAATGCCTGAAATAACGATGAGAACCGTAAAAGAAGCAATCAGTTTTTGTCCTAGTTTCATAAGTCACATCCTTTTGTTTTACAGCTAGTATATTAAGATTTAGAACCCTCACCCCAACCCTCTCCCAAAGGGCGAGGGAGTATTTTGTCTCCCCTCTCCTTGTGGGAGAGGGGCGGGGGTGAGGGTTGGGTGGCTAATTCAACTTATACTGCGCCACCAAACTTTCCAACTGCCGCGCCACTGCCGCTAAACCCTGCGCGCTCTGCTCTGTTTGGCGCGTGGAGGCCAAATTTTGCGTGGTGGCCTGATTAATATTTTGCATCGCCAGCGCAATTTGCTCCATGCCTGCGCTTTGTTGTTTCGCGCTCGCCACAATCAGTTGCGCCGCGTTCGCGCTATCACCAATACTTTGCGCCAATTGGGTAATCGTTTCGCCCGCTTGTTGCGTTAAATGAACGCCATGATCCACCCCTTTCGTCCCTTCCTCCGTTGCCATCACTGCCGCATTGGTGGCTTTTTGAATCTCGTTCAAAATACTCTTGACCTGCGAAGTGGCCTGTTTAGATTGTTCCGCTAAATTACGTACCTCCACCGCCACCACCGCAAAGCCCTTGCCATGTTCACCCGCCCGCGCCGCCTCAACGGAGGCATTCAAGGCCAGCAGATTACTTTGCGAGGCAATTTCATTCACTGTCGCCGTAATTTCACCAATTTGTTGCGTTTGTTCACTCAAGGCCAAAATATTCTCGGCAATCCCCGCCACTTTATCCTTAATTTGGTGCATCCCCGCCACCGTATTGGTGATGGCTTGCTGACCATTCGCCGAAATTTCAAGGGTTCGCTTGGAGCCATGAGAGACACTTTCAGCTTTATTATACGCTTGTTCCACCACCGTTTTAACCTCATTAATGGTACTACTCGTTTGGCTAATCGCTGCCGATTGCTCACTCGCGCCTGCCAATTGTTGGGTCATGGCCGCCAAAATCTCTGCCGTAGCTGACGATATATTACTCGTTGCTGCCCGAATTTGGGTGGTCATCTCGCCCAATCGTTCCACCATCATATTCAAGTGATGCCCCAACGTAGTTAAGGTATCTTTAGAGTTAGTCACCGTTAACCGTTGGTTTAATTTTCCGTCAGCCACGCCCTCCACAAAGAGCAAATAGTCATGCACCGTATTTTCTAAATACTCTTTTTGTTGTTGCTCTGTTTCAATCCGACTCTTAAGATTACTGGTCATGTGGTCAAAGGTGCTGGCTTTAATTTCCAATTTACCTTGCGTAATGGCTTGCGCCACCTCCGTCAATTGAATCATGGGCCGAGACAAGGAATTAGCAATCCACAATGCCACCGCCATCACCACTACCATGACCCCACCGACCAACATTAGCATCAGGTTTCGTAAGGCTGTGGCCGCAGCAAAGGCTTCCGCGGTATCCACTTCCGCCAAAATAACCCAGTTAATACCCTCTGCCGTAATGGGGGCGTAAGCCGACAGCACCTCTTGCCCGCGATAATCCGTAATTATTTCGGCCCCACTTTGACCCGCTAATGCCGTTTGCACCGCCACCGTATCTACCCCATTTTCGGCCACCGTCCCTGCAAATGAAGCCACCACCGAATGATCCGTAGGATTTAGAAATGAATCAGACCGCATCCGTTTATCAACCCCCACCAAATAGGTTTCACCCGACTCGCCCATGCCCGTCCGTTCTTGCATGATGGCGTTTAGCCCTTCCAGTGGCAATTGCGCCGCCACAATGAATTGCACCACGCCATTTTGCATAATAGGCGCGGCCATAAACGCGGCAGGCGCATTATTACTGGGCGCGTAGGGTTCAAAATCAATAAAACTAAATTGCTTCGTGTTGATGACCTGTTGCATCAACCGCCCTAAATTCGTTTGATTATATTTACCGTTCACTAAATTAGTCCGATAATCTGCCTCATGCGCCACGCTATAAAAAACATAGCCGCTAGGGTCAATTAAGAACAGGTCGTAATAACCATATATCTTAGCATATCGCGCCAAATAATCTTCCTCATTTTGCTCAATATCTGGCACAATAATCTCCGACACATTTTGACTCGAAATAATCGCCCATGTTATATCGGGTAGTTTCAAGGGGGCATAAACCGTTAACCTGAACAGGTTCTCTTGCTCATTCACCATTTGGATTTGCCCACTTTCGCCCTTGAGGGCCGCGGTCACCTCCACCCCCGTAGCGGGCTGCCCTACTTTTTCATTGGTGCGCGGGCGGTCACTGCGATAACTGCTTTGACCGCCTACTTGCCCCACCAGATAAGTTTCCCCGCTTTGGCCTAGCCCTGTTTTATCTAGCATGACCGTATTAAGTTCTGCCAACGGCAATTCATAAATTAAAATTCCCACTTGCGTTTGCTCACGATAAATCGGCATGCCCATAAATAACCCTAGTTCACCACTAGCGAAAGTCACATCAGCCAGATGAACTGTGCCAAGCGGAACTTGTTTTAATTGTTGATATAACGGATTTAATTCAGCTTTCGTCACGTTGGTGGCAAAGAGGGGGCTTTTCTGAATGCTATAGACCACATTGCCCGCTAAATCCACTAACAGCACATCAGGATAATGATGAATTTGGGCATAATTTTGTAAGAAAGCGTGCATCTTACGATGAGCTACGGTGTAAGAGGTCGTATCTGAGGCCGCCAGCAACGTGGGTTGCCCTAAATAACGGCTGCGGATTTGCGTTGCCCCTGTTTCCTGGTAACGGGCTGATAACTCCACCACCCCACTCACCACATCAAGGTCACTGGAAATATCCGTAATGTCCTCTTGCCAACTTTGAAACATCCCTCTGATGAGTTGTTGGCGCAAGGTTTGGGCGGGCATGATTTCATCATTAACCCCATTTTGATACAAACTGGTCGTGGTTTGGGCTAAGACCGTCATATCACTTTCACGTTCCACCAAATGTCGCTCAATTTGTTTCTGTTTAATGGCTTGCACCGCTTGCAAACGGTCGTATGCCGCTTGTTGGAGGGCGGTTTGGGCTTGCCAGTAGGCCAATAGCCCTACCGCTAACAGGGGAATGAGCGATAACATGAGAAACCATGTTAAAAGTTTGCCCCGAATAGATTGAAAAAATGACAGTTGATTATTTTGTTTATTCATGGTAATGTTCCTATTTTAGCCCAATGTAGTCAGCGTCTTGGCTGGCCTACAATGGACTAGCTATTTAATTTGGTTCTCTGAGGTTTAGTGTGGTGGTTCTCTGAGGTTTAGTGTGGTCACGCGGAGTCAGCACGCCCTCGTGCTGGCAGTGACACACGAGGGCGTGTGTCACTCCTCACCTCAACTTGCGTATACTTTCCATAACTAGACTTCTTCGGCAGTGACACACGAGGGCGTGTGTCACGCCTCACCTCAACCACACAATACCTCAAAGAACCTTTAATTTTTAGGAGTCCGCAATCATTTGCGGGCTGTCTGTGAAACATTACGGACTCCTTATTTCCTTAATTCAACTTATATTGCGCCACCAACGTTTCCATCTGCCGCGCCACTTTAGCCAACCCTTGCGCGCTTTGTTCGGTTTGGCGGGTCGAAGCCAAATTTTGCAGCGTAGCCTGATTAATATTTTGCATGGCGAGATTTATCTGCTCAATGCCCACCGTTTGCTGCTGCACACTGCTTACAATTTGTTGAGCAATCTGTGCGCTGGTGGCAATGCTATCGGCTAAAGTAAAAATTGCTTGGCCCGTTTTTTCCGTTAATATCGTGCCTGTATCCACCCCTTTTGTCCCTTCTTCCGTTGCCATGACCGCCGCATTGGTGGCCTTTTGAATTTCACTCAAAATGGTCTTAACCTGCGCGGTGGCCTGTTTAGATTGTTCCGCCAAATTACGCACCTCCACCGCCACCACCGCAAAGCCCTTGCCATGTTCACCCGCCCGCGCCGCCTCCACCGAAGCATTCAAGGCCAGCAAATTACTTTGCGAGGCAATATCATTGACCGTCGCCGTAATTTCGCCAATTTGTTGCGTTTGTTCACTCAAGGCCAAAATATTCTCGGCAATCCCCGCCACGCGGTCTTTAATCTGGCTCATGCCCCGCATCGTTTCATTAACGGCCTGCTGCCCATTTTTAGAAATCTCACTGGTGCGTTGCGCCCCTTCCGACACCTCTCTGGCCTTACTAAAGGTTTGGTCAACAATGGCCTTCACCTCGCTAATGGTGGCGGTGGTTTGGGTAATCGCCGCCGACTGTTCATTGGCTCCTGAAGCCTGTTGCGTGGTTGCGGCCACAATTTCGGTGGTGGCTGAGGATATATCATTGGTTGCTTCACGAATCTTAATGGTAATATCACGCAATTTTTCCACCATCTGGTTTAGGTTTTGTCCTAATTGAGTCAAATAATCTTGATTATTATTCAGCGTAAGTCGCGCCGTTAAATCCCCATTCGCCACCGACTCCACAAAACGGAGATAATCACTCACGGTACTTTCCAAATATGTTTTTGATTTTCGCTCGGCCTCAATCATGGTGCGTAAATTTTCTGCCATTTTGTTAAAGGCTTCACCCATCTCGCCAATCTCATCGCCAGAGGTGACATTAACCGTTTGGCTCAAATCACCTTGAGCAAATTTGGTGGTGGCCAGGGCCATTGCTTGCACGGGCCGCGTAATCATGTTCGCCATAAACCAGCCAATGCCCGCACTCATAAATAAGACTATCACTAAACTGGTGAGGCTGACCATGAAAATGGAGCTACGGGTATCTTCCGCCCCATTATACATTTCTTCAGCTCTGGCTGAGGCATAATCCCGTAACTTCATCATGTTTGCCTCAAGAGCCACTACCATTTCATTTCCTTTTGTCCTTGTTCTTATTGCGGCTTCTTCTTGCTTTCCTGCCCGCGCCAAACTAATGGTGACATTACGAAAATCTAGCCACTCGGTAAATTTCTGCCGAGTTTCTATTACCAATTGTTTCCCTTCCTCGCCTAAAATTAACGCTTGTGCCAGGTCTAATTGTTGATAAACCTCCTGGTCAGTTTGATTAATAATAGCCACATACCGATTCTCGTCTTCTTCAGTTTTAGACAACGTAATATCTTTCACGGCCCGATGGAGTTTTATCATATCCACATGAGCCGACAACACCGCTTTGGTCACTTGTAATGGATGTTCATACATTTCAGTGGTTAAACTGGCTAATAAGTTCATTTGACTGATACCGTAAACATTCACTGCGCCCATAAGAATAACCACAAAAGTAAAACCTGAAAGTAATTTGAAACGTAAGCCTAAACGCATGAGTCTATCTCCTTTAAACTAAAATTAAATGGTGCTATCATTATAACAACTTTCGCGCTATTTTCCTAACCCAAAAGTGTCCCAATATCGCCCCATTTTTGGGACAATCTTTTTTGGGCGAATAGTGGTATAATTTATTGGATAGGACTTACGCAAAACCGTTCATTTTGAGGAGTGACACACGCCCTCGTGTGTCACTGTTAGCACGAGGGCGTGCTAACTCCGCGATTT
>JFJP01029744.1_pt1 | contig 16867 bp, 14 predicted proteins | sample 431651 | NCBI WGS metagenome assembly JFJP01 (sample SAMN02602958, study PRJNA72255) | Microbial mat metagenome, whole genome shotgun sequencing project. | biome: fresh water; feature: sink hole; material: water; isolation source: purple microbial (photo- and chemosynthetic) mats found in... | reverse complement strand
CGGTTTCCAGGTTTCAGGTGTAGGCTGGGAAGAACAGGTGGTTTTCATCCGGCGGCCTCATTTACTCCAAATTCATCGAATGCCAGAGTGCACTGCCCGCTTTATCAAGGACCGGATCCAGCGTGGCCCAGGGTATCAGGAAATCCCGGAAACCTGCCGCGTAGGATGCCAGTTCATACGGAGGCCAATACAGAACGAGTCCCTCTTCCGTCAACCGGAATGTCTGCGTGGGCAATACCTCCACACTTTCCACAAAATAACCGACTTCCTCCATTTCCAGCACAATGGTTTCTGTCACCAGCCTCGAGAGAAGCGCCATTGCCGCTTCCTGTTCATCTGCTTTGAACAGATCCCCGAGGGAATGAAGACTCCCTGTCGTCAGGTCAAGATGCAGCGTTTCAAGCGAGGGCATGCCGTGTGCCGCCCCCAGGGCATACCAATACGCGTCCTGTTCCACGCAAAGCAGATCTCCGACGCGCCAGGCGTGCCATCCACCTTCCACGGTTTCGACATAAGACATGCCGGTATCGGGATCTTTTTCCTGTTCTCCGATTCCGGATGCACCCATGGCATCTTTGAGGGCCTTGTTGATGCGTGCCTCGACGTCGGAATCGGCCATGCCCGAAAGCACGGGGTATTTCAGATCGGTGAACCGGGACCCTTCGGCGATTTCATCGGAAAGGTACAGCCCCTCCCCCAGATCCATCCCATTGCGGAGGACAGCCAGGGGATTCCCTTTTTTGTCGAGAACAACGGAGAACCTGTCCACAACCCCGGTCAGATACCCGCCATCCAGCTTCAGAATACCCTGGCCCTGGATGGTCGGCAAATCAGCACGCGGCAGACCAAATGAATCGACAAACCGAATTGCCTTGCCGTCACAAACGGCAACGGCGCCTTCCCCCGCATCCTGTATGTCGGTCATCACGAAATCCGTCAGTGCCCTGCCTTTTGAATCAAACAAGGCAAGCATGACATAATTCATGTAATCCCATGGCAGCCAGTTTGGTTCCCCGAGCATTTCGCCAACAGCGAACAGGCCATTTCCGAGACGGCGGATACCGCTGCTCTCCGGGTCAATCCGGTATTTCCCGTCAGTCCCCAGCAATCCGTACAGACCGCCGAATTGGGTCGGATCGGAATTGTACTGGACGATGGCCGTCCCGTCCCGAAAGGGTTCGGCCTCCAGGAAGGATGCAGGAACCAGGACAGACCCATCGGCATTCCGATATCCGAACAATTGCGAATCCGTATCCAGAAAGACGGAAATTCCATTGGAAATTGCAGCTGTTGCATCCATTCCATCTGTTCCGACATAATGCCTTGGCTGTCCGTAACTCTTGGCGACCGGCGCAACCCCGTTCACAAATGCGCCCAGATCCTGTTCTTCGAGCGGGATGGCCAAACGGCCTGTTTCATCGAGATAGCCGCGCCGGCCTTCGAGGAGGGAGGGCGCATAGCCTTCTGAATAGGATGCCAGATAATCGGGGTGAGTGAACAGCAGTTTGCCTTCTTCATTGTACACTTCCGTTCCGGTGTAGTCGTATTCACTCTCGCCGGATGTCAGTCGCACCAGAACCAGCCCGTTGTCCTGAAGGGCTATGTCGGCAACTTTCCACGGGATGACCTGCTCTCCTGTCCAATCGATGACGGCGCATGCGCCCCGGTTGTCGGCCACAACCGCCAAACCACGCGTTGTGAAGGGTTCAGCTGATTCAAACATCGGGTCGATGAGGAATTTTCCTTCCCGATCGACATAACCGTACATCAGGCCTGCATCCGTCATGGATCCGCGCGGAATGGGCCATGCTTCCGCTTCGATAACGGAAGAAGACGGTTCAGGTGTGTCGGAAGCCGTCGTTTCGGGAGAAGCCGGCAGAATCGCCGATTGGACAGCGGAAGCGGACGGAGTTTCCTCCGGGGAAGCAGAAGACCCCCCCACGTCTTCCCCCATGCGTCCGCAGGAAGTCAGAAGGGTCACCAGGAGCGCGATGGCAGCCAACAGCAGGATTGCCCAGAATCCGGGCAATCCGAACAGCCTGATTTTTTTCATGTTCGTGAACCCTGTTCGCGAGTCAGCAGGACCCGCATTCGATCCGCCGGCATCCTGCCTGTCTGTATGGCGTCCGGACAGTTCTTCCAGGTGTCTGCGCCGCGTTGATGCCATAGGTTCATCCTCCGCTTGCCCTGATTTCATGCAGGATGTCCGTGCGGGAATTCGCTTATGTGCGTTCCCGCGCAGGAGCACACGTCATGTATGCGAAAAGTGTATCACACATTTCCCGGGTGCCGTGGAAATTGAAAATAGTTCTCCGCATTCCGATGACAGATATCTCGGACGATCCCGCCGACAAGACCCATGTCGTCTGGCAGTTCTCCGTCTTCCATCCAACCGCCCAGGAGGTTGCACAGAATGCGTCGGAAATACTCATGGCGCGGATACGAAACCAGACTGCGGGAGTCCGTGAGCATGCCGACGAAACGTCCGAGCACGCCCAGATTCCCGAGCGTCCGGAGTTGGCGCTCCATGCCGTCCCGCTGGTCATTGAACCACCAGGGTGCGCCAAGCTGGATCTTGCCCGGCACGCTCCCATCCTGAAAGCATCCGGCCATGGCGCCCAGGGCATCCAGGTCTTTCCCGTTCAGACTGTACAGGATGGTTTTCGGCAGACCGCCTTCGAGCGCCATCGCATCCAGCAGGCGCGAGAGCGGCATCGTGACGCCGTCGTCGCCCATGGTGTCGAACCCGGTGTCCGGACCGATTGCACGGAACATGACCGTGTTGTTGTTCCGCTGCGCCAGCATGTGAAGCTGCATGGTCCAACCGAGGTCGGCGTATTTTTTTCCGAGATGGATGAGCAGCCGGCTGCGATAACGCCGAATCTCAACAGGTTCGGGTCTTGAACCGGACAGGGCTTTCCTGAATGCGTCATCCGCCTCGGCATCCGTTCCCGCTTCGAAAACGACCGGCTCCAGGGAATGATCGGACAATCTGCAGCCGGCGGCCGCGAAAACATCCATGCGTCCGGACAGGGCATCCATCAGTTCCTGCAGGGTGGAAATGCTCTTGCCTGTCACGGTTCCGAGCTTCGCGACCCATTCTGCAAAACCTGCGCGTTCAAGATACAGTGCTTTGTCGGGTCTGAAGGTCGGGAGCATCCTTGCAGGGAAACTGCTGTCGGCAGCCAGTGTCCTGTGATGTTCCAGGTTGTCTGTCGGATCGTCCGTGGTGCAGAACACAGTCACATTCGAGCGGAGGATCAGGCTGCGCGCCGAAAAACCGGGTTCCGCCAGTTTTGCCTTGCCGATCTCCCAGATTTCCTTTGCGGTGGCGGGTCCCAGAACAGCATGGACATCGAAATAGCGCTGCAGTTCCAGATGGGTCCAATGATAAAGCGGATTGCCAATCAATTTCGGCATGGTTTCCGCCCACTTTTCGAACTTTTCCCAGTCCGACGCGTTGCCGGTGATGAAATGCTCCGCCACCCCGTTGCTCCGGAGCGCACGCCACTTGTAGTGGTCGCCACCGAGCCAGAGTTCAGTCAGGTTTGCAAACCGCCTGTCCTCCGCCACATCGGACGGCGGGATATGACAGTGATAGTCCAGGATGGGGGCATCTTTCGCGTATTCTTCAAACAGGCGCCGTGCAGTTTTTGTCTGCAGAAGGAACCGTTCATCCATAAAGGTGCGGGGCGCGTTCGCGAACTCCAGCTGCGCTGTGGTTGCCTTGACCATGATACCCTCCTCCGGATACTGCCTGTGGCATGACATCGAATGTTTGCCATTCTTTTATTGCCAGGACGAATGAAAACTGCCTTCCCGATCAATCCTTTCATAACGATGGGCGCCAAAGCAATCCCGCTGTGCCTGAAGCAGATTTGCCGGCAGATTGGCACTGCGGTACCCGTCGAAATAGGCCAGCGCACTGGCAAGGGCGGGCATCGGAATCCCTGCCTCAACAGCCGTGCAGACGGTCTTTCGCCAATCAGGCGCATACCGGTTTAGCCGTTCCGCGAAGAAAGGGGTTATCATCAGATTGGCGATGTCCGGGGACCCATCATAGGCAGCCATGATGTCATTCAGAAAAGAGGCCCGTATGATGCAGCCGCCACGGAATATCTTTGCAATCGTGCCCATTTGGAGATGCCAGTCATACAGGCGCGACGTTTCCGCCATCAGGGCGAAACCTTGGGCATAGGAGGCTATCTTCCCTGCAAACAGCGCCTTTCTTACGGTTTCAGCCAACTCAGCCTTCCCGGCGTCTGTCAGGGAGACTGTCCCGGTTGCAGGACCGGTCAGGACGACAGAGGCAGCCACCCTCTCTTTTTTCAGGGCCGACATGGATCTGGCTGACACAGCTTCCGTAATGGTGGGGATCGGCATGCCGATTTCCAGCGCATGCTGACTGGCCCAGGCCCCTGTCCCCTTCTGACCGGCCTTGTCGAGCACCAGGTCAACCAGGTCCTTCCCGGTTTCTGGATCCACCTTGCGGAGGATGTCCGCAGTAATCTCAACCAGATAACTGTCCAGTTCTCCCTTGTTCCACGCTGCAAACAATCCGGACAATTCCGTGTTCGAGAAACCCCCTGCATGCCGCAGCAGGTCCCATGACTCGCAGATGAGCTGCATATCTCCGTACTCAATGCCGTTGTGGACCATTTTCACAAAATGTCCCGCTCCGTCCGGCCCCATATACGCGCAGCAGGGTTCCCCGGCCACTTTCGCGGAGATGGCCTCGAACATGGAAGCCACAAGGGCATAGGCTTCGCGCGCTCCGCCCGGCATGATGGATGGCCCGTGCAATGCGCCTTCCTCTCCGCCCGATACCCCGGTGCCGATGAACAGGAAGCCTTCCGCCTCCAATGCCCTGCAGCGGCGCATGGTGTCCGTGAACAGCGAATTCCCGCCGTCGATCAGAAGGTCTCCCGCCCGCAGCAGCGGTTTCAGGCGCGCAATGGTCTCATCCACCACATCCCCGGCCTTCACCATCATCAGAATGCGGCGAGGCGTATCCAGTGCATCCACAAACTCCGTCAACAAGTCAAAAGCCTTGATGTCAAGCGTTCCAGCGGCTGTACGCATCACGGCATTCTGTTCCGGCCAGGCATCGTGCGCAGCAACTGAAAACCCTTTGCCTGCCAGATTCAAGGCCAGATTCCGCCCCATGACGCCGAGTCCGACCAGTCCGATTTCCTGATTGCCCATGATATCCTCCATCGGTTCTGTCCCGTATCTCCTTCATGACCGTCCGACCAGCTTCAAACACCGGAAAAGGCGGAAAACCCGCCGTCCACAGGAACGACAATCCCCGTCACGAAACGGGACGCGTCGGAAGCCAGCCAAACCAGCGTACCAACCAGCTCTTCCGGTTTCCCGTACCGGTTCATCGGCGTATGGTCGATGATGGCTTGTCCACGGGCGGTCAGATTTCCTGTTTTCTCCTCGGTCAGCAGGAAACGGTTCTGTTCCGTGAGGAAGAAACCAGGCGCAATCGCATTGACACGAATTTTTTCTCCGACATTTTTCGCCATGTCGACCGCAAGCCATTGCGTGAAGTTCGATACAGCGGCCTTTGCGGCGGAATAGGCGGGAATGCGGGTCAGCGGGCGGAACGCATTCATGGAGGACACATTGATGATGACGCCGCCGGCTGGATTTTCCACAAGAACCTTTCCGAACACCTGGGATGGCAGGACTGCACCAGCCAGCAGATTCAGGTTCATCACTTCCTCAATGGCCTCCCCGGATATATCGAAGAAACTGACCGGCGGGTTTGTGGTCGGATTGCTCGAGGCTTCCTTCCGGTTTCCGCCAACCCCGTTCACAAGGATGTCCATTCCTCCGAAATCCGCGACAATCTGCCGGCATAGGCTTTCCAGCGAAGGTTTCGACCCGGCGTCCACACCATAGGCCCTGCATTCGGTTCCAAACCGCCGGCAGTCCGCCGCAACCTTCTCCGCCTTCTCCTGCCTGGTTCCGCAGACGGCGATCTTCGCGCCTGCCTCCGCAAGCCCGGCGCACATCGATGCGCCCAATACGCCGCTTCCTCCAAGAACCACGGCCGTTTTTCCAGTCAAATCGAACAGTTTCATGGAAACCTTCCTTTCATCTGGTCCGCTTGCACGCAAATGCGTTCAGAAATGTGACAATGCCTGATACAGTGACTCCGCCCGCTTTTTCCACGCTGCGTAGAAAGAAGCTGTTTCCGGATTCGGATGAAAGAACCGGGTCGGGGTCATGGCAGGCAATCCTCCTTCGAGATTCGGCACCGCGCCCACCGCCACCATGGCAAGATAGGCAGCGCCCAGCGCACCCGCTTCGGAGACATCTGAAATCTGGACCTCCCGGTTGAACAGGTCAGCCTGCATCTGCAGCCAGAAGTCGGACCGGGCATAACCGCCGCTGGCGCGGAGTGCCCCACCGCCGCCAACGAGTTCGGACAACGCATCGTCCACGGTTGCCATCCGGTACATGACCCCTTCCATGAATGCCCGCACAAGATGGGCGCGTGTATGGCTGAAGTCCAGCCCGGCCATCATGCCGCGTGCATTCGCATTCCAGTCCGGACAGCGCTCACCAAGAAGATACGGCAGGAAAACAAGCCCCCCGCTGCCGGGCGGGATTGCCGAGGCCAGTCGGTCCATGGTCTTCGAAAGGCTCTCCCCCTCCCGCACATGTTCCCCGTACTGCAGACCGAATTCCCGCCGCAGCCAGGACATTGCGATACTCCCGTTGTTGATGGCTCCGCCTGCCACCCATTTGTCCCGGGTGAAGGCGTAGCACCAGGTCCGCCCTTCGGGATCAGTCAATGGTGCATCGACTGTCGTGCGGATGGCACCGCTTGTTCCGATGGTGGAGGAGAACACCGTCCGGTTCAGAACCCCGCTGCCGAGGTTCGCCATGATACCGTCTCCGGACCCCACCACAAACGGGGTGTTTTCGTTCAGGTGAAACCGTTTCGCCCATTCCGGCTTCATGCCCGTGCGTGTATGCATGCAGGGAACAACAGACCCCAGCCTGTCTGCGGAAATCCCAATCAAACCTTCCACCAGTTCCAAATCCCATTGATGGCGGTGGATGTCGTAGAATCCCTGGGCGGAAGCAAGGGTATCATCCACCACCCATTCCCCATACATCCGATAGAGCAGGTATTCCTTGATGGTGACGAATTTCGCTGCGTTTCGGAAAATGGATGGTTCCGCTCTTTTCAGCCACAGCAGTTTGGCCAGCGGATACATCGGATGCTGCACGCGGCAACCCGTCCGATGATACAGGGCTTCCACACCGGGCATCCGTTCCAGTTCCAACGCTTCCGGGACTGCCCGGTTGTCCGCCCAGGTCATGAGACGGGTGAGCGGATTCCCCGCGCCATCCACGGCCATCAGACTATGATGCTGGCAGGAAAGTCCGACTGCCGCAACACTGGTCGGTTGGAATCCGGAGAGATCCATGCATCGGCCGACGGCCAGTGCCACAGCATCCACCACCGTGTCCGGATCCAGCTCCACTCTGCCTTCCGGCCCGGACAGCAGCTCATACGACTGACTGCCTGTGCAGCGCACAGAGCCGTCCTGCCGGAACAGGACGGCCTTCACACTGGAGGTGCCGATGTCTATGCCGAGGAAACCATCCGAATGCAGTCCGATGCTCATGTCATCGCTTTCCCGTATCTTTCCTGAAACTCCTCGCGGGTCATGCCGTACCAGAGTACGTCGCAATAGGATCCGTTGGCAAAATGATTGCGGCGCAGACGCCCTTCGAGGGTGAATCCGAACCGCTCATGCAGGCGCATGGAATCCGGATTGAAATCAAACACGTTCGTATTGCATTTCTGATAGCCGAGTTCATTGAAGAAATACCGCAGAAGCAACCGGATGGCTTCAGATGCATACCCTTTGCCGCGATGTTCCGGCAAAACGGCGATACCGAATTCGAACGTCCGGACAAAACGGTCGATGGTATGCGTATTGATGTTGCCGACCGGACGGCCTTCCCGGTCTTCCATGATGAGAAAGTATTCCTCCCCCATCGGATCCTGCTTGGAGAACCCCTCCAACCGCTCCCTGCGCTGTTCACGGCTTACGGGAAAATGCACCCTGTCGCCGGAGCGCTGGGATTCGGTGTTTCGGCCGTCCTGATTGGCAAAATAACCATCCAGATCGTCCATTGTCGGAGCCCGCAGGCGGATTTTTGTTCCAAGCCAAATGTCTTCCACAAAGATTCCTCCTGTATGCCGTTCTGCTGCCGTCAAGGAACCCACGAAGGGCCGGAAGGAATTCGGCGGCCCCTACACACCCTGGAGGGTCACAAGCTTCCCGGTCCTGCCGGATTCATACAGGCCCAGCACAAGTCCCAGCGCCGTGATGGCGGCATGCCCGTCTATCGGGAACGCTTCTCCGGTCTTCATGCAGCGATACCAGTCGGCCACCAGAATCTTGTGGCCACAGCCCCAGTAGGCCTTCTCTCCCGTCGCCACATCGTTCTCCGCGACCGTTTCCGTTTCCCCGTCATCGTATCGGATCGTCAGGACATCGTCAAGCCGCATCACGGAATGTTCACAGACGATTTCAAGCTGCACCGGCGCATCCGTGCAGTAGCTGTTGGTTGCATAGAAAAGACCATTCACGCCATTTTCGAAGCGGATGAGCGCCTCGGCGACATCCTCCACTTCGATGATGCCGGAAAGCAGCCGGGTATCCATGGAGCCCTTCAGCGATACCGGATTTCCGCCAAGCATCCACTGCAACAGGTCCAATGTGTGGATGGCCTGGTTGATCATCACGCCGCCGCCTTCTTCCTTCCAGGTGCCGCGCCAGGGACCGCTTCCATAATAATCCGCTCCCCGGTTCCACGTCACAATGGCCCTGCCCCCCCGGACCTTGCCGGCCCTGCCGGACGCCAGCACCGCCCGCATCCGCGTCGAGGTGTTGTTGTAGCGGTTCTGAAAGCAGACGCCCAGCCGTTTCCCGGTTTCACCAGCGACACGGTTCATGGCTTCCGCATCCGCCAGGGCGATGGCCATCGGTTTTTCCGTCAGCACATGCAATCCCGCCTGCATGGCTCCGATGGCCATTTCAGCATGGAGGAAATGGGGGGTGCAGAGGTGTACCGCATCAAGACCGGGGTGGGAGACAAGATCGTGCCAGTCTTCAAACACTTCAACCGGCCCGTTCTCTGAATCGGCGTCCGCAATCGCGGCAGCCATCGATTCCGCGCGTTCCCGCACCACATCGCAGACCGCACTGATTTCCGCGTCCGGACAGGCCAGCAGGGCATCCCGGTGAATCTGTGCGATGCCGCCGCATCCAATGATGCCGACTTTCCATCTTTTTTCCATCTCAGTCCCTCCCGACCTTGTCCAGAATCCGCTGCAGTGCCGCGTGCGCGACACCGAAAAGCTCCGGTCCGCCTCCGGGCAGGCTGTCGTTGAGATGAGGTTCTATCGACAGGTAGCCGCTCCAGCCGGCAGCTTTGAGAGCCCGGACAATTTCTTCCACCTTGCCCTCTCCTTCGCCCGCCGGAACGACTTTACCGCTGCCATACAACGCATCCTTGATATGCATGTAGGTTACATGCTTTTCCAAAAGCTCAAACGCTTCCGGGAATGTCTTCTCCCCCACCTGGACGAAGTTGGCGGGATCGAATGTGGCTTTCAGGGATGGACAATCCAGCGTTTCCAGGATGTCCAGGCAGCGGACAGCCGTATCGCCGTAAATGTCCTTTTCATTTTCATGCAGCAGGGTGATGTTTCTGCCTTCCGCCGCCTGGATGAAGGCAGCCCACCGACGCATCACCTCGTCGCGAAAACCGGCCGGGTCCTCCCCATGCGGCAGAAAGAAACTGAACATGCGGATATAGGGAGCGTTCAGAATATCGGCCAGGTCCAGTGTATGACGGAAGAGGGCCAGATGCGGTTCAAACGGGTCATTGATCCCGATCTTGCCAATGGGGGACCCCAATGCGGATACCTGGAAGCCGCGGGCATCCAGCCGCACCTTGATATCCTTCGCTTCCCCGAGGGTCAGGGACGAAATATTCTTCCCATCCACAACGCGCATTTCGATATGATGAACCCCATGCTTCTCCAGGACTTCCATCTGCACGTCGAGCATCGGATCAATCTCATCTGCAAAGGCACTGACGATAAAACGTTCCATGATTTCCACTCTCTTTCTTCCGACGCTGTTTCAGCCACCTTCGGGAGCATCCGGACGATGGACGGGGGATACCGGCAGAAACCGGCACCCCCCACGGATTTTCGTCCTTTTACATGGGTTCGGGTTACTTGGAAAAGGATTTGGACATGTCCACGCCGACATCGGCGACAGCCTTCACGAAACGGGACTTTGCGGCCCGTTCCTTCAGGATGGCTTCATACTCATCCCCGTCCAGAGGAAGAGTCACTGCCTGTGTCTTGTGGGACGACAGCATGATGGCATTGGCCAGCATGACGGAATTGAGTCCCTCATGCCCTTCCGCGATCAGGGTTCCATGGCCGATGATGGTGTCGACCCAGCGCTCCATCACCTGACGGTGCGGACCCGGGATGTTCGGCTGCGACGGGATCTCCGTATGCCAGGATTCCACATTGCCGAAGGGTTCCGTGGTTTCGCGCAGGAATTTGAACATCGACATGCGGTTGCGATTCATCGTGATTTTGCCGTTCTCGTAGATCAGGCGTCCATGCTCCCCGACGATTTCCAAACGGTTCGTGCCAGGTGTTTCCGCGGTGGAAACAATGAAATGTCCGACCATGCCGTTCGCATGTTCAAAATATCCGGTGACTTCGTCTTCGACTTCAATGTCGTGGTATTTGCCGATGTGGGCGAAACCGCTGACCTTTTCCGGCAGGCCGAAGAGCCACTGGTACATGTCCAGATTATGCGGGCATTGGTTCGTCAGTATGCCGCCGCCTTCACCGGCCCAGGTGGCGCGCCAACCGCCGCTGTTGAAATAGGCCTGGGAACGGAACCATGCCGTGTTGATCCAGGTGGCGCGGACCAGCTGACCCAGTTCACCGCCATCAAGGATATCCTTGATCTTGATGAAATTGGGGTAGGTCCGTTCCATGAACATCAGCCCATAGATGAGATTCGGGTATTTCTTCTTCGCCTCGGCATAGGCGGCATCCATTTTCTTCGCGTCATTGACGTGAACCGACACCGGCTTCTCGCACATGACATGGATGCCCTTCCCCAGCGCATCGATGGTGATGGGCGTGTGGTCAAAATGAGGAACCGCAATGACAACGGCCTCCAGACCGGAGTTTGCGAAAAGATCCCTGTAGTCGTAGTAGGCGGTCGAACCGCAGGAAGCGGCGAACTTGTCCGCCTTTTCCTTCACAAGGTCGCAGACGCCCACCAGTTCCACATTCTCCATTGCCGTCAAGTCTCTTGCATGGCCGCTTCCCATGTTGCCGAGGCCTATGAGGCCCACCTTCAGTTTCCTGTCCGTCATGTCCGTTCCTCCCGCCTGTTATCCTGGTTTCCCATTGATTTGGTTTGTATGTGCCATTGGTTCCCTGACATATCCTCAGAACTTCAAATTTTTCATGAATTCCATATAATAAGGTATGACCACTTCCGGTTCCTCCAGATGCGGCACCCACTTCTTTTCCCATTCGAGGGAAAGGAATCCGTCATATCCGATTCCGCGCAGCAAGGCGCAGTCTTCCGCAATCGGCACATCCCCTTCCCCGATCATGCATAGCTTGAACGTCCCATCCGCCTGTGTCTTCGTGTCCTTGACATGGACATGCCGGATATGGGGGGCCGCCCAGGTGACAAAGGCCGATGCATCCTTCCCGTAACGCTTGAACACATGCTCGATGTCCCAGAGGATGCCGAACCGTGGATCCGAAACCCCTTCAACAACCGGACGCAGCAAGTCCATATCCGGAAAATCCCCATGGGTTTCCTGGAGAATCACGACATTCCGCTCCCCGACATATTCGCAGAGCGCCTTGTATCCCTTCACGATCAGCGCAATGGTTTCAGCGGCCCCGGTTCTGTCGGGCACGCGGTCCCCGAAGACACGCACGTAGGGGACGCCGAGTTTCGCCGCCAGATCGATGTATTCTTTGCCCTCCTGCAGGAATGCCTCCCATTTCTCCGGGTCGTGAAAGGAAACGGAGGAACCGAGATCGGTCAGAATCAAGCCGCGTCGGCTCAACTCGGCCATTGTCCCCTGGATGTTTTCATCCAGAAATGGTTTTGCTTTTGGCAGGTACATCTCCCCGTCGGCACCGCGCACCTCGATGCCGTCGTATCCCAGCCGCTGTGCTTCATCCAGCACCTTTTCCCAGGACCAGTCCGGACAGGAGAGGGTTGAAAAGGAAAGTCTCATCATGGGATCTCCTCCTTGGGGAGTGCCTGCACCGGACTCATGGCAGAAATCCGGGGAACCGTTTCCTGCTGTGCTGGCTGTGAACTTCGCCCCTTTCATGGTAAACTAAAAGAAAACCTTGTTCCATGCTTTTATTGTTTGATTTATCGTTTTTCTTGGCGATCCCTTCCATTTTCTCCATCTGAAGACGGAGGGAAGGCCAAATGGAGGTCCCATGTCCGGCATTGATGAATCAAAGACCCAGTGGCCCCTTATTTTTTCACACATCCAGGTCCCCGCTCCGCGGGTGGAGTTCCATCTGCATGATGGATATGAAATCTATTTCATCATCTCCGGGGATGTGAATTACTTCGTCGAGAAGAAAATCTATCCGCTGCAATATGGAGATCTGATCTTTACGAACAATCGGGAAATCCACAAACCTTCCTTCCAGTCCGACAAACTATACGAGCGGATCTGCCTGGAATTCCATCCGTCCATCCTCCGCCCATTCATTCCGCCGGATTTTGACCTCCTCGGCTGTTTCACGAACCGGACAAACGGCGAGCAGAACAAGCTGACACTCACAGCCCGCCAACGGGAAGAAGTGATGGGCCTCTTCACACGCATCGAAAGACTGACGGCCGATGAGCGGCAGGGCAGCGATCTGCTGCGGCTGGGATGTGTCATCGAGCTGCTTGTGCTCATCAACCGGCTTTTCCTGAACATTGCCCCGGAAACGGAGCGGACCAACATACCGGATAAGCTGGTGCCGGTTCTTGACTATATCGAAACGCATCTGGACGGCGATCTCAGCCTCGAGATTCTCGAAAAGACATTCTATGTCAACCGGTTTCACCTGAGCAAGCTGTTCAAGCAAAGCATCGGCAGCAACATTCACAACTACATTCTCATCAAGCGTCTGGCCGCGGCGAAACAATGGCTGGCGGAAGGCGCTTCGGTCAGCCAGGCTTGCATCCGGTCCGGATTCAACGACTATTCGAACTTCCTGAAGCAGTTCAAGCGTACCGTGGGTGTATCCCCCGGCAGTTACAGACGGCAGGGCTGAGTACCGGTACCGTTCCCCCATGCGGCCGGCATCAGCGGCCGATGCATCATGACGCTCCCTTGACAAGCCTGCTGCCGTGACATAGGATGTCAGTATCGTTTTGTAACTTTGTTTCCAAATGTTCATACGACACGAAATCCGTTCGCCAGGCGGCCAATCCGCCGAGAAGGAGTCTGCATGAAATATGAAAAAGGAAGCATCCGGAGCATCGGTGACTGCACCGTCCTGAATAATGGCGTGCGTATGCCGAGACTCGGGTATGGCGTCTGGCAGGTGGAGAACCCGAAGGAACTCGATGCCGGCGTGAAAGCCGCCATCCGCCATGGGTACATCAGCATAGACACCGCCTTCATCTATGGAAATGAGGCCGGTGTGGGCAAAGCGATCCGGGAATCCGGCACACCCCGCGAAAATCTCTTCATCACGACCAAATTGTGGAATGATTCGCAGCGGAAGGGCTACGACGCCTGCCTGAAGGCATTCGGGAAGTCCCGCAAGGCGCTCGGAATCGATGTGGTGGATCTCTATCTGATTCACTGGCCCCAGAAGGGAAAAATGGTCGAAGCGTGGAAAGCGCTCATCCAGCTGCAGCGCGACGGACATGCGCGCGCAATCGGGGTGTGCAACTGCCAGCCGCATCATCTGGAGGAAATCATCCAGGCAACCGGCGTGATTCCGGCCGTCAACCAGGTGGAACTGCACCCATGGCTCTCCCAGAAACCGCTTCTCGCATACTGCGAAAAGGAAGGCATACAAGTGGAGGCCTACAGTCCGCTCATGACGGGTCATCTGGGAGAAGTGGCCGAACTTTCCCCCATTGCCGCCAGATATGGGAAGACACCCGCGCAGATTGTCCTTCGCTGGGACCTGCAGAACGGACTTGTCGTTATTCCCAAATCCGTGCATGAAGCCCGTATTGTCGAAAACTGCAGCATCTTCGATTTCGAATTGGCCGAAGCGGACATGGCGGCACTCGACGCATTGAACCGGAACCGGCGGTTTCTGCCGGATCCCGACACAATCGATTTCTGAGGATGGATCCTCCGGATTCCGTGACGTTTTCCGTCTTTCAGGATGGCCCCCCCGGATTCCGTGGCGCTTCCCGTCTTTCAGGATGGCCCCCCCGGATTCCGTTGCGCTTCCCGTCTTTCAGGATGGCTCCCCCGGATTCCGTGGCGCTTATCCCGTTTCGCCATTTCTCAGTACAGTTTCTGAAACTGACTCGGCGGTATGCCGACCACCTTGCGGAACTGGCGGGAAAAGGTGAACGCGTCCGGAAATCCCAGGGCCAGCGCGACTTCACTGACACATCGATGACCATCCGCCAGCATGGATTGCGCTGCGTTCATTCGCCGCATTCTCAGGTATTCCGCCGGCGGCATGCCAGTGCGCGCCCGGAACCCCTTCCGAAAGCGCTCCAAACCAACCCCCACAAATCGTGCCACTTCTTCCACGGATATGTGACCCCCGGTTCCGCCCGCAATCTCCCCCATCAGCCTGCAGGCCCGGTCCACCCAGTCCGCGGATGGATCCATGTCCTGTGATTCCCGGTGCATGCGCATCACGGTGAACAGAATGTGCTGCGCCTCGGCCAGTAAAACCGGCAATTCCGTATCCCCGGCCCTCCTGCAGGATTCGAGAAGCGCTTCCATGCGGGAAAGAAGAGCCGGTGTCACCCCCGGCGTCAGCACCTCCTTTCGGGCATCCAGAATCCGCAGTCGTACTAACGTCTCGAACAGGTCGCGGCCAATGCAGATGTAAAACTCAAGCCACAGGCCGTCCGGCTGAATGTGGGTGGAATGAATCCTGCCCGGAATCCGCTGAATGAAACTGCCTTGTGAAACGGGCCAGGAAGTGCCCTCGCTGTCCACATGCGTGCCGTTCCCGGAAAGAACAAGCAAACACCCATAATAATCGAAGCACAGGTTGATGTCGGACATATACCGCCCCGCCCCCGGCTTCTTGTGCAGAAAACCGCAGGTGAGCAACCCGTTGAAAGGATCATTGGTAATATTGCGATGGACCGTGTCACTTCGAAAAAGACGTTGCGGTATGCTCATCATCCAACTACCCCTCCCTTAGGGAACATACGAATAACATCACTTGTCCATCATACCAGAAACGACATGCTTCTCACCAATTCCGCCATTCCGGACAGCAGGCCCCAGTGACATACTGAATGCAGAAAAACCTTTCGCCCACGCCTCTTTTTGATAACGGGGAATGAAACGTCACAATTTCACACACACGAGGTGACTGACATGAATCCGAGAGAAAACCTGCTCTCCCTGATGCGCCGGACCGGTTATGAATCCGCTCCCGTCGACATGTCACTCTGTCCTTCCCTTGAAGCGGATTACAGGGCTGCCACAGGCGTGACGGAAGCCATATCCGAGCACTTTCTGTTCCCTGTACGGACTGTCGCGGACAGGACCATTCCCGAACGCGACCAGACGGCCGCACGCGGGATGTTCCGGGATACGCTGCACCCCGCCACTTTTTTCGACATGTGGGGAATCGGCCATGAGCCAGGTTCCGCCAAGGCGATGCACATGACCCGCATGCATCATCCGATGGAACACATGGATTCCCTCGCGCAGATGCAGGCGTATTCCCTGCCGGATTTCGCCCAAGCGGATGCCTCTCATCAGAAGGCGGCAGCAGATGCCCTTCATGAAAGGGGTCTGGCCGCCGGCGGCGGGATGGCCTGCACCATCTGGGAAACCGCCTGGTACATGCGCGGCATGGAAACCCTGATGGGCGACATGATGGATGATGACCCGAAAGCGGAATGGCTGCTCGATGAGATTACGAAACGGAGTGAAATCCGCGCGGCTTCCTTTGCGGAAGCCGGTGTTGACTGTCTTTTTCTCGGAGATGACATCGGCATGCAGCACAGCATCATGATGAGCCGGCCGTTTTACAACACCTGGCTGCAGCCCCGCCTGAAACGGGTCATTCAGGCCGCACGGGCGGTAAAACCGGATATTCTCATCTTTTACCACTCCTGTGGTTTCGTCACCCCCTTCATACCGGATCTGCTGGATGCAGGCATTGATGTGTTGAATCCCGTACAGCCGGAATGCATGGATTTCGCCGAACTGCATGCGCAATACGGGGATGTGCTTTCTTTTCATGGCACACTCGGTACGCAGACGACCATGCCGTTCGGCACGCCTGAGGAAGTACGGGAGGTTGTTCGCCGCAATCTTGCGATTGCCGGTCCGAAAGGCGGCCTCTGGGTTGCCCCCACCCATCTGCTGGAGCCGGAGGTTCCTCTTGCCAATGTGCTGGCCTATGTCGAGGCCTGCAGGGATTTTGTTCCATGAATGATTTTTCTTCAGGCGATGTCATTTTTGTTTCTCGTGCAAAAAGTCGTTTTTCGACTTTTTCATGCAAGTTGCGATTCGCAACTTGCATGCCTACAGCGGCGATGCCGCTGCAGGGCACGGAATCACGTGATTCGGTGTGTAA
>JFJP01010489.1_pt1 | contig 16874 bp, 18 predicted proteins | sample 431651 | NCBI WGS metagenome assembly JFJP01 (sample SAMN02602958, study PRJNA72255) | Microbial mat metagenome, whole genome shotgun sequencing project. | biome: fresh water; feature: sink hole; material: water; isolation source: purple microbial (photo- and chemosynthetic) mats found in... | reverse complement strand
GGTATCTTGAGTTTCGGATTGCCCAGGAAGCCATCCTTCTGACCCAGCAACGCAACCGCCGATGCAGCGCCGCGATCCAGCGCGGCCTTCAGGCCCGCGCTGGCGTCAGCGTCACTGAGGGACAAGGCCTGCGTCTCGGCCCACATGACCCACAGCCCCAGGCCCGTCGTGATCCTTCCGTTGAACTGTCTGCGATCCACGTGCTGCTCCTCGAGAAATCGATGCTTGATGTGGCGGCCGCGTCAGCCGTCGGTCACTACACCCGCCACGCCTGCAGCATGCGCCTGCTGGTCGGCGTGGTAGCTCGACCTCACCATCGCCCCCACGGCGGCATGGCTGAAACCCATGCGACGCGCCTCGTGCTCGAACATCCGGAAGGTGTCGGGGTGTACGTAGCGGCGCACCGGCAGGTGATGGCCGCTGGGCGCGAGGTACTGGCCGATCGTCAGCATGTCGATGCCGTGCACGCGCATGTCGCGCATCACCGCGAGGATCTCCTCGTCGGTCTCGCCCAGGCCGACCATCAGGCCGCTCTTCGTGGGTACGCCCGGCGCAAAGTCCTTGAAGCGCTTGAGCAGGTCCAGGCTGAACTGGTAGTCCGAGCCCGGCCGCGCTTCCTTGTAGAGGCGCGGCACGGTCTCCAGGTTGTGGTTCATCACGTCGGGCGGGGCGGCCTTCAGGATGTCCAGCGCGCGGTCGGCGCGCCCGCGGAAGTCGGGCGTGAGGATCTCGATCTGCGTGCCGGGCGAGAGGGCCCGCGTCTGCCGAATGCAGTCGACGAAGTGCGCCGCGCCACCGTCGCGCAGGTCATCGCGGTCCACACTGGTGATCACCACGTACTTGAGCTTGAGCGCCGCGATCGTCTTGGCCAGGTTCAGTGGCTCGTCGGCATCCAGCGGATCGGGGCGTCCGTGGCCGACATCGCAGAACGGGCAGCGCCGGGTGCACTTGTCGCCCATGATCATGAAGGTGGCCGTGCCCTTGCCGAAGCACTCGCCAATGTTCGGGCACGAGGCTTCCTCGCAGACGGTGTGCAGCTTGTGCTCGCGCAGGATCTGCTTGATCTCATAGAAGCGCGTGGAGGGCGACCCGGCCTTCACGCGGATCCAGTCGGGCTTCTTCAGCACCTCGCCAGCGGCCACCACCTTGATCGGGATGCGCGAGGTCTTGGCTTGGGCCTTCTGCTTCCGGGTCGGGTCGTAGCCGCCCTCGTGGGCGGCAGTGGGCTCGCGCGCAGCGGCCGGAATGCTGGGGGTCGTCATGGCAGGGCTCGTCGCTCGCGCTCAGGGACTCAAGGAACTGCAGAGCCTCTCGCTCAGCGCGCAGGCCGCCTCGTCCCATGTAGTGATGACCCCGATTGTAGAAAGGTCCACCGTTTCCAGCCCCTGGTAGCCACAGGGATCGATGCGCGAGAAGGGGCTCAGGTCCATCGCCACGTTGAGCGCCACGCCGTGGTACGAGCAGTGGCGCGACACCTTGATGCCCAGCGCGGCGATCTTGCCGAGGCCGCGCCAGGGCTCGCGTGGATCGCGCGGCGACGGCAGTGCGGCATGCCCGAACGGGTCCGCCAGGTTGACGTAGATGCCGGGCGCACCGGCCACGCGGTGGCCCGTGACGCCATAGCCTTCCAGCGTCCGGATCACCGCCTGCTCGATGCGAAACACGTACTCCTTGACGTAGATTCCGAGCCGCCGCAGGTCGACCAGCGGGTAGGCCACCACCTGCCCCGGGCCGTGGTAAGTGACCTGCCCGCCGCGATTGCTCCGCACCACCGGGATGCCGCCCGCGTCGTGCACGTGCGCGGCACGGCCGGCGACGCCCTGAGTGAACACCGGCGGGTGCTCGCAGAGCCACAGTTCGTCGGGCGTGTCGGGCGTGCGCGCTTCGGTGAAGGCGCGCATCGCGTCAAAGGTCGAAGCGTAGTCGGCGTGGCCCAGACGCCGCAGCACCGGCCAACGCCCCTCGCTCAGAGCACCACCTTCACCATCGGATGCGTGCTGAGCGTGCGGTAGAGCTCATCGAGCTGCTCGCGGCTGGTGGCCGTGACGGTGACGGTCAGGCCGAGGTACTTGCCGCCCCTGCTCGGGCGGCGCTCGATGGTGGCCGCATCGAAGCCGGGGTCGAAACAGGCGGCGATGGAGGCAATGGCCTCGGCGAAGCCCTCTTCGTTGGCGCCCATCACCTTGATCGGGAATGGCGACGGGTATTCGATCAGCGACTGCTCGGGTGGAATGTCGTCCATGAGTCCGACTGGTGGGGCCGATGAACCGATGCGCCAGTCAGATCGACTGGCTCAGCTTGGCACGCTGGTAAGCCTGATACAGCCGCGCATAGACGGGCCCCGGCTTGCCGTGGAGCGCGCCGTGCCCGACCGGCTGGCCGTCCAGGCGCGTGATGGGCAGCACTTCCTTGGTCGATGAGCTGAGCAGCAACTCGTCGGCCGCCGAGACCTCGGCCTCGGAGATCGGCCGCAGGTGGTAGCCGACGCCGATTTCCTCGCACAACTCGCGCAGCAGATCGTAGCGAATGCCCTCGAGGACCCATTCGCTCTTGGGCGGGCCGAGCAGCGCGCCCTCCTTGACGACCCAGACGTTCGACGCTGCGGCCTCGGTGAGCCAGCCGTCGCGGAACATCACGGTCTCCACCGCACCATGGTCTGCCGAGACCTGACGCGCCAGCACGTTGCCAAGCAGGCTGATGCACTTGATATCGCCGCGCTCCCAGCGGAAGTCGCGCGCGGTCACGCAGGCCACGCCGACATGGCGCTGCTCGGGCGTCGGGGGTTTCATCGGGCTCGCCATCATGAAGACGGTGGGAGCGATACCCGCCGGCATCACGTGATCGCGCACCGCCACCCCGCGAGTCACCTGCAGGTAGACGAACTGGTCGACCGCGCCGCTGTGCGCATGCTGGGCAGCGATCAGGCGGCGCATGACCGCGAGCCACTCCTCGGGCGAGTGCGGGTTGACGATGCGTACCTTGGCCAGGCTGCGCGCCAGCCGCGCCATGTGCTCGTCGAACCGGAACACCCGCTGCCCGTAGACCGGCAAGGCCTCGTAGATGCCGTCGCCGAAGATGAAACCGCGGTCGAGCACGCTCACCTTTGCCTCGCCGAGGCGCAGGTACGCGCCATCCAGGTAGCACAACGAGTCGGCAGTGAGTGCAGGCAGCGTGTTCATGCCCGAAGCGTAGGCTCAAGGGCCTTCGGCAGCAAGCGCCCTACTTGATCCACAGTCGCAGCGAGTCCCAGGCCCGGCCGAGCAGACCGGCCTGTTCCACGGATTCGAGCACCACGAGCGGGATCTCCGCTACCGGGCCTGCACTGCTGCTGACCTTGATGGTTCCCACCGACTGGCCCTTGGCCAGCGGCGCGACCAGCGGATCGGTGCGGGCGATGTCGGTCTTGAGCTTGCCGCCCTCGCCCTTGGGCACCGTCACGAACACCGCGTTGGCGCTGCCAAGCTTGGCCGTGGGCGCCGTGCCTTTCCAGACTGGTGGACTGACCACTGCCTGGTTGGCGTCGAACAGCTTGACGGCATCGAAGGCGCTGAAGCCCCAGTTGAGCAGCTTCTGGCTTTCGCTCGCGCGCGCCTCGGCCGAGGCGGCGCCAAGCACCACGCTGACCAAGCGGCGCTCGCCGTTCGGAAAGCTGCGCTTCGATGTGGCGATCAGGCAGTAGCCCGCCGCGTCCGTGAAACCGGTCTTGAGGCCGTCCACGGTCGGGTCGCGGTACAGCAACAGGTTGCGGTTGCCCTGCTTGATCTTGTTGAAGGTGAACTCCTTCATTGCCGAGTAGCGCAGGTAGTCCGGGAAGTCCTGCACCAGGCGCGTGGCGATCACGGCCAGGTCACGCGCCGTGCTGACATGGCCGGGCGCGGACAGGCCCTCGGGATTCTTGAACGTGGTGGACTTCAGGCCGAAGGCCTGCGCCTGGCGGTTCATCATCTCGACAAACTGCTCGAGCGAGCCGCCGACGCCCTCGGCCAGCACCACGGCGGCATCGTTGCCGCTCTGCACGATCTCGCCCTTGAGCAGATCGTCCACGCTGACCTGGCTGTCCAGCGGCAGATAGCTGCGCGAGGCGCCGGTCATGCCGGTGCGCCACGCCCGCTCGGAGACTGGTAGCGTCTGCGTGAGCGACAGCTTCTTGTCCTTGATCGCCTGGAACACCAGGTAGGCGGTCATCAGCTTGGTCAGCGAGGCCGGCTCGGCCGGGCTGTCGGCGGCCTTGGCGGCCAAGACCTGGTTGGCACTCACATCGAACAACAGATAGGAGCGCGCCGCGATCTCGGGCGGCTGCGGCGGCTGCGCCTGGGCGGCGCCGAAGGTCAGTGAAAGCAGGAGGGCAAGCAGTCGTTTCATGGGGTCGAGGGTCAGAGAGGGCAGATTCAGTCCGATCTTGGCAGACCGCGCAACAACAGGGTCTTGAGCAGCGCGAGCTGCCCGTGGAAGAAATGGCCGACGCCGGGCACGACGATGACCGGCAGCCCCTGCGGCCGCGCCCAGTCGAGCGTGGCGGCGAGCGGAACAACATCGTCGTCCTCGCCGTGGATCACGATGGTGTGCACGCGCAATGCAGGCGCAATGGCCGGCACCGACTGGCTCTTCGTCGAAGGTGCTACCAGCAACAGGCGCTGCGGTGGCTCGGTAGACCCGAGTCGCTCCGCCACGGCCGCGGCGACGAAGCCCCCGAACGAGAAGCCGGCCAGCACAAGCGGCAGCGAAGGCGCATCGGCACGACTTGCCGACACCACCGCGAGCGCGTCGTCGACCTCGCCTCGGCCTTCGTCCCAGGTGCCGCCTGAGGCACCCACACCGCGGAAGTTGAAACGCAGGGTTCGGCACTGCGCCTGAAGCCCCGCTCGCGCCAGGGTCTGCACCACCTTGTTGTCGAGCGTGCCGCCATGCAGCGGGTGCGGGTGACAGATCACCATCAGCGCCTGGGGTGGCCCGGCGGGCTCATCCTGGGCGCACTCAAGCGGGCCGGCCGGCCCCTCGATCTGACGCCGTTGCGTGCGGGCGTTCATCGCGCCTGGGCCCCGCGTTCGGGCCACGGGATGTTCAGCGGCATCCGGGGTGCAGCAGCCGGGTCATCAGCGACCGACATCCGGCGGCAACCGCAGCCGCTCGACCACCTCGCCGCGCACCAAGTGCGACGCGACGATCTCGTCGATGTCCTCATGGTCGACGTAGGTGTACCAGACGCCTTCGGGGTAGACCACCGCGACCGGTCCGCCGGCGCAGCGGTCCAGGCAGCCGGCGCGGTTGACGCGCACCTTGCCGGCGCCCAGCAAGCCGGCGGCCTTGGCCTGCGACTTGCACCTCGAGAAAGCTGCCTCGGCGTCGTGGTTGGCACAGCAGGCTTCGGTGTCGCGCTGGTTCAGGCAGAAAAAGATGTGGCGCTGGTAATAGCTCATCGCATGATTGTAGGTTTGCGCGTCAATCGCCCCGGGCCGCGAGGCGCCCCACGAGGTAAGCCAGCGTCGCGTAGGGCCACAGCCAGCCGATCCATTGCGCCAGGCCGTGCAGGCGAATGAAGCGGCCGTCTTCCCACGCCTGCAGGCTGGCTGCGTAGTAAGGATCGGCCGGCGCGCCATGGACCAGCGCCACGCCAGTGGCGATGATGAGCATTCCGATCGCGGCCACGGCGCGAACCGGCAGCCAGACCGCCAGCATCGCCAGGGCCACCGTGATCGCGAGCGCGGGCAGCACCGGCGGCGTGATCCAGCTCATCGCGTAGGCCGGCCCGAAGTTCAACGCGGTCGAGAGCGTCGTCGCCGCGACGCCCAGCAGCACGGCGCCGGCCATCGGCAGCGCACGCAGCCAACCGGGCCGTGTGAACGTGAACGCGAGCAGACACGGGGCCAGCAGGCCTGCGACGATCGCGAGCAACTCGATGCCGGGCAGCAACGGCACGGACGGCGCGGCGTCGCCCGCGCTCAGCCAGCCATCCCAGGCCGTGCCTTCCAGCCACTCAGCCGCCGTTTCTCGAAGCCGCCCCAGGACCTGCCCCAGCCCGAACGGCAACGGCGGCGGAAACAGCAGCGCAGCGGGCCACAGCAGCAGCAGCGTGATGCCGCCGCCATGACCGCGGAGCAGCCAGCGTTCGCGCCAGCGCTGCCATGCATCGAGTGCGCCCACTGCGTCCAGCACCACTGCCAGCAGCGCGCCGATCGCCGCGCCGGCCGTGTTGAGCTGCCAATCGATCACCGACGGCACCCGCATCGGCAGGGTGTGCTGCACCTGTTCGAGTGTGTAGCTCAGCAGGCTCGCCGCAGTCACCGCGATGATCAGGGCGGCCCAGCGCCGACCGCCGTCGCGCACCCAGGCCGTGACGAACAGTGCGCCCAACGGCACGTACGCGAGCAGGTTACCGACGACATCGAAACGGGTGAAACCGCGCGGCCGGGGCAGCACCCAGTCGAGCGAGCCCGGCGGGCTGGGTTCGGACCAGCCAGTGAACGGGTGCAGGCTCGCATAGATGACGAAGCAAGCGAAGGCCGCTGCGAACAGCCAGGCCGAACTCCGCTGCCGCCTCATCGGATGCCTGTCGTCAGAACGGCTTCACCACCACCAGCACGACGATCGCGATGAAGCCCAGCACCGAGGCCTCGTTGAACACGCGGAACCACCGGTGGCTGCGCCGGTTGGCCATCTGCTCGAAGTCGCGCAGCAGGCGCCGGCACACGTGGTGGTAGCCGATCATCGCCACCACCAGCGCCAGCTTGGCATGCATCCATCCGCTGCCGGGGCCGCGCCCGATGCCGTAGTAAAGCCACAGCACCAGGCCGAGCACCAGCGCCGGGATCATCAGCAGCGTGGCGAAGCGGTAGAGCTTGCGGCCCATAAGCAGAAGGCGCTCACGCTCGGCATGGCTGTCGCTCTTGACCATCGCCAGGTTCACCAGGATGCGCGGCAGGTAGAACAGGCCCGCAAACCAGCTCGCGACGAAGACGATGTGGAAGGCCTTGACCCAGAGATACGCTGACGACATCGCCGCATTATCGATCTCATGAACGCCCGCCACACGGTCCGACCCTGTCCCCGGCCCACGCCCGCACGACGGCGTGGAGGGCGTGGTCATCGCAGGAAAAGCCTCAAAGAAGCCCATGCTGCAGCGCCTGTGCGCCGGTCTGCAGCGGGCAGACCGCTGCAGCGGTCTTCACCGGACATAGAGGCCGCGCAACGTATCATCCGACGCATCGTTCCGCGGCCTGCAGCATGCGCTGTCTTCACAGGCGCAGTGCGCGCACGCCGCGCCTGTGTCGGCCACCCCAGGGCGCCCGAGCGCCCATGACCCTGAGCCCGCCCACCGTGAGCAACTACCCCCAACGCTTCCCCGCCAGCAGGCCGCGACGCCTGCGCCGCGACGCCTTCACCCGCGACCTCGTGAGGGAGCATTCCGTTTCGGCGAGCGACCTGATCCTTCCCGTGTTCGTGCTCGAAGGCCAGGGACGTGCGCAGGACGTGGGCTCGATGCCCGGCGTGCAGCGGCTCAGCCTGGATCGGCTGCTGCCGGTGGCGGAAGAATGCGTCGCGCTGGGCATTCCGGTGATGGCGCTGTTTCCGGTGATCGATGTCGCGAAGAAGACCGAGGACGGACGCGAGGCCATCAACCCAGAAGGTCTGGTGCCGTCCGTCGTGCGCGAGCTCAAGAAGCGCTTTCCCGGACTCGGCGTGCTGACCGACGTGGCGCTCGACCCCTTCACCACGCACGGCCAGGATGGGCTGATCGACGCCACCGGCTACATCCTCAACGACGAGACCGTCGCCGTTCTCACGCAGCAGGCGCTGGTGCAGGCCGAGGCCGGTGTCGACATCGTCGCGCCCAGCGACATGATGGATGGCAGGATCGGGGCGATCCGAGAGGCGCTCGAAGCGCGCAGGCTCATCCACACCCGGATCATGGCCTACAGCGCCAAGTATGCGAGTGCGTTCTACGGGCCGTTCCGGGACGCGGTCGGCTCGGCGGGCAACCTCGGTAAGAGCAACAAGAAGGTCTATCAGATGGACCCGGGCAACACCGACGAGGCGCTGCGCGAGGTGGCGATGGACATCGCCGAAGGCGCCGACATGGTGATGGTCAAGCCCGGCATGCCCTACCTCGACATCGTGCGGCGCGTGAAGGACGAGTTCCGCGTGCCCACCTTCGCCTACCAGGTCAGCGGCGAGTACGCGATGCTCAAGGCTGCTGCGGCCAACGGCTGGCTCGACGGCGAGGCGGTGATGATGGAGTCGCTGCTCGCCTTCAAGCGGGCCGGCGCCGACGGTGTGCTGAGCTACTTCGCGCTCGAAGCCGCCCGGATCCTGAAGGCGCAGGCTCGCCGCTGAGCGATGCGCGTCTTCCACGTCCACGAATCCTTCGAGGAGCTGCCGGTCCTGCCGGCGGCGCTGCCGAGCGCCGGCTACCTGTGGATCACGAGCGGACGCCGCGAGTTCGAGGTGCAGGTGGGCGAGTTGCAGACCGCGCTGCAGGGCTGGAACCTCGGCCAGATCGTGGACCTGCATGTGGCCGACCTGCTCAACAACCAGCTGCCCTCGCACTACGACTACACGTCCTGGTACGACCTGCTGGTGTTTCGCCGCCTGGCAGCGGGCAGCGGCAGCAGCGCGCTGTTCATGGACGACGAGCATGGCACTGCCAGCACGGCCCGCCAGGCGCTCGAATCGATCGACACCAGCCCGGTCGGCTTCGCCGTCTTCGACCGGGTGCTGATCACGGTCCATCCGACCGAATGCCAGGTGCGGGAGTTCTTCGTCGACCGCCTGATGCAGCTCGGCCAGCCCCAGGTCGCCGCGACCGAGCCGCGTCCCGAAGGCAAGGCCTCGGGACCGCGTCTGCCACCCAATCCGGCCGACCTGATGCTGCGCATCGTCAACCACATGGTCGACGGCTACCTCGAGCTGCGCCGGCTGCTGACGCGCCAGCTCGGCTATCTGCAGAAGGAACTGCTGAGCGCGAGCCGCGGCTTCGACAACTGGCAGGCGCTGCTGGAGTCGCGCAACCGGCTGCACCAGCTCGAGGACACCTGCGAGGATCAGCGCAGCGCGATCCAGGAGTGGATCGACGCGATGGCCGAATGGCCGCCTGAGTCCAGCAAGCAGGCCCAACGCGAGCGCGAGCTGCTGCGGGTCCGGTCACGCGACGTGCTGGAACACATCGAACGCGTGCTGGGCCATGTGCGCCGGCTGGAAAGCTCGGCCGAGAGTGCGGTGCAGATGCATTTCTCGGCGCAGAGCAACCGCACCAACGACATCATGCGCACGCTGACCGTGCTGACCGCCGTCTTCATGCCACTGAACCTGATCACCGGCTTCTTTGGCATGAACTTCGACTTCCTGCCGCTGGTGCACAGCACCACCGGCATCTGGGTCACCACCGTGCTGATGGTCATGCTGGCGATCGGACTGGTGACCTTCTTCCGTCGCAAGCGCTACCTCGATCGCAGCCGCTGAGGGCGTATGCCGGCGCTGCCGAGGCTGCCGGCACTAAGGCGACGAAGGGCTGCCGGCGCCCGCTGCCACTTCGCGCGCCAGGCAGAGGTCCTCCCAGGCACGCGCCTTGTCGGCGAGATTGCGCAGCAGGTAAGCGGGGTGGTAGGTCACGATGGTCGGTACGCCCAAGTAGCGGTGCACCTGGCCGCGCAGGCGACCGATCGGCGTATCGGTGGCCAGCAGGGCCTGGACCGCGAAGCGTCCCATCGCGAGGATCAGCCTCGGCTGCACCAGCGCCACCTGCCGCTGCAGGAACGGCGCGCACTGCGCCACCTCCTCGGGCGAGGGGTTGCGGTTCGACGGCGGCCGGCACTTCAGCACATTGGCGATGAAGACCTGCCGCGCCGGATCGCCGTCGGCGTCGGCCGCGCGGCCCAGGCCGACGGCACTCAACATCCGGTCGAGCAACTGCCCCGCGGCGCCGACGAAGGGCTCGCCCGACTGGTCCTCCTGCTCACCCGGTGCCTCGCCGACGATCATCCAGTGTGCCCGCTCGTGGCCGACGCCAAAGACAGTGTGGCGGCGACTCCTGCAAAGCGCGCAGGCGGTGCACCCGGCTACGGCAGTACGCAACGCAGGCCAGTCCATCGACTCGATGCCGATCGGCCGGGGGCCCAGTGGCACGAGTTCGGCAGGTGGCGTTGCTCGCCGTTCGGCCGGTTCTGCCACCCGTGGAGGCAGCGCGAGCCTCTCGGTCCCTGCCGCACCAGCCCCGCCGGCTTGGTCGCCCGCGGCGGGGCGCCACGGCGCCGGTTCAGGCCCGGGAACTGGCGGTGACTGGGTCCAGACGCGAAGACCCATGACTGCCAGCATCGCGCGCTGGCGCTCGTCCCAGCTCACAGGACGGCCCTCGCACCCAGCGCGAGGCTCATCACGACGGCATGCTCGCGCGTCCCGCCCGCAGCCGGGTAGTAGCCTTGGCGCATGCCGACACGTTGAAAGCCATAGCGCTCGTAGAGCGCAGCAGCGCGCTCGTTGGACTCTCGAACCTCCAGCCACACCTGCGTCACACGGTGCTGGCGAGCCAGCGCGCACAACGCATCGAGCATGTAGCGGGCGTGACCACGGCCCTGCTCGGTCGGCGCGACCGTCAGGTTGAGCAGGTGCATCTCGTCCGCGCCGACCATCGCGATGAAGTAACCCGCGCGTCCTTGTGGGGTCATCAGCACCTGCATGTCGTAGCCGGCATGCATCGAATCGCTGAAATTGCCGCGCGTCCAAGGAAACTCGTAGACCGCGCGTTCGATCTCCAGCACCGCGTCGAGGTCAGTCGGGCGCATGGCGAGTAGCCGGCGCTCGGAGGGACGTGCGACCGCGCTCATGACTGTCTGCCAAAACGCTCAGGCGACCGCCCGTGCGGCAGCACGCTCGGCGGTGGTCTGCGCAACCTTGTCGCGTACGTAGAGCGGCAGGGCCTGCGCGGCGTCGAGCTGATCGCCGCGCCGCCAGGCGGCCTCGGCAAGTGTCAGCAGGGCCTCGGCACGTGGCGCAGCGTCGGGCCAATTCGCCTGCTGGGGCAGGCCGGCCCACATCGACGCATGGGCAATCAGCGAATTGCCGGCCACCTCGCAATCGACCATCGGCAACAAGGCCGCTGGGTTGTGCAGCGCCGGGCCCGCGAGCGTGGTCCAACCGGCTGCGCTGTATCGGTAATGAGCCGCATAGACCTCACCCATGCGGGCATCGACGGCAACCCAAAGCTCCCCGCCGGCACCCTGGCTGCGCGCATCCTCGGCCACCGCCATCAGCGTGTCGAGGGCAAGCACGGGCAGGTTCGCGCCGAACGCGAGGCCCTGGGTCACGGCACAGGTCGTCCGCACACCGGTGAACGCGCCGGGACCCTGGCCAAAACCAATGGCGCCCAGCTCGTGCAGCCTGAGCCCGGCCTGCGCCAGCAGCTCGAACAGCGCCGGCAGCAGATGCGTCGAGGCCTGCACGCCCCCGGGCAGGGCACGTACCCACCGACAGCCGCCCGCCCCCAGCCCCAGGTGCAGCGTTTCCGTGGCGGTGTCGAGCACCAGCAAGGGCGGGATGGAGCTCACGCGAACACACACGGCAGTCTGCACATGACATCAGTCTAGCGGTGGCCCGCGCAGGGCCCGTGCGCAGGGCCACCCGTATCATCGTTTCGATGTCACGCCGCACCTTGAAGCCGAGCGCCTGGGCTCTGGCCGCCCTGCTCTCCTGCCAGCTTGGCGTCGCCCGCGCGCAGGCGCCGGACACGCCACTGCCCTCGGCCGTGCAGGCGACGCTGACGCGGGCCCAGCTGCCTGCGGACTCGATCGTGGTCTGGGTGACCGAGCTGGGCCCACAGTTGCCGACCACGCCGCGTCTGACTTACCGGGCAGACCAGCCGGTCAATCCTGCCTCACTGATGAAGCTCTTCACGACCGGCGCCGCGCTCGAACTGCTGGGCCCGGCCTGGACCTGGACCACGCCGGTGCTGGCGACGGGATCGGTGAAGAACGCCGTGCTGCAGGGAGACCTGGTGATCCAGGGTCGGGGGGATCCGACCCTGTCGATCGAACGCCTGTGGCTGCTGCTGCGTCAGCTGCAGCAGCGCGGCATCCGCGACGTGCAGGGCGATATCGTGCTCGACGGCAGCGCCTTCGTGCTGCCCGAGCGCGACCCGGCCGACTTCGACGGCGAGCGCTTGCGCCCCTACAACGTGCAGCCCGATGCACTGCTGCTGAACTTCAAGGCCATCACCCTGGCTTTCATGCCCGAGCCGGCGCTCGGCGTGGCGCGGGTCGGAGCCGACGTGTCGCTGGCCGGTGTCAAGATCGACGCGACCGTGCCGCTCGCCCGCGGCGAGTGTGGCGACTGGCGCACCGCCCTCAAGGCCGATCTTTCCGACCCCGACCGCCTGCGCCTCACGGGAAGCTATCCACTGTCCTGCGGCGAGCGCAGCTGGCCGCTGGCCTACCCGCAGCCGGGCAGCTACAACACGCGGCTGGTCGAGGCGACATGGCGCGAGCTCGGCGGACGTCTGCGAGGCCGCGTTCGCAACGGTGCCACGCCCGACGGGGCTCAACCGCTGTTCGAGGTCGCTTCACCCCCGCTGGCCGCGGTGGTGCGGGACATCAACAAGTTCAGCAACAACGTGATGGCGCAGCAGCTCTTCCTCACCCTCGGACTGCAGGCCGGGGCGGCGCCCTCCCCGGGCATGGCAGCCTGCAGGAACGGCGCTGCTGGCTGTGGCGGAGGGCGCGGCTGCATGGCAGGCATGGCCGGTTGCGCCGCCAGTGCTTCGCCTGGGGTGACGCCTGTCTCCGAGCGAACGGACACCGCACAGGCGGCGCGGGAATTGCTGCAGTCGCTGGTGCGCGAACGAACCGGCTGCGCATCGGCCGAGCTGCTGATCGACAACGGCTCCGGCCTGTCGCGCGACTCACGCAGCAGCGCGCGTTGCCTCGGTAGCTGGCTGCAGGCTCTGTGGGCGAGCCCGTCGATGCCCGAGCTGATGAGCTCGCTGCCGGTGAGCGGCATCGACGGCACCACCAAGCGCCCGGGCCGCGAGTGGGGCGCTGCGCTCGGCCGCGCCCACTTGAAAACCGGCTCGCTGCGCGACACGATGGGCTTGGCCGGCTATGTGCTGGGCGTGTCGGGACGCCGCTATGCGTTCGTGGCGATCGTCAACCACCCGAACGCCGGCGCCGCACGACCCGTGCTGGACGCGCTGGTGCAGTGGACCGCCGAGGACGCGGCGCGGTGAACCCCTCTTTGCCGGACTGGATCGGATACGCGGCGGCGACGCTGACCACCGCCGCCTTCGTGCCGCAGGCCTGGCTGACGTGGCGCACGCGGGATGTGCGCGGGATCTCGCTGGGCATGTACTCGGTGTTCACGCTCGGCATCGTGCTGTGGCTAGCTTACGGCTGGCTGCTCGGCGCCTGGCCGATCGTGGCGGCCAACGCCGTGACCTTGCTACTGGCCCTGAGCATCCTGGTCATGAAGTGGCGTTGGGGCGACCGCGACACCCGGCGCTGAGGAACTCGAGCCGCGCGCCACCCCGGCTGTCCCGACGAACTCGCGCGGTTGCGGAACGCCGCGATCCCTCACCGTGATGCGTGTGAACAGGCCCTAATCGTTCTTGGCCGAGAACGGATTGTTCCTTGCGATGTCCCGGGCCAGCTCCCCGAACCGGTTGTGCATGTTCACGCCGAAGTTGCGCCCACCGGCCCACAGGAAACCGAACGATGAGCTCACGCTCACATTGGGAATCAAGGTGTTGGTAGTGCAGTCGGGCAGCGGAACGCTGCACACGGCGATGTTGTTGTTGCTGACGTCGAACCCGTTCAAGGCCTGTCCCACCAGATCGTCGAGCAGCACCAGGCCGAAGAAACGCCCGTCGTTGGGCACCGTGCTGCGCAGGCCGGAGTTGAAGGCCTGAGAAAGCTGGTTCAAGCATGAGCCCGCGTTTGCGCCACCCGTACTGACCGGCAGATTCCGACCTTCGGGCGTGCCTCCGATATTGGGCATGGTCACGAACAACACCCGTCCGCCGTCGCCACCGTTCGAGATGCGCTTGACCTGCTGTGCGACCTGCTGTCCCAGGCTGATCGCCTGCCGGGCCACCCGGCCCGCCTTGCTGGCCTCACCTGCCTGGAACTGACACTCGCTGGACGTCGGCTGCTCGGTCAGGAAAAGATCGAACAGATCCTTTTGCCCGGTGTACACCGTGACCAGGTCGCCACTCGTGAAACCGCCACGTTCAGCGATGGCCACGTCGATCTGCGCGACGAGGCTGGCGATGCCGGTGTCGGGCTGCGCGTAGATACGACCCCGGGGCGGCGTCGTGTCGTTCGCGTTCGGGCACTCCACAAAGCCGAAGTTGAAGCGATTCGCAACGATCTGAATCCAGATCAGATTGAACCCGCAGTTGACGACGTTGGTCGGAGTGCCGTCGGAATTCGTGTTCACGCCATTGACCGTGTAGCGGCGTCCTTCCACGCCGGTGATCACGCTGGTCTCGTCGCCGAACGCGAGCAGACTGCTCGGCTTGAAATCCTCTACCCGATCTCCTGAGCCGCCGCAGCCCGCGAGGAAGCCGAGTGCCAGCAACGCAGCGCAGATACCGGCACTCGGCGCTGCTCGGGCCACGCGTCCCACGAAATTGATCACGACAGTCATGTTGACTCCAGAGACAGAGGGGGTGGTACGGCAGGTCAGGCGGCGGCAGCGCGTTGCAGCCGATCCCGAACTCCTTCCCAGGTCGCAGCGGTGGGCGGCTCTTCGACCCAGATCAGCTGCACCGCGAGGTCATCGAACTCGCGCAGCACGGCAAACAGCTCATGCGCCGCGTCGCAAGGGTCGTCGGGCATCCGGCGCTGGGGCAGACGGGCCGGCACATCGACGCTGCGGGAATATACCGCCAGCCCGGGGCTGACCTCGGCAGTCAGGTTCTCGAGCGGCAGCAATTCCAGCGCAGTGCGCAGGGTCGCCGTCGGCATCAAGCGCAGGGTGGCTCGCGGCGCGTAATGCGAGGCGAGCGTGCCGGCCGCGCGAGGCGCCCGGGCGTCGGCATCGTGCAGGCTGGCGCCGGCGGCAAGCTCGATCTGCGCGCGCGTCAGCACGCCGGGGCGCAGCAGCACCGCGCGGCCGCGCGAGCAGTCGACGATGGCGGACTCGATGCCCAGCGCGCAGTCTCCGCCGTCAAGCACCATCAGCGCGTCGCCGAATTCGGCCCGCACATGCTCGGCGCGCGTCGGGCTGATGCGTCCGAAACGGTTGGCGCTGGGCGCGGCGATGCCGGGAACGCCGGCCTCGGCAGCCGCGCGCAGCAGCGCCTGCGCCACCGGATGAGCCGGGCAGCGCAGGCCGATCGTTCCTTGCCCACCCGCCGCTGCTGTGGCCACGCCCTCGCGGCGGGGCACGATCAACGTCAAGGGGCCCGGCCAGAAGGCCGTCATCAACCGCGAGGCCAGCGCGGGAAGCTCGGCCGCAAAGGCGTGCGCCCCACCGGCATCGGCCACGTGCACGATCAAGGGGTGAGCCTGAGGCCTCCCCTTGGCGCTGAAGATGCCCGCCACCGCCCGATCGTCATCGGCACGTGCGCCCAGGCCATAGACCGTCTCGGTCGGAAAGGCGACCCGGCCGCCGGCCGCGAGCTCGCGCGCCGCGCTGGCGACCACCTCCGGCAAGCGACCGTCAAGAATGGGCATGAAACGGCGCAGCTAGGGCAGCATGGACGCGCGGCACCTCAGAACGCAGCAATGCCCAGCAAGGCCGCGGCCCGCAGCGCTGCCCGGTGGGCGGCCTCAGGCTCAGGCGCAGTGAGCGTCAGGTGACCCATCTTGCGACCCCGCCGCGCGCCGGCCTTGCCATACAGGTGCAGGTGGGCGCCGGGGATCGCCAGAACGCCGGCCCAGTCGGGCGTGCGTTCGTGTCCTTCGGCGTCGAACCACAGGTCGCCGAGCAGGTTGAGCATGACCGCCGCCGAGTGCTGACGCGGCATCGGCAACGGCAGGCCGGTCATGCAGCGCACTTGCAGATCGAACTGCGACACGTCGCAGCTGTCGATGCTGTGGTGGCCCGAGTTGTGCGGGCGCGGCGCCATCTCGTTGGCCACCAGCGAGCCGTCCTGGAGGACAAAGAACTCGACGCACAGCACGCCGACGTAGATCAGCTCGTCGGCGATGCGCCGCGCGGCCTGCAGAGCCTTCTTGGAGAGGTCCGCACTCAGCTCGGGCGCCGGCACCGTAGTGACCGCCAGAATCCCATCGCGGTGCAGGTTGCGCTGGACGGGTAGCGTGACGATCTCTCCAAAGGCGCTTCGCGCCAGCACCACGCTGATCTCGAAATCCAGCGGCAGCAGGCGCTCGAGCACGCAGGGCGCCTCCTTCAGGGCCCGCCAGGCATCGGCGAGCTGATCGCGCGCGGCCACTCGCACCTGCCCCTTGCCGTCGTAGCCGAGGCGCGCCGTCTTCAGGATGCCGGGCAGAAGCGCATCGGGGACGGCCGCCAGCTGGTCCGCCGTCTCGATGACTGCATGCGGGGAGCACGGGACACCGCAGCGCGTGAAGTGCTGCTTCTCGAGGATGCGATCCTGGCAGATCGCCACTGCTTCCGCGCCGGGCGCGGCGGGCAGATGGGCGCCCAGTGTGTAGAGCGCGCCCGACGGAACGTTCTCGAACTCGATGGTGACGGCCGCGCAGCGCTGCAGCATCTGGGCGAGCCCCTGCTCATCCAGGTAATCCGTCTGCACATGGACGTGCGAAACCAGGCCGGCCGGGCTGGCCACGTCGGGGTCGAGGACCGCGGTGAAGTAGCCCATGCGCTGGGCCGCGTGCACGAACATCCGGCCGAGCTGGCCACCGCCCATCACACCCAGTGTGGTGGCCTGGGCACCGGCGGCCACCGCCGCCGGGAGAATCGTC
>JFJP01039791.1_pt1 | contig 16884 bp, 17 predicted proteins | sample 431651 | NCBI WGS metagenome assembly JFJP01 (sample SAMN02602958, study PRJNA72255) | Microbial mat metagenome, whole genome shotgun sequencing project. | biome: fresh water; feature: sink hole; material: water; isolation source: purple microbial (photo- and chemosynthetic) mats found in... | reverse complement strand
GTGTCATTCCAGTTTGATTACTGTCTACTCATTCGAGAGCGATAGTAGGGTATTTACCTGTTGTTATGTCTCCTGCTGTTACTGCTTCTTGAGAGATACCGTGCCAGTCTATTTTGTAGGTATAGTCTGCATTTGTTTTAGAGAGGACTTTATCGGAGAAGAGAGTGGAGGAGGTGTAGGTAGGGGTAGTGTATGGTCAATTATATATGCTACCATTCCAAGAATAATGTACTCTAGTGGTGCTATTTGTAGAAGACATTCAGACATTAAAATAATTACTTGCATTGACTGTCTCGCTTCCGTAGGTTCACTGATAGATTACTATATGGCATTTCTGACCTGCTGGGATAGTGATAGAGCCTCAGAGGGTTACTGTGGTATCAGCAAGTGAAGTAGTGAGACTTGCCGCAGTCACTGTCCCAGTAGCATTAGTCGATACGTCTAGTGCTTGGTTTTGTACCTTAGAAATAATACTGGTTGTGACGACTGATGTAGATACAGTAAGTGGCAAAATACTTGTGAGTACGAGTGTATCTCAAACTCTCTGGACTGTAGCCAATGGTATTAAGTTTGCATTTACTGTCCATAATGTAACAAATTGGTCAGCTATACTTCCAGCAGTAGCATTAGAAGCAGACATAACCACTGCCATAAATCAGTTTACTGTAAACTGATATGCAGTGCTTGGCTGAGGAGTAAATGTAAATGTTTCTATTAAAGGTTTGTTATTTACTAGTATTCAGTTTGGTTTTCAAGCACCATTATCACCCTCAATACGGACTCATAAAGAAACGCTCGGTGAGCCAGTTTTGGAAAAATTCATCTTAAGTGTACTTCAGGCAACACCACTTCCAAATGACGTAATAGCATATCGAGTTACAGCCGAAACATTTCCTATATTTATTATTGAGGTAGCTTGTGCTGTTGTAGGAGCTGGTTCGATAAAAACGACATTTCAGGCAGAGAGAGTTTCTCAGGCTGGGTAGGAGTTGTTTGGGAAGTATTCAGGCTTTGCTAGGAATCGTGTATCATCATCAGTAACAAAAGGATTCGTTCCGCTTGGTGTTCATTCTGTACCTACGAGAGCATCATTCTCAGTTTGTGTAGGCATTCTTGTATCGTTCGTTCCTACTGCTACTGGTGTTGTCTTCACAGCTGTATGTATTCAGCTTTGTGATCCGCTCGTAGCCACCGCAATTCCTCCGTATGTAGCAGATACTTGAAAATCATTTGCAGTGAGTCCTGCTGCTATGACGTAGTAAGTAACGGAAGAAAGCAAACCTGTTGGCAGATCTCATGTTGTAGTGAATTGTACTGTATCGTTCTCTGTGAGTCAGTGGGTTGCTAGTGTAAATAATCCAGGAGTTGCGATCGTGACTGTTACAGTCCCAAGTGTTACATTTGGGCTTGCAGAGAGCCTTGAGATACCTTTCGCTGTTGTTGACGCATCTGGGCTACCGAGGATGGCAAGCATATCTGCATATTCCTTTGTTGCTGCCTGATTATCTTGTGTAGGTGTTGGTACGATAGGAGATTTTTGGAATGTCCATTCTTCACTGATTGTTTCCTCTTCGTCCTTGCTCGTCTTCTTGTCCCAGACTTGAGGGTTGTCTGATAAGATACATTCAGCGTTGGCAGAGTGTGGCTTTGCTTGACTTGGATCACTTCCATAGAGTCCAGTGACTGGATCTGGCTGTGCATCGAGTCATCGAGTTACTCATGTGAGTTTTGCTGTCGTAGCTGTGAGCTGGACTATACCAGTATAAGAAATTATCTCTTGATTTGTTTGTGATTGTGGCTCAACAGTAGAAAATTGAATATCTCCGCTCATTACTATTGGATTCCCATATATGTCAAAGAGATTCTTGACTGTGATTTCGGTCTCTGTTGTACCGATTGGCTCTGCGAGTTGAAAAGGGCGAGCTTGGATGACGTTGATATTTGCCATATTATATTTTTATTAAATTAGAATTACGACCTGTCCCGAGCTCCATGTTGTCACCATGAGCAAGGATTTTGAATTGTGCGTCGAGCTTGTCACAGTAAAATTCCACTTGCATCTCAAAGAATTCTACTCAATTTTTTGTAAATGGAAATATTCTGCGGAGTTTTTTGTAATTTACTTCATCGTCGGACGTGTAGAGGCTTCACATTGGCATTTGCCCTATAGAGTGAGCTCAGAATCCTCAAACTGTGATTGGATCCTCGATAAATGGAGCACCATCATTGCTTCCAAAAATGTCAGTGATGACTCATTTTGATCCCTTGTACCCGATTCGTGCTATAAATTGGATTTCGTCCGTTGCGTCGGTTACTTTTGCTTCCAAGTAGTATCCGTCGAGCATTTTGTATCTCTCTCTGGTTCCTGCATTGGTATAGTTTGGCACTACTCGGAATGCAATTGGGGATCCTGTGTCATTCGTTCCAGAGAACATCACGTATGACTCATTTTTGATGCTCGAGTGGACTATGAGCTGTTCGTCGATGACTGAGAGTGATTCTCCTGCTATGATTTGAGGAGGTTGCCACATCTTTCGTCGCATGTCGTATCCATAGAGCTTTGATTCATCTGGGAGGAGGAGCCATACGACGTTTCTCCAGAATGCAGTTTTCGCTCGGTCGAGGTTCATTGATTGCAGGTCTGTTTCTATGTCCTCGCTGACTGCAGAGACGACGATGTTGTTTTGCTGGATGTTCTGCAGGTAGTCAAATGTTGGCTCTTTTGAGAGATAGAGTATTCCCTCTTTGGTGTTGCAGATGGCTGTTTGATTGTATGCTCCGACTCAGATTCCACGTGTTGGAGTCCCTACTCGGACTTCTTCTCATGGTACTCAGTCTGATGTGACTGATTCGAGCCCTATTGGATACCACAGGTCACGACCACACGATGCCCGGACTGTATTGTCTATGCTGTTGGTCACGAGAGCCACTACGTTCTTGTCGAGGCGCGCTGATCATCCCTCTCAGTTGGTTCGGACTGGTACTGTGTATACATAGTCTGAGAAGTCATCCTGATTGCTGATCCATACCCAATTCTTGTCGCTGTCTGCGAGATAGAGTTGGTTTTTTGATATTGCTATGACATCTGGCGTTGCTCATGTTGAGTAGTCTCCGCCTGTCGGTGTGTATTCGAGTAGTCAAGACATTATGAGTGTTCCGGCTGGTATTACTGCTGGAAGTGCTGGACTTATCCCTGTCAGCGTATCTGTGTTGAATCCGCCAGTATAGGTGTATGTGACACCGAGCATGGTGAAGTTCATTGTGCCGCTACTTGGGAATCTCTCCTGGGCAAATGTCTTTGCAAGTGGTCCATATGCGTTGACTGTTCCGACGACTCATTCTCCGACTGCTGATGAGCTTCCGCTTGAAGCAAAGTCGCCTGTAATGATGATTTCGTTGGTTTCTGGGTTCACTCATTGAATTGTATACGTCCCTGCGATTGCTGCGATCGTCACACTGATGGTGTCTCCTGCTCTAAACCCCTCTTCCCAGAAGTTTTCTATACCTGCACCTCAGACGAGTGAGTTATACTTGGTTGGGTTCTGAGTGTCGACTGGATAGCCCCATGTGATCGTGTCTCCTACTCCTATGAGTACACTCTTACCTGTTGGCGTTCCTCAGTTTTCCTTTTTAAGTGATGTGCCGGACACTCGAGATGCCACTCTGGTGACCCCTCATTGCCACGTGAAGAGTTTTGTTGTTTTATTGCAAAATACGAACCGATCCATTATCTGGTCACGATCCCACCAGCTGTCTCCTGCGAAGTACACGTTATTTCCGAATCCTGTCGCCACGTCGTGCCATTCATTCTCATAGAGTACCTGTAGTGTATCAAAAATAGACCGCATTGGTCTGTCTGTGTTTGTGCTTGTTACCCATGTCTGTGCCCATTTGACTCCTCAGTTGCCTCACGATTGCCCCATGAGCGTCGTTCACTTCCTAGAGGTAGTACTTCCGTCATCGTCGATTATGACGTTTTGTGTGCCTTTTGTGAGCCATTGTCCACTGGTTACTGACGGAAGCATATCTGGGGATATGTCTGTCTTGTATCCTTTTGGTGTGAGCGAGATATTGTATTTTTCTCAGGCCATATTAGTATTTTGTGCTTATTAAAATCCTCTCTGATGGGAAGTCTATTCGGAACTGTTCATAGTCATTTTGAAGTGGCTGATTGTAGGCATTGAATTGATTGCTCGCTCATGCCACCATTGTATCGACTGCTGAGATGACCGCAAATTGTTTTGTGAAGAGTTGGTACTCTCTGTTGTTGAGGAGTATGACATCGCTGTCTGCTGTTGGTAGGCAGTTGTCTATTCTCTCTCCAAACTGGTTGTTTATGATCGACGATGAGTAGTACTGGATATCGTATGCGCAGCTTTCTGAAATATAGATTGAGTCGATTTTGTATCCTATTTGATTTGCTGCGAGAGCATCATCGACTGTAAATCTGAAGTATGTGATTGTGTCGCTTGATATGACTCCTGTCACGACGGCATCGGAAAGAGTGAAGAGGAGAGTATTCCACCCGGTTGTGAATCTTTTTCCTTGCCAGTCTCGTGTGAGTGTGATCTCATTGTAGTTTCCTATATCCACTCCGTACTGGATTGTGACACTCTGTGTGTATTTTGGGAAGTAGACTTGCATGGTGATATAGCTCATATCGGTTGATACGACTGTGTCTGCAAAGTTGAGCTTCTGAACGCCAAATGGGCTTGCTGTTATCAGTCCGTCAAATGATACGGATGATGTGCCTGATACTTTGTGAGCTGTGTCGAATCGGATATTTTGCACGTCTCAGACTGCTGTCCACGTTCCATTGGTGCTATCGTCGCACGAGTCTATGACGTATGACCTTTTGTACTCCTGGTCGCTGAGATTGACGAATTGAGCTCAGTTTATGTCCTGGAGCTCTATCAGTTGGCTATTTTTGAGGTAGTGTGTGAATTCTGGCAGATATGTTCCTGCTCTTGATCTCTGTCGCATTGTCATATAGTCTCGCTCGAATATATTGATAAGTCCATTGTGTGAGTAGTCATTCGGGAGCATGTAGAGCGTTGGATCTTCCACGAGTGGTGCGAAGAATGGGGCTTTCCTTTTAGAACTTGGCAATTCCACCTGTCTCATCATCTCAAAGCAAGTCTCCTGTATCATGAAGTAGAGATTTGAGATATTGGATAGAGCTCTGGATCCTGCTTTGGATATGAGAGACTGTTTGAGAGATGAGATGGTGTATTGCATAGTTATTCCTTAGGAGTTTGGAGGTCTCTGAGCTTCGTTACTATTTCGTGGATTGGCATTTCATTCTCTGGCTCGAAGTGTCCGAGTAAGAGTTTGTAGAGCTCTGACATAATAGACTTTGTCTGGTTATCACATCGCTTGAGTGAGAGCCCAAGGATGACACCTATAAGGTCAATTGCTGACGAGATATCGTATTGACATCCTTCGTCGTCGATGATTTCCTTATACATTTCCTCTGTGAGAGGTTTGAGGAGTTCATCGAGTGTCTTCTGGTCTAGTTCAAACTCGTCAGGGAGTTTGAGGAGTAGGTTGGCAAACTTTTTCATTATTTTGATTGCCTTGAGCTGTGCTGATTTGATTTCAGTCGATAGTTGCTCTTCTTGTTGTGGTGTGAGTTCAGACATAAAATTATTTAAGGTTAATAACAGATTCATCGATGTGATATGTTCGTCCTTCATAATCGACTACGAAAGTTCTCTTGACGCCCCATACTTTGACTTTGACCATAAGTCCACTTGATTGTCTCCTGTAGAATCAATCTTTTTCTTCGTACGTGACTTGCTCGACCACTTCGTTCTCTGATGCTTTTGGTGTCATGTCGATTGTCTCCTGGAGATCCTTTTGGACTTCGAGCGGGATTGTCGTGCAGACTTCCATAAATTCAGAGTATCTGATTTCTCTTGATTCCTGTTGTACTCCTGTGTCTAGGTCTACGAGTACAGGATCGCACCATGTGATGATCTTCTCTGTGATCTCGTCTCTTCCTCGTTCCCATGTTTGTCTCTTGCTTCCATCACGTGAAGAGCGCTCTCGGAGTCCTGTGACCAGATATTCCTTTGCGTCTACGTCTGTGTAGATAGACACTCGGACTATTCGCTTTCGCTTTGATGCTTGGCTGAGGTCTACTGCTCCGTCTTTATTTCGGAGTTCGTTCAGCTGTCAGAGAATGTCTGAGAGCACCGCTTTTGGTACGAGTTGCATTTCCTCGTCCTTTGGGAGTTCTGTATCGCTGAATATTTTGACCTCTGGAGCCTGTGATGGCTCGTCAAAGATGTCAGAGTCATTCTCGATCGGATCTAGTAGCTTCGTCGTGTCTGCGTTCGTTTCTACTGGATTGACGTCATTATAGAGCGATATAAGTTCTGTTCTTTTTATTCCTTCCTGTACTACAACTCCTTTTGATGTGAGTTCTTCAATGAGTTTCTCATTGGATGTAAATGTTGGGTTTATCATATAGAAAAAATAGGGTTATTATTTGACTCATGCTGCAGCAAGAAGTGCTGCAGTATTTGGGGAGATATCTGATGTACCTCCGCTTCATCCTGATACGCCTGATCCTGCTCCGCTTGCTTCTCCGACTCCTGTTGGTCAGTTCTGCCAAGCGAATGCGATCGTGCGAGCTTTATCAAGACGAGTATTGATTGCTTCCTCATTATCCTCTGGGATATTGATGAGCCCATACTCTGCTCGGAGCTTGTCGGCTATTGCATTGTCTCCTTTACTCATCTCCTCGAGTTTCTTGTCGAGGTATGCGGTGCGTTGAGCTTTCTTTTCTTCCTCGATGGTAGTCGTGAAAGTTTCGAGCTCCTTTGTTTTATCCGCAATAGCCTTTTCAGACTCTTTGCGAACCTTTTCGAGCTCTCACGTCAGCTCATCCTCTTTTTGCTCTGCTGATTTACGCAGTGCTACGAGGTTACGTGATATATCTGCATTCTTTGCCTTTAATTCAGCAATTTCCTGCAGGGCTTCTTCTAGTGTCATATAGAATGGGGTTAAGAATTAGAAGATTTATTAATGTCGCTCACTTGTGCATACTCTGTTACGTTTGATTTGATGAATTGTATCGCTTCGAGTCCTCCTCTGAAGTAATCGTCTGATATGAGGGTTGCTGCTGATTTTCCGCGTGCTTCATTGATCCCGAGAATTGATGAGAGCCACAAGTTCTCTATGTGGTGAAAAAATCCTTCATATCCTGATTTATTGGCAAATGAAGTGCATGCTTCATAGAGCTTCTGCTTTTCCTCTTTTGTGAGGTTGGCGATGTTGGCTTTCTTTATATCAATTTTCATACTTCTGGGTTAGCTCATATTCCGTCTGCTATGGATTGTACTGGATTTTTCATTCATGGGAGTTCCTGGGCTGCTCAGACATCTGCCATTCATTGTGGCTGATCCTTGTTGTATGCTTTTTCCACATCCTCGTTCTGGATCTTGGCAATCTTTTGGAGTGTGTAGTCCTTATTGAGCGCTCCTGGGAAAAGTTGTGCGACTCGAGTCTTCGCGTCTATGTACACCATGAGGTCGAGGTGGCTATCGTCTTCTCGTGCTTGTCTGATATCTATGACCCAGAACCAGTCGAAGAGCCGGGATAGACGCTCTGAGTTGATATAGGATATTCGTGTCTGTTTTCCGTACTCTCGTGACAGATTGTCCTCTTCTTTTGCGAGTTCGTACATTTCATCCTCACTCTCTGGTACTTTGTCCTCTTTTCAGAAAAAGCGCACCTCTCTGACCCCACTCTTTCCGCTCTCTTTGAATTTCGTTTGGATCGTCTCTTTTTTGTAGACCTTCTTGGTTTTTGTCTCTTTTCCGATCACAGTCTCGATGCCATCGACTATTCACTTCACTTCTTCGAAGATTGGAACTTCCTCTGGCTTTGTCCACTTCGTATAGATGTTTGCTATTCGGAGTCTTGCGAGCTGTTCTTCAAGGCTCTTCCATCACTCGAGGAGTGAGAAGAGCTTCATGATGGTGTTCTTTTTCTGCTCGAGCATTTCTGTGGCAGTATCTGCATCGACAGCTCCTCCTGTGAATGATGAGTCAAATGACTTTTCTGATATGATTTGTCGTACCATTTCCACAAATGCTGTGTCGCTGTTTGTGATCGTGCGTGATCCCTCTGGAAGTATTGGCAAGAGTCCATTTGCTCGCAATCCGTTCACGATACGCCCGGAGTAGAGCATATCAGATGATATGACGTGTCCTGTGTTATTCGCAAGTGTTGGCTTCGCGCTCTGTGCCATTTTCTGTGCGATTGAGTTCCATACAAGGTCGTACATCTTGGTATCGACGAGTGTATTTGCTGGTATTCATTTTGAGTATGCGCTTCCGGGAATGACTTCGCAGTCTCCCTTCCCCATTGGTATCAGTCCACTTGGTGAAACCTCATAGAGTGAGAACCCGATCGGGAGCATCATAATTCCATTTATCAGGATCATGTATGTTTTTTCTATTCAGTCGTACACGTGGAGTATTCCTACCTGGTCGTCTGGTTTCTGCAGGTTCCAGAAGTCTTCTGATGACCATTCTGAGCTCTTGTCTTGCCCGAGGATTGATTCGATAGATGACTGACATCATTTCCCCTTGGTATCTTTTACAAAATCCCACCTGTCCCATTGTCAGTAGATTGTTTTTGCTTTGGCTATGGACATTTCCTCCCAGACTGCTACTCGTTCTTGCTTTTGGATGTCTCTCTCTCGTACTGATGAGAGGAAGACATTTTTCCCGAGGAAGAGTTGTCTCTCCATTTTGAATTCATACTTTGTGATCGGATTTGTATCTGGTTTGTAGTCAGATATCTTATGTCCTGCCTTCCATGCTCAGTTAGAATGGATCTTGATTGGTGTCTTAGTACAGACTTCTCGTACGAACACGTTTCCTTGTGATATGAATTCTCTCTGTGCGTCTATCTGCTTATTGCTCCATTTCTCTATCTTGAGTGATTGTATGATTAAATCCTCGGTTGCTTCTCCGAGGTCGTTGATGATCTTGTTGTCTTTGTCGAGTGCGACTATGTCCGGTTCAAAGTTGAATGAGTTGAGGTGTGATACTATGGCTGTATCCTTGGTCCTGGTTGCTCCTGATGTCATTTCGTACTTTCTTCGTATCTCTTCGTCTCATTTTGCTACGAGAGGACTCATATCGCTGTATGAGAGGTCTGCTTCCCGGTTGAGATTGTATGATTGTGTGTATGTCAGGTTGTTTTTCTCACTGTCTGCTTTTTCTCTCTGATCTCGTGCGAGCTGAAGATTTTCGACCAATTCGAGTTGGTGTTTCTTTTCCTCTTCTGAGAGCGTCGACCAGTATTGTTTGGACATATTATGAGATTGTTATCTTACCTCACGAACCTGACTTCTTGTAGATATCATAAGCGATTGCGAGTGCAAGGACATTGTAGTTTTCATCGTCATTGCTTTCTATGGCTTCACGAGGATATCGTAGGAGTTCTTCTTTGATTGTAGAGGAAACTATAAATAGTGCAATGTACTTTAATGCCAAATTTAGTTGACTCATTATAATTCCTTTTGTAGTAGGGTTTATGATGACTCACAGCCGGTCTGTGTCCTTATTATCATACGTTGTTTGTTCCATTCGTTCAAATATCTTTGGGTAGTTCTTGTTTTTGAGTACCTGTATGACTTGAGACCCATATTTGTCTGCGTTCACTCCTATTGTGGCGTTGTTGTAGAGCACCCCTTTGAGTGCCAGTTCCTCTCCTATGTGTTCGTCTCCTGTAAATAGAGCACACACCTCTCTCTTGGTGCAGTCAAATACGACGATCGTTGACCTTCCGGATGCCACCATGGCTCAGATGGCGTATTTATTGCCTGGTATTTTCTTATTGTGGTACGCCCATCATCCTGACACCTTGATTGGAGATCTGACTGGTTGCATTTCTATTTCGCTTGTGGTAAAGTAGACATTGTCTCCGAGGTGGAAGTTGTCGAGGAGTGATGACACGACGTCCACGATATCATCGTTCACATCCTTGTTTGGGAATGCTAGCAGTTGATCCTGTGCTGTTGTCATTCTTTTGTGGTTCGCTGGCATCAGGACTCTCTTGGCTTTGAAGTGTGGCACGTGTGGCGCAAAATGTGTGACCTTGTCCTTTGGATATTTGAGTTCCTCGATCGGGAGTGATAGATTGTATTCATCGAGAGCGAGTTTTCGTATCCAGAATCCGAATCCCTGGTGTCACTTCTCGTCGTATGTGAATTTCTGCACCTTGCGTCCCCACTTCATATAGAGGACGATTGCTGCCCTTGCTTGGGTTTCCTCGTCCATCTTTTCGAGCACGTAGTCGAGCATATAGAATTTCTTGTCTGGTCACATCCCCATGACTCCACACGAGAAGTAGTCTGATGTTGATTTTCCTGTGTGTGTGATATCAGCGTGCATATACACCTTTGAGAATTTGTCCAGGTCGACTGTATCGTAGTGTACGATGTCATCTGGTGTAAGCATAGAGTTTTCGTAGAGGTCTATATGTTCTGCGAGGTATTCCTGCTTCCAGACGTATCATGGGACACGTTCTCGTATCTTCTCGAGCTGTTCGAACGTCCAGAATGGTGAGTCGTAGCATGAGTATGAGAATTCTGCCCATTCGGGATCGTACTTTGCCCACTCTGACATCTGTGCAAATTTTTGGAGCTCTCAGTCCTTTCATGTCTTTCCTTTTGGTGTCCCTACAATCTTGACTTGTGCATTCTTGAACATCGGCTCAAGTGTGTTCTCCCAGAGTCATTCTTTCTTGAGGATGATACCAGCTTCATTGAGGACTCAGAAGTCATACTCGAATCATTCCAGGTTCTCTGGTCGCTCTGCTGATCAGAAGTCGAGCGTGGATCCGTTGGCAAATTTGAGGATATTCTTCTCTTTGTCCCAGTCTACTGTCTCCCAGAACAGTCAGAGAATTGGTATGAAGTAACGCTCAATATATTTCTTGATATTGATTTGGACTGTATCTACCCATAGTCATCTTGCCCCTGGGTTCTCTATCAGCATTATCAGAATCCATTGGACTGCTCAGTATGTTTTCCCAGTTCGTCGTCCTGCTTTTATCTTCGAATACTTCGCCTTGCAAGCGAATGCAGCGTGTATGAATGCGTCAAATACTATTTCGAGTGTTTTTATTGGCATTTTTGTCAAGTCATAGTTTTTGTTTTACTCAAGCGGAAAGTGATTTTATAAAAAAGCTAAACCACCGCAAATCTCGTGCCTTTTGTTGTATAATATATCTACTTCCTGACTTCCAAATTATGAATTATGTTGTAAACATTTCATCCTGCTCCTGGTCACGTGACGCTCTGGTTTGGCTTTCCGTGTACCCTATCGAGCATCTTCTCGATCATATCGTGTCCGTCTTTCTTGTCCAGGATCCTCTTGGCTACCACTCGTATGGTCATTGGCTGGGCTGTATCATTGACGAGCTTGATGAGTTTCTCTTCATTGGCTGCTAGGAGAATCTGATATGCCTCTGCGATCGCTTCCTTGGTTGCCATGACGAATCATTCCTTCTGGAGTTCGAGTGCGAGCCCTTGGAACGACTTCTTTGCCATTCACTTTGGATTACCACTCTGTCCTTTCTTCCACTTTCCCTTTTCTAGGTTTGCATATCCCTTGCTTCTCCCTTGCTTTTCAACAGGACGTTGCACAGTAATCTTATTGCCACTATGCGTGTTCAGTATCACTGTTTTGGTTGGTTTTACATCTACCTTTTTTATGTTTTTGGTCTTTTGCATAATTTGAGATTAGATTTCTTATCATTCCTGGTTTGCTCCCGGACCTCTCAGTGAGTCTTGAGTGCCATAAATTCATTCTGCATTCACTTAATGAAGATGTTGACGATCCTGCGATTGTTTCGGAGGGTTTTGTCATGGACATGCTCTCAGTATTTTATGAAGGCTTGCTCTATCTCTTTGAGTCACTCTTGGGTATGTATGTACCGACGGATCCTTTTGAATATTTTAGTCAGTTGCTTTTCCATAGAGTGATATGTTAATGCTGTTGACCTGGAATCCTGGTGTTGCTGTGTAATCATTCCCTAGGGTTTTGTTGACTGCATCAGCGACATTCTTTGCCAGTTCGTATGGGAGGTTTACATCAGAATATTGCTCTGGTGTGAGTGGGACATTGAGTCCGAGTGTTTTAGGCATATAAATGCGTTAGAAAGATAGAGATTGTGACCGTGATAAGCGATACGGCCGTTGATATCATTACTTGTGGGCTGTCGTCTATGTATGCTTGTACAATTGTGAGTACCATTGCTACTGCTGTGATCCAGTACATTGCAGGACTGATATCCTTGCTCGACTTGGTTTTGATGAGCTTGTATATTTGCGGAACCCCGGAGACGAGGAAGAGTATTCAGATGATTATTCCCATATATCGAAGTCTACTTCTCGATTGATACATTCAATCTTAGCGCCGCCACCGGTGTATGCTTTGAAACGCTTGATGATTGTCTGGACGTACTTTGGATCGAGCTCCATCATATAGCACACTCTGTTTGTTTTTTCGCATGCTATCATGTTGCTTCCGCTCCCTCCGAAGAGGTCGAGCACGTTGCTACTCTCTCCTGTGAAGTTCTCGAGCACTCTCTGGTTGATCTCGACTGGGTTGCTTCCGCTCCCTCCGAAGAGGTCGAGCACGTTGCTACTCTCTCCTGTGAAGTTCTCGAGCACTCTCTGGTTGATCTCGACTGGCTTCTGGGTGTTGTGGCTCACTCCTATGAGCGTATCAAATGCCGGAGTTCATTCTATGGACAGGTTCCACACTTTAGTCTTTTCTTGGATAGTTTTTACGCTTCCAACCATTCGCGATACGAATATCTCTCTCTTTTCAGACTTTTGTGATTGTACAAGTTCTGCAGATTTTTCCTGTGATCCATCCTCTTGAGTAGTACCAGTTGGATTCGTCGATGATGAGGTATCTTCAGCATACCTTGCAAAGCTTTTCCCATCACTCTCATACATGTCTGCAATCAGAGTGAATCCGCTTGTGTTCAGTGGAGTTCACAAGCTTGAGGTTTTCAATTCAATTATTCTGCTTGTTTTCATCGTCGTGGTGGACTTGCATTCATTCCGGGATTGGTCAATTGTATCTTTCACATTCAATGTCGTGTGCGAGTCTATATCGTTTTTGATCGTTGTCGTAGACTCTGTGATATCACTTTGCTGTAGTGTATCAGTTTCCTGAAGGATGTTTGCTTGGAGGTCATTTTTTTCACATAGTGGTTTCAGTGTATCGAGAATATTAGATTTAGAAAGTATTTTATCTCAGATAATGATATATCTTGCCTCTATCCATAGTATCTGATTGCTTCTCTCTACAAGGAACGGGTGATTTCAGGTTGATTTTGTGATTTGCCCATCCACTTCTATCTCGACGATTTCTTCATAGTTGTGCGTCTTCTATGTTGATCCATTCGCCATCTATAAAAATCTGCTCTCCTGCTGGGAGACATGGGTGGAGGTACTCGGAGACATCATCCTTGCCTACTTTCCATATCGCCTGGCCTTGGTTGAGAGTAGTGAGGACCTCTTTCATAGCTTCTTTGCTCGCATTCTTGATGAACTTCTCTTTTTCCTCGGAGTTCCAGTACCATGTGGAGGATCCACGGTATCACTGGATTTCATTTCATCGGTTGACTACCAGGAGCAGTTCATAGTCCTGTGCGAGAGTTCGTGCGCAATCTCACATTCACCCCCCCCCCTTGTGCCAAATAATAACATTGTTGATGTCTTTGAAAGTTCCTTTGATGAGCTGCATCCACTGGTCGACTACCTGGTATCCAGTCCACATACAGAAAAAACCATCTGAGTATTTTTTCCCGAGGGCTGTATAGTCCATAATCTTGTCATCATTCTTGATCATACCATGGCGGTCTGGGTTGTACGAGATTCCGTATGGAGGATCTGATATGCAGTGAGTGACTGCTTTGTTTTTCCCTTTCAGGAGGGTTTGGATGGTTTCCTCGCTCATGCTGTCGCCACACATAAGCGTGTGGTTGCCGAGTTTGTAGATGTCTCATTCCTGGACGAAGATTTCTTCATCGTCTTCTGGGATAATATCCTCGATGAGTTCCTTTTCTGCATCGACTTTTTTTGGAGTATCGATATCCAGTCCCCATTCTGCGAGTGGGAGGTCGCTCCATTCATTTGCGAGCATGTCCATGTCCCATTCTCCGAATCCTGAGTTGTCTTTGATGATGAATTCTCGCTGCTCTTGCTCTGTAAGGTCGCTTGCACGGACTATGTGTACTTCTTTGAGTCCGGCTTCTTTGCAGGCCTTGAGGCGCATATTTCATCCGAGGACGACCATGTCATCGTTTACCACGATCGGACGGATCTCAAGCATCTTCGGAAATTCCTTAATACTCTTGACTAATTTTGCGAACTTATCGTCTTTGATAATCCGAGGGTTATTCGGATTCGCTTTAATTTCGGAGATTTTGGTGAGGATTGATTGCATAATTTATTTTTTTATCATTGCCTGGAATCACATATGGTCAGTACTACATACTCATCAAATTGGTTCCCATCAGTCTTGTATTTTTTGATTTACCTGTTTTTCTAAGTCTCGAGCTCAAACAGAAGATACGATTATTTCATACATCATAATTACTTTTTTATTTTAGAAAGTTTCTTGATGTACTTCGACACAAAATCGAGGTCATCGTCACTGGCCACAATCATTTCATCTCCAAGGCGTAGCGCTATGGTGACTTGTATTGGCTTTTGGAAGTTTGATTGAAGTCTCTGCATTGTGTCTTTGAGCAGCTGTGTGATGAGCTCTCATTCCACTGTATTAGCTGTTTTTGCCATGATTGTATTTAAGATTAAATTTTTCCACATCCATAAATCCGATTATGAAGAGTTCTACAAATGCTATCAGCGCCGGGACATATGTCCATACGAAGAGTATGTAGAATACGCCTTGCCATGGCTTATTGAGATAGAACTTGTGGATCCCGAGTCCTCCGAGGAAGAAGCAGAGCCAGAAGGCAGTCCATTTCGATTTCATAAAAAGAGGGTTAAGAAAGAAATAAATATATAATCAGGGGCGTGTTGATGATTATCAGTGCTACTGCCATGTTTGGTGTCATTGGTTTTTTTTCCTTTCCTATGTCTCGTACCTGCAATAGGGTTCACAGCGTAAGGGCTACAATATAAAAATATTTTATAAAAATGAGTATCATAAAAAGTGATTAATGATGTGGGTTATAGACCGTATCCTCTTCACGCTTTCTGTAGGTGTTTTCTACCATGCTATGGGTGTCTCAGTATTGAGATGGTTCTTTTCTTTTTGCGACAGTAATTGAGGCAAATCCTTTTTCGTTTTGGATCTTGACCAGGTCCTCGACTCTGATTGAGAGGTTGAGGATTTCTCAGTATTGAGTTTTTACTGCTTTTGCGGATCCTCGGATGTAGTTTTTAGTTTCCATGTTAGATAAAAATAAAATAAAAAAGTATTGCGAGCACGGTTCATAAAATTATTATGATTGCTCCGGCTGTTTTGTGATGGTCATTATCCTCCATAGAGTTCTCTTTTAATAAATACTGCACCTTCTGGGAGCTTGTATCGATATCTGATATTGTAGTACTCCAGGATCACATCGCCTCCACTTTCACACGGTACGAGTGTGCATGGGTTTATTTTTGCAAGGTTACCGTCATCATCAGTTCAAAAAATCCAGTCTTCTATGTATCGGATGACAGTGGTTTTTTGTTTTTTGATTCGTGGTATGAATGGCATAAGGATTTTCTGCGCACCGCCTCGATAATTACAGGAGATTCGATGACCGACTCATCGCTGTGATATTCCAAGTATTGGACCCAGGTCTTTCATGTGAAGTGCTTTTCTCATAGTTTTTATTATAGGATTAAATGTTTTCTGTCAAGATTAATAGATGAAGAATACTTGCCTATTTTAGTTTTTATATTTTACACGAAGTGTTCATCCGTTGTGCTCTTTGAAGTGCCAAGCGCGCGATACAATCTCTATATTGCTTTTGTCCAGTCTGAGGTCTTTATTCATGCCCTTTGGCTTGATGTGGGAGAAGTTCTCTATTCAGAGGTCCTCTACCTTTATGAGTTTGGTGCATTCCTCTTCTGTATCCTCGTCTATGTGTTTTGCGATCACACATCCATTGACTTCTTGCTCCCGGGCTATTTCTTTGAAGAGTTCGAGTTCTCATGTGGGCTTCTTGCCTTTTACCTTCTTTTCGGTTGGCCTCACATTCGTGACATTATTAAGCTGATTATGTAATGCCTTCTCTGGCATTTTTGCCATTGGAGGTTTTTTGAGCGATTCAGCGATCAGCATGTGGAGTGATTTTCCCATATTATTCTTCGTCAGAGGTTAAATGCCAGTCAGGACTTCTACCATTTGTCCTACCATGTTTGATTTGAGTTGCGATAATTTCTAGCGCATCCTGGACTTGAGTTCAGGTATAAAATTCTTGTGTGATTTTTATTGTGATCATATTTATATAATTATTTGAGAGATAGATAAGAGGCTGTCGTCTATTGCTTTATTGTAGTTATATCTTCCAGCATATTTCAGATTTTTATTGATTGAATCTTCTGTCATAAGCAAATTTTCTGGTCTTTCTGGACAGTCATATTTTTTTAGTACAGCCAAGCATTCAGCTTTCATCTCGGCTCTTATGGACTTTCTTTCGTTTTCAAGTGCATCTCTCAGACATTCTTGTATCTTCTTGTAGTCCTCATCTGTTATTTTTTGTTTGATGATTGGTATATTATCAAATCCTACTATGAAGATATTGTCTTCATTTGCGGTGATGTTATTTCAAATGATTATTGAGTGCATAAAAAAATTATATAGAAGTAAAAAATTTGATTTC
>JFJP01039922.1_pt1 | contig 16885 bp, 9 predicted proteins | sample 431651 | NCBI WGS metagenome assembly JFJP01 (sample SAMN02602958, study PRJNA72255) | Microbial mat metagenome, whole genome shotgun sequencing project. | biome: fresh water; feature: sink hole; material: water; isolation source: purple microbial (photo- and chemosynthetic) mats found in... | reverse complement strand
CAGCATTTCCTGTAAGAGAAACTATGTCAATAAATTCTGTATTACCAGTAAATTTATTTGTTCCAAACTGATAAGTGCCAGGGGCCACTACAACAGTAGTGCGAACTGATTTAGCTTTTGTTGCAACATTTGCTGTATCTCCTAAATAAGTTATATCTGCATCTTCTTCTATAATTACACCAAGTTGTGTAATATTAGAAATGTAATAACTACCACCTAGGAAATATGTTTGTCCTTTATATAAATCTACTGGTGTAGTGCGTGGAACACTACCTAAATATCTAGGCATATTTTTAGCAGCATCGTAAGCAGCTTGTAGTTCTGCTGCATTCTGCTCTGGAGTACCTACACCGTAAACCATTATATAGTTAGTTCCATTAAGACTGTTACTATCTAAAACATTTTGAACAAAGGCAGTTGTTGCAACTTTCGCTGAGTTTTCCGTAGTTCCTGTTATTGTTGGCGCTGTTACGCTTATTGCATTAGACATTGTTACATTTCCAGTAAATAAAGCATTACCGCTGACAGTTCCACCAGTAAAAATAGTTGTTGATGCGATTAAGGCTCCTAATTTTTCTTTTTCCGCCCTTGTATAAACCATTAGATCATTACCTGAAATGACATTAGTTGTTTGACTTTTTATTAGAGAGGCATACGCATCTTGTTTTTTTTTTGATACTTGTATTTCCATTGTTTTATTTTTAATATAAATATAGCCAATTTTATTTTTTTGGTAATAATAAATAATTATTTTTTTTCTTAAAGTAGTTGGAAAAACAAAATGAAAGAATTTTTTAATAAATCAATAAGAGCATTGAAAGAATTGCTCTTATTTCCTGTTGGTGGTAATTTTAACAAAAACAACAACCAATTAGTTAAATCTAACTCTACAGGTTTTTGCGGTTTGACAGGCTGGTGGTCTAAACCAATTCTGACAACGACAAGCATTTTCGACAGAGCCAGTAAGTCGACAAAGTGGTGTGGTCTGACAGATTGGTTAAAGGGAAAATTCAGAAAAAACAAACAAATAAAAGAGCCTATGACACTTTGTATAGCGTGGAGAGAAGGTAAAAATGTCCAATTTTGGTCTGACAGTAGATTAAATTATCCTAACGGAAAAGTAATAGACATGGCAGTTAAGGTTGTATCGTTTCCAGTAAAAATAACAGAACTAAAATCACCAAAAGAGGTTAATTATGAAAATAAGTGGGGTATTTGTTTTGCTGGTGGTGGACAGACTATTTATTTTATTAAAGACTTTATATTAGAAAATCTTCAAAAACTAGAATATTATGATGATTTATTTGAGTTGTCTGGTGAGAAAATAGTAGAATATATCAATAAAATATATATAATTGCATGTAATAAATTTTTGGATAAATTAATGCTAGAAGAGGGTGGTTGCGCTCTGATAACGACTGGGTTATGCCCAAAAGACCTAAGATTTAAAACATTTTTATATTCAATTGTATATAACGAAGAAACAACAAGATATGAATCGACACCTAAAGAAATATTAACAGATAAAAATTATTATTTTATCGGCTGCGGTAAATCAAAAGCGCAAATGTTATTTGAAGGCGGTATTAAACACCCATATAAATTAATGAAAAAAATAATAGAGGACAATTCAATACCAAAGGTTGGAGGACAAATACAGTTTGGTGAAAATGTAAATCTTGACTTCAAAATAAAGGGCGTTGGGAAAATAGATGAAATAAGTGGGAAGCCTTCACTTCAATTAAGGGGTGTTGATTTATATGATGATGAAATTTTTGATTATAAAACAACTCTAAAACCTGGTACTAAATTTCTAGTTAATTTTTCTGAGATGAAATAACAAACAAAAACATTTCAACCACGACAAACCACATTTTTCTCCTACGACGAAAAAACTACCACCAACACACGCCTATGTGTAATAAGCTGATTCAGTGGGTATTCGAGTTGCAGTAGCCCGTAAATAAGGTTTGTTGGTGGTCGACAGGTTAGTAGCTCGCAAACAGCTTACATACACATAGCCTCGGTCGTCGTCGTTAAAAAAATAATTAAATAAAAAAAATATAAAATAAATAATGGCTGGAATATCAATAAAGAAAACGAAAGAGGCTATGGACATATTAGAACACTATGCTGGACAGAACGACTACATAAAACTCTTAAAATACTATACCTATACCGCACAAACAAAAGTACCAAATGATTTTGAATTACAATATATTATTCAAAACAAAGATTTTATACCAGTAGAAATAAATAAAATAGTGAAAGTGGTTGAATGGTGGGGTGAAAAGAAGCGAGAGGAGTATAACTACCAATATCCAATAACTAAATTAAAAATAGTTAAGTTGATAGGTGAAACAGATACAACTTATTATGTATCATTATTATATAAACAAAATCAAGAAAAACCTGTAAATTGTTTTATTCCGAAAAGTGTTTTGTTGGATAGTATCGAACCAGAAAAAGAAGATAAATACACCTACGATAATGTTGATTTTGATATGTATGATAAAATGTTAGAACCTTACAACATCAAAATATTAAATATACAAAAAGAGACAGCTTTATTTATGTTGAATAAATGCAAGATGATTGCTGCAAACCAACCTGGTACGGGAAAGTCGATGGCCACTATATTAGCATGTAAAATAGCTGATTTTAAAAAAATACTAATTTTATGTCCAGCCACATTGAAGCAAAATTGGAAATCAGAGCTCATTAGGTTAGAAAAAGAAGAAGATATCACTATTATAGAAGGATTAGATTCTAAAAACAAAGCCGAATTAGAAAGTTTTTTAGGGTACAAAGAAGGTGAGTCTATTCTAAAAGCATCTGAAATGTTAGCGATAGCAAAACAAAAAGGCTCTTGGGTAAATAATAAAAAATATACTATTGTGAATTATGATATTATAGATGATTTTCATAATGTACCAAAAACAGTAAATAACAATGGTAAAGTTGTTAAAACAAGAAATAAAAGTGAGATAGAAGAGTCTATATTAAATAGTAAATTATTACAAGAAAATTTTGATTTAATTATTTTAGATGAGGCGCACATGCTCTCAAATTATAAAGCTGGTAGAACAGAAACCGTTGAAGACTATATAAAGAAATCTGGAATTAAAAATATATACATGCTAACAGGAACACCAGTAAATAACGATGTTTCAGGATATTACCAATTACTCAAAATTTTAAAACATAGGATTACAGAGGACTCAGAGTATTTTCTAACAAGATTTTGTAACTCGATGAAGATCCCAGCTAAAGGTGAAAAACAAAAATATACGGATGCGTTCTTAAAAAGAAAAGGTAAAAGTACGTGGTATCAACTATCATCAAAAGAAAAAGAAGAGTTAAAGGAATATATTTCTAAAAATGCTAGAAAAATAACTATAATGGGTGAACCAGACCTAAAAAACCTAGAAGAACTACAATATATAACCAAAGACATTTATATCAGAAAAACAAAAGAAGACATAGATAATATGGTTGAAAAAGAACTAGTTGAAAATGTCTATGAGTTAACACCAGAAGAAAGAACTGAGTACAATAAAATATGGGATGAATATGAAAAAGAACAGTTAGAAGCTGGTAGGAATAAAGCAGAACTAAATAAAGATTTAACTGAACAAATATTTTTAAGATCGTTTATCGCTGATGCTATGGTTAGTAGAACAATAGAACTGACAGACAAGCTATTGTTGCAAGGACTCAAAGTTTTTATTGTGACGACTTATACATCGGAGCTAGAAGAAATACAGAAGTACTATGGAGATAGGTCTGTTATTTTCAAGGGCGGTATGACGAGTAAAAATAGGGAAATTTCAGTAGCTAAATTCAATGAACCGAATTCAGGTGTGGATGTTTTTATTGGAAACGTAATAGCATCAAATGTTGGGATTTCTTTACATAAAAGCTGTAAAACGTGTGTATTCTCCTCATTTCCATACTCTTACAGTTCCGTTAGCCAGGCACTAGATCGGGTACATCGCGTTGGAAGTCGTGAAAATGTGACAATTTATTTTCAAATGTTTAAAGATACTATTTCTGAAAAAGTGTGGGATACGGTAATTAAAAAGGGTATTATTAGCAATACGCTCATAAAAAAAGAAGAGGAAAAATAACCAAATAACATCCGATATAACAATCAAATATACATAATTTGTATTGGGATATCGGATGTTATAACCTATTTTATTATTTTTGAATAACATCCACTACAACAAATACCATAATAAATATAACTAGAATTATTATCATCCACAGTACAACCGCATATAGAACAAATATTTAAATTATTACCCATGCTGGTGCTGGCTTAAACTTATTAGCATCAAATATGTTTTGAGCTATGTTTTTTAGTATTTCTGTTTGTTTTTCTGGCATCATCCTAGTCAACCTCTCTCTAAGTTCCGTAATAGCAGTATCATGTTCTTCCTTAGCCTGTTCCGCTAATATAGTATAGTCAATAGTAGCCTCAGCCATCTGTATACCAGCTTTACCTGAAAACCTACCAAAAATTAATGCTACTGTCTTTTTAACCTCTGCAACCAATAACTTACGTATCAACACCTTAGTTGGCTCATTTAGCATATCATAAGTCATCTTAGACAATGGCATCATCTCTGGGGTAACTAAAACATCTGGATTTAAACGCCTACATTTATCAACTTGACCTGGTTTTACATCATAATAAGTATACCAAACATAGCTACCATTTAAATTAGACTGTCCACCAAATACCAATTTACTACCTGGTGTACTCATTAAATGTATTAATTTTTCACCACTAGCCAATGCTGTTACCTTAAATGACATATCACCACTTAGCATTTTCGTTTTCATAGCTAAGTCGCTGGCCAACAGATGACTATCTACGGCCTGCCCCATAAAAAAGCTTCCAGAACTTAGTCCTCCGATCTGAAATATACCAGAACCACCCATTCCCATACCACCAGCACCACCTATACCAGCACCACCAAAATTAGCAACATTAGCTACTGGTGTCATATTTCTATTAAAATACAGTACCTTATTTATCTCTCTACCCTTTGGTACGATGTATGATTGTTTACCACCCTCAATAACAATAAAATCTTTTTTTAATTCCCAACCACCTCTTTGTTGTAATCCAACCTCCTTTGAAAACCAATAAGAATAGTCTTTAGAATAATCCATAGTCCTAGATGACAATGCAAACGCAAAATCAGTAGTTGAAATTTCTTTATTATGTATATTAGACCAATTAGATTCAATTAAAAAATTTTGAACTATTTCCGCATAGTCCTCCACACACATTTTAAATAATGAATACATCTGATCATCATCTATAGGTATAGTCCTAGTCGGTGCCCCTAATTTAACTCTCACATTATTAAATAATTCCTTGGTTTCTTGATCTAATTTCATTTGATATCTGTTATTTTACTTATAAATATGATTTTAAATTTTAATTCATGTTGGTTTTCTCAATTATTTTATGTACATTTGTGGTAAATTAGTGGTTATATGGGTTTAGATAAGAAAAAATTATTAGAAACGATAGAAAACGCAGTTAAAAACACGTTATTCGAGAGTACAGTTATTAAAATGGTTGAGGAAAGAGGAATGTTTTCTGACTACCGAGGAATAATAAATCCAATACTTAATTACGTTGATAATTATTTAGATAACAACAACCCCAACGAAAATGTTACTATTACCTCAGAAAATGGTACAGTAAAAGCAGATAAATACACTGTTGAAATCCCACAAAATTTATTAAATAAAATAAGCTGGGTTGAAGAAAAGAAAATAGTTATTGAAGTTCTCGATTTAACCGAAGATGGTGTTAAAAAAATTGGCTTAAATAATATAATTGATCACAAAAGCGGACAATATAATTTAAGCAGGTTTGATAGATTGACACCAAACAATAAGTTAGAAAAAATAGAAATCAAAATAAGTGGGTTCTCAGTAAATAAAAACATATTTCAAGAAAACATACAAAGCTCATTATATCACGAATTTACACACGCATTTGAAAATTATAACAAATTAAAAAATAAAGGTAGTAAGTCATTTAAAGATCTTATTAATACCAACTACGTAGATGTTTCAGATTATAAGAAAGATGGTAATTATTTTAAATATATTAATTATTATTTATTAAACCAAACAGAATTGAGTGCTAATATAGCTGGTACATATGGTGATTTAGAACGAATTAACTCAATTAGAAAGAACTATGCTATAGATATAAAATAAACAACCGCTTATAAAAACTATATAACAATAAAAGATGTTTATCTACCGCAACTAATAAAACTAGATGATAGTCAGTGGGAAGTATTTAAAACTCAAACATTCTTAAAAAACGCAAGGCCAATAGAAGTAGGCAAAATCAAAAAGATGTTTATAAACTATATTGACATAAAACTAAAAGACTTATTTAGAGGAATTGGAAAGGCAGCATCTCAGTACTATGATGATATCGAAACTAAAACTGTGTTGAATAATACTACTATGGTAATGAGATAAATGTTAAACTTTCAACATCTATTTGGTTTATTGAAAAGTTTTTCGTACATTTGTGATGAATTAGAAAGATAATATAAATTGCGCGGTAGGGAAGTGGTACCCCGCTAGGCTCATAACCTAGAGATCGGCTGTTCGAATCAGCCCTGCGCAACTAAAAAGCACAAAGAGTTCCTTTTAAAAACTATAAATGGATATAAAATTACTCTTCGCTTTTTGTAAAATGACATAGAACGTTCCTTTAGACCCAAATTTGTAACTTGACTACGTTCCGTCATTTAATAATTATAAAATAATAAGACACAGATAGTTCCTTTTAAAACAACTAAGCATAAGATAAAAATACTATCCGTCTTATTATTTTATTTTTTTACTATTAATTTTTTAAAACTTAAAAAAACAAATGAAAACAATTAAACTTTTCAACAAAGCACTTGTTACAACAAATATCAAAACTTTTATTGATGTAAATGCACTGGCTTCTAAGCTTGGTTATATCGTGCATCCCGATGTGTGTAATTCTGAAGTTTACGAATGGTTAAATAGCCAAGTTTGTGATTATAATTCCACATTTTATAAGAAATGGAATGATGTAACATCAAAGAGTCGTTTTGTATTGTTTATGGATCAAATTAAACATTATTCATCAACATATGGTACAGACTTTACTGGTGAAACTTATCTACCAGATGGAGATATTACATTACCAGAATTGAAAAACTATAAAGTAATTTTACCGATAACCAAAGAAGAAGTTATCTCTAGGTGCGAAGGTATGTTATTTAGTGGTATAGCATTGAAACAGGAAACAATTGAAGATATTTTATCTATTTTAAGCGATTTAAATTATAATGTAAATATTGATTTAGTTAAAAACAAAGAAGCTAAAATGTTTTTATACAAATCTAGTGGAAATGTACCTACAGACGCTACAGAGATGGTTAGATTCTTAGTTTATCTATGTACCGATAAAACATTACTAATAAAAGATGGTAAAACTATTTTTGAAATAAAGAATAGACCTCATTTCAGTTTAAGTCCGCTGGTTGAAAAATTTGGATATGAAAAACTATCATCTGTGTTTTATAGATTCAAACCATTATTTTTAGCCTTTAGAAATAATGAAAGCAATAAAGAATGTGTAAATAAATTACGTAGATTAGCCATTAAAAACCACATACCACAAGCAAAAAGTTTTTTTGAAACGCTATTAAGTGATAAAAAAGATATTAGTCTATTAGTTAAGGAATTAAACGATATTACTAACTTTAAGAAAATATCTCTATTACAAACTATTAATATCAGATTGAAAGAATTAGAAATACGTTCTTTTGTTATTAGAAATCAAAAATTGTTCATCAAAGAAGAAAAAAATATAGTTGACAAAGAATATCTAAGTACTTTATATTCAGTTATTTATAGTAACCTATGTAACTGTTTATCATCTAAAGCTACTAAAATATCAATACCTAAATCAGTAAATATAACATTACCAAATAGTGAAAAATCTTTTATTGGTAATTACCCAATAGGCACAAGTTTTGATTTCTCAGATTCAGATAATATATTTGGTATTTACTGGAAAGAAGAAAATGGTGCTAGAGACTTAGATTTATCGCTGATTGATATAGATGGTAAAAAATATGGTTGGGATTCGGCTTATAAAAATGATAATAACAGTATTGTATTTAGTGGTGATATGACTTCAGCTAACCCAGAAGCTACTGAACTATTTTACGCCAGCAAATCATTCAAACCATCTATTGCCAAAGTAAATCTATACGACGGAGAATCAAACTCAAAGTTTAAATTCTTTATAGCAAAAGAAAAAGTTGATAATATGAGTAGAAACTATATGGTAAATCCAGATAACATAGTTGTTAATGTAGATTTGGAAATGGACTCACAAGAAAAAATACTTGGGGTTATTACCGAAAATAAATTTGTTCTTTGCCAATTCAGAAGTGGTAGAGGTGCGGTTTCTGGAAATTCAGTTACTAACCTATACACAGACTACGCTCTCAATACGCTAGACTGCTATATCTCATTGGAAAAACTATTGGTAGACTCTGGATTTGAAATAACTGATGAAAAACCAGAAATTGATTTGAATAATCTTAGCAAAGATGTTTTGATTGATTTGATTGGTTGAAAATTTACGTGCAAGCGCCTTTAGCTCAGTTGGTTAGAGTAAAACACTCATAATGTTGAGGTCGCAGGTTCGAACCCTGCAAGGCACACTAAATAAAACTTTAACATTTAGTTATTTGGTTTTCTCGAAAAAAAATCGTACATTTATAGTGAAAATAATTTTTTTGATATATTTATATTAAAATAGATTATAGCCTCACTATAATAATCGATTTGTGTAAAAAAATAATTAAACCCTTTGTGAAAAGAATGGAGTGAGGCCTGTTCAATTCGCATTGGGTTTTTTGTGTTAAATAAAATAATTAAAGATAAAAACAAATAGATTATGGGAAAGCACCTAACCGAAGGCTAACATTTGAAAAAAGAGTTGAAATACTGAGCAAAATAAGTCCAGACATAACACTAATCGATGACTATCAAAATGAAACAACAAAGAAATATTGGTGTCATTTTATATGTTCTTGTGGTAATAAAAATGGTAATAGTACGTGGAATGATCTTCAAAGCGGTAAACACTGTCCTGAATGCGCTAATAACAAGGCACTCAACTTTGAAGAACGAGTGGAATTATTAAAAGAGAGAAATCCAGAGGTTATATTAATATCATTTGAAAGAAATAAAAAAGGTGATAGATATGACTGTACTTATAAAACCACTTTTGATGAAACATTAAAAGTCCGTGAGTGGACAAACCTAATAGCTAAACACAAAAGAATAAGACATCCAAAAGAAATAATAAAACAAAAAGAAGAAAGTTTTGAAGAAAAGAAAGCATTATTAAAGGAAAAGCAACCTGAGTTTGAACTATTAGAACAATTTTGGAAATATGATAGGATGCAGATATTTTATAAATATAGATGTAAGTGTGGAAGTATTGTAGAAAATGGTAGAATAAATGACATTACGAATGGAAGATGTTGTCAAAGCTGTAAAAGTACGAATCTTTTAACCATAGAAGAAAAACAAGCATTTTTAGATGAAACACAGCCAGGTACTATACTATTAAATCAAAGAGTGAACGATAAAGGTGCTAGTATATGTAAATATCTATGTAAAAACTGTAATAAAGAACATGAAAAATTATGGAGCGACCTACGCTCAAGTGGCTTATGTGATGAGTGTAGTCCTAATAGAAAATATACTTTAGAGGAACGAAAAGAAATATTAAAGACTAAAAACCCAGATGTAGAATTAATTTCTGAATTTTTCCAAAATGGAGATTGGTGGGTAGAATATAAATGCAGTTGTGGGACTATTGACAAGAAAATATGGGAGCATATCCGCGAGGGAGCTCATTGCATGTATTGTTCTGGTAAAAGAAGATATACCTTAGACCAAAGAAAAGAAATAGTAAAACAATTAAATCCAGAAATAGTTTTATTATCCGATTTTATGGACGATAAGGGTGATATAAAATGTGAGTACATCTGTGGATGCGGAGAGAAAAACATTTCCAGTTTTCAACATCTTAGAGTTGGTGGTAGTTGTTTTGTGTGTGGGGTAAAAAAGAATGCGGACAAACTTAGATTTACACTAGAACAAGTAAAGGAAAAACTATCTGTTATAAATGAAAATATAGAAATAATAGATGATGTATATGTAGATAGTAAAACAAAATTAAAATGTAGATGCAGAATAGACGGTAATATATTTTATATGGATTGGTGTTCATTAAATGGTGGTAGTGGATGCCCTAAATGTATAATAACTAAAGGTGAAAGTAAAATATTAAAATATTTAGAACTAAATAAATTCAATTATGCAATACAAAAAGAGTTCGATAATCTATTTGGTGTTAGTGGTTATAGAAAATTATCATATGATTTTTATCTACCAGACTACAACATATTAATTGAATACGATGGTGCATACCACTTTGAACCAATAGTACGAAAAGCAAAACATAACGTAACGTAACAGAACATGATTTATTAAAAGCCAATAAAAGGCTTAACACACAACAAATTCATGATAGATTGAAAACCGAATATGCTAATAATAACAACATAAAATTAATAAGGATACATTATAAAGACCATAATAAAATAGAAGAAATATTAGGTAATGAATTAGATTTCATTTAAATGACAAACCACTAACTTATATAAATTATGTTAGTGGTTTTGTTATTTTTTATAGAAAATCAACTATTTATAATAAATTAAAAGTTATAAATAAATGATTTCAAATCAACAAATTGCTATAGAGTGGGCCAAGTGCTATCAAGATACGACACGTATTTATATGATTGAAAATTATATGAGCACTTTTGATGCAACACAAAATACAACTGTGCAATTTAAATTATTTCCAAAACAAAAGGAAATGGTCACCGCATTGAGTAAATATCCGAGAAATATTTTGACGAAGCCGAGACAAAGTGGTATTTCAACCACTTCTGCGGCGTTTGTAGCTTGCGAAATGAGTCTCAGCACGACCAATAAACCAGAGACTGTTCTAATAGTTGCAAATAGATTAGATCTATCAAAATTAGATTTAAGGAAAATAAAAGAATTTTTATTGCAATTACCAAGGTGGTTTTGGGGTAGTGAATATTATGGTACAGAAGAAAAAGAAAAAAAGACCATTTTTGTAAAAGACAACGACAAATATATTGAACTATTTAATGGTAGTAGTGCAACGGCTATATCTAGTGGGAAGTCGGCTGCACGCGGTGTAAGTGCCTGTAGCACAATCATTTTCGACGAAATGGCCTTCATTGATGACGGAGAAACAGTGTATAGTCAAGCCGTAGCAACCACTGCATCTGGTGGTAAAATTATCCTAATATCAACGCCAAATGGTAAATCACTAACCAACATATATTACTCTATATATGAAAAAGCTAGAAAGAAAGAAAATGATTTTAATTTGGTTGAGATGAAATGGCATCAAGACCCAAGATATAATAAAAATTTAAAATGGTCTAAATATTTAAAAGAAGACGGTAGTCAAGACTTAATAATAGAACCAACCATTGATAATTTAGGTAATATAAAATATGATAATGATAGGTGGGATGGACTAATTCAGCAAGGATATAAAGCATATTCCCCATGGTATGATAAAATGTGTAATACATTTAATCACGATAAACAAAAAATAGCACAAGAGTTAGATGTTTCTTTCGAGGGGTCTGCTGGCACTGTCGTAGATCAAGAGGTGATTGAATTTCAAGAAAAAACAAATACAAGGGAACCTATATATTATGATAATTTTTTTAAAGATGCGTGGATCTTCAAAGAAGCAATATTTGGTCATAGATATTTACTAACCGCTGATACCGCAACTGGTTCTGGTGAAGACTCATCGGTAGTGCAAGTGATAGATATAGATGCTGTAGATGAAAACAATGTTGGTTTCTTTGAACAAGTATTTGAGTATAAAGGAAAAATACAGGGAGATATATTAGCAGAAATAATTAATCAATATGGTAGGTATTACGGCGAGGCCCTAGCAGTCGTTGATTGTGTTGGTAGCTCAGGGGATGCTACTGTACTTAAATTACAAAGCATGAATTACCCAAACATTTATTTCGATGATCCAAATCTAAAAAATATAACCAACGAAAACTCTAGATATATAGAGAATAGTGATAAAAAAGCACTTGGTTTTAGAGCTGGATACCTTAGAAATCAAATGCTGATGAATCTAGAAAAAATGTTACGCTTTAATGAAATAAAAATACGTTCCAAAAGATTTATTTCAGAATTAAACACTTGGATCTGGAAAAATGGAAAACCTGATCACCAGAGCGGAGCGCATGATGACACCATCACCGCTATGGCCATGGGTCTCTACATCCTACAATTTTCTTTCAAAAAACTCGAATCAGTTAAAGAGAAGAACAAAGCCATTTTGAATTCAATGGTATTGGTTCAAAACATTTTGTCAAATAAGGCGTATAACAATCCAGAATCTACTAGGGTAAACAAAATTCCGATGCCTTTTTATACTGGTGCATCAGTAAAGCAAGAAAATTTAAACAAGGCTCAAAGTACCAATCAATGGGCTGCTATGGATTCTATGGCAAACTCCTTTTTCGGTAGGTAACCACTTTTACAAATTCAATAAAAAAATTATAATAAAACTAAGATAACATACAACACAATAAACAATAATATGGCACAACCAACAATATTTCAAAAGCTAGGCAATGCATTAGTATACGGATTTGACAAGAACATAGAGGCTCAAGCTAAAGTAGTTAACTCATATACGTTACCAGCTAATAACGATATTATATACAAAACCAAAATGGTATGGGGCTAATAAAAATCTAGGGCAGCAATCTGGGATGGTTACTAGTGCTTTAAAATTAATGTATAGAGATTGTGATTTGATGGATCAATTTCCAGAGATTTCAGCGGCGATGGATCTTATATCTGAAGAGAGTTGTTTATTTTCAGACACTAAAATTAAGCTGTTGAATGGCAATACTTTAACAATAGAAGAACTTTATAAAATGGATTATAAAGATTTCTGGTTGTACTCTATAGATGAAAATGGTATCGACTGTAAACCAACAAAAATAGAAAAAGTAGTTCATAACGGAGTTAAACCATTATTAAAAATTACACTAGATGATGGTACTGAAATTAAATGCACTGAAAATCATAGATGGTTATTATCTAATAATACATGGGTTGAGGCTGATAAATTAATCGAAGGCGATAGTTTACTATCCATATATGATTCAAAGAACAATTTAGGTTACGAACAAATAATATCAACCAATGGTTCAAAAAACATAATGACACATAAAATGGTTGCTGAAAATGTATTTCATGATAAAAAAATAGAACTTTCAAATGGTAGGGCCGAAAGAAATGAGCCATATCAAAAAATAGTTATTCATCATAAATCATTTGATAAATTAAATAATAATCCAAATGAATTAGTTTATATGTTTTGGAATGATCATATTAAATTACACACCACTATAAACACGGAAAGATGGAAAGATGCTGAGTTTGCTACCAAAATGAAAAAAGTTTTAAAACAAAATTTTGAAAACTTCTGGTATAATAAAGAAGAGGAAGGTATAGAACGTATAAACAAAGCAATAAAAGAAAGAACTGAAAAACATCAGGTTGTTTACGATGCGATGACCCAAGAAGAAAAAAACGAACATTTTGGTAGAAAGGGAAAGCAAAATGGGATGTATGGTACTAATAGAAGTGGTGTATTATCACCTAGGTATGATCATAACGCCAAACGACCATCTGATTTAAACGAAGAGGAGTATGTAAATTATATATTAACACTTAAAGGTGGTGAATGTACCAAAAAACTAATGGAAAAGTTCTCTATTAATAAAAAATGTACTGAAACCTATAATGGTATACTAGCAAAAAAATACGGAGTTAGCAACATAACTGAATTAAAATATAAACTAATAGATAAGTACTCAATAACTAACATTAAAGGCGAAATAAGAAAACATAAAAATCCTAAAAAATATACTGTAAGCGGCAATATTGGTATTGAATTTTTTGAATTAGAAAAAGTAGCTAGAATGAACGGTTATGAAAACTGGGAAGACTTAGTTAAAAATGTAAATAACCATCGCATAATTAAAATCGAAAAATTTGGTGAGGGTGATGTATATGATTTGATTAATTCATCTAATAATAATTGTTTTGGCGTTAAATGTAATACGGGTCAAATAATATCTCATAATTGTACGACAGATTCTAAAGGTCAGATACTTAAAATTCATTCTAATTCAAAGAGAGTAAAACAAGTTCTTGAAGATTTATTTGTTAATAGGTTAGATATTCATATTAATTTACCAATGTGGACTAGATCTACTGCTAAGTATGGTAATTGTTTTGTTATGTTAAATATAACTGCTGAGAACGGGGTTATTGGTGCTAGGCAACTACCAGTATATGAGGTTGATAGGGTTGAAGCTGGTATGTACAACCCATATGTTTTAACTGATACAAAAAATAATGGCGAACAAAATAAAACTGAATTTGTTTGGGCTGGCAAAGCTGGTACTACTCCGTTTCAGAACTGGCAAATTGCACACTTTAGATTATTAACTGACTCATTACTACTTCCTTACGGTGTGAGTTTTTTACATAAAGCACGTAGACATTGGCGTATTTTATCAATGATGGAAGACATGATGTTGATTTACCGCCTAGAAAGAAGTATAGAAAGACGTATTTTTAAAATTTTTGTGGGTAATATTGACGATGCTGATATTCCAGCTTACATGAATGAGATTGCGAACTCATTTAAGCGTACGCCAATCATTGATCCCCAAACTGGACAAGTAGATTTACGAAAAGCATCGCTTGCAACTTCAGATGATATTTTTATGCCGTACAAGACAGAAGAGACTAGTAGCAAGATAGAAACACTACAGTCAGCATCAAATTTAGATAAAATTGAAGATTTAAAATATATTCAAGGAAAGGTTATGACTGCTCTTAGGGTTCCTGGTGCTTTTTTAAATTATGAACAGGCCGCTGGTAATGGTAAAAATTTAGCTTTATTGGATATTAGGTTTACAAGAACAATCAACCGTATTCAACAGGCGATGATAATGGAGTTAACTAAAATTGCTGCTATTCATTTATTTACCATTGGTTTAGGCGATGAATTGAACAATTTCAAGATTACGATGAATTCCCCATCAACCCAGTCCGAGATATTAAAATTAGAGGAATTGAGTAAAAAAGTTAGTTTAGTTACCGATTTAACTAGAGACTTAGGTAACGGATTGCAGGTATGGTCGCTCACAAGGGCTCAGAGAGAGGTTATGGGCATGACAGACGAAGAAATATCTGAAAATATGTTAGAAATACGCATGGAGAAAGCTCTAGCATCTGAATTGACTAAAACCGATCAAGATGGTTTAGAAGATGGTGTTGATATGGGTGGTGCTGGAGGAGGCGGTGGTGGAGGCTTTGATGATACATTCGGTGGTGGAGGTGAAGAAAGTCCTGATATGGGCTCTGAAATGCCTGAAACTGGTGGTGAAACTGCCCCCCCTACTGAAACCACATCTGCACCAGAAGAAAACAGTTTACCTCCAATGGAATCTTTTAAAAGAGATATTTCTAAGCTATTGGTTGAGAAGAGAGAAAAACAGGTTATTACCAATTTAAAACGTAGAGATACTTATTATGAGGCTTATGTCAACCATCTTAAAAAAGGGAAAATAAAATTAGCTGAGGAAGAGGAAATGTATGCTACACCAATTGTGGATCAAGCTTTTTTAATCAATGAACAAACAATTAGTTTAACTAAAGATTTAGATTCGCTATTAAATAAGAAACCAATTGATTTAGATCTAGTTATAGAGTCTGAGAAGATAGAAACTAAAAAATCTAAGAAAAATAAAAAATGACAAAAATAAAAATTAGAGAAAGTGAATTAAAACAGATTATCATCAACGCCATCATCAACGAGGGTCATGGCGTTCCTACTGGTATAACTGAAACTGCGGATTTAATTATAAATGGCTTGATAGCGGATTTAAATTCAGATAGAAATAAAAAGATGAAACCAGAAACGGAATTCATTTTAAAAGGTGATTTTGCTATTAATGATTTTGAATTTGATCAAATAAAAATAATAATAAAATTAAATGTAGAAAATAGTCTCGATAATTACATAAGTTCTAGTGGTGCTAACAGCAAACAGATAACCCATAGTATAAGTCCATATATGTTAAAAAATGGTGATTATTCATTGGAAAATAATGCAATAACGTTAAATATAGATTGTGAGGTAAATTACGCTATTACAAATATAAACATATCCAAATATATAGCACAGGATCGTCAAAGTATTAGAAGGACTATCACTCACGAATTAAAACATTTATTTGATGGAGTTAAAAAGCCGCTCGTATTAACAAATAAAAGATCTGAATATGCTGCCTTTGCTGGTACAATCCCTGATTATAAAGAAATAAAACCGATAAACGATTTAATAAGGGCTTTATATTATAACCACAACTTTGAATCGCTGGTTAGAGGTAGTGAATTTTACTCGTTATTAGATGACTATAATATAACCAAAAGTAGTTTTAAAAGATTTTTAGAAAATTCAGAGGCGTATAATAAATTAATAAAATATAAATATCTGATCATAGAAAACATAAGGAAAGATATTGAAGATAACTATATGGGTAGTGTAGATGCTATATTGGCTAATACAAAGTTATTTAATATACAAAACATGCCAGTTA
>JFJP01024045.1_pt1 | contig 16888 bp, 14 predicted proteins | sample 431651 | NCBI WGS metagenome assembly JFJP01 (sample SAMN02602958, study PRJNA72255) | Microbial mat metagenome, whole genome shotgun sequencing project. | biome: fresh water; feature: sink hole; material: water; isolation source: purple microbial (photo- and chemosynthetic) mats found in... | reverse complement strand
AAATGTGTGAGAACATAGAGGAAATTATTAAAAGGCATAAGGGAATTGTAACAACTTTAGAAGATTTTGAAGGTCAAATGGCTGTTTTGATGGGACTTTCGCAAATCGGTGAAAGTTTGAGAAAACTAGATGATGACATAGTTGAAAAATACGATTTAGTTGAAGATAAGAATGGAGCATATTACACGAGAAATTATATAGTTCATGATTATGAAGGCGTTGACTTTGGTTTTATAGAAAATATTCTAAGAACTTATTTGCCAAAATTAAAAACTAAGATTTCAACAGCTAATGATGAACTTTTCATATAGAGTAGTACCTTGTATTTTTATAGTCTTGCCATCCTCGCCTCTCCGCTCGCACCTCTCACCTACAGCTTCCAAAACGAAATAAAAATAGGAACCCTTGTCGAGGTAGCCCTTCGCAACAAAACCACAAAAGCCGTTGTAATTTCCAAAGCCCAAGAACCTGAGTTTAAAACAAATGCAATTTTAGAAGTTTTAGAGTTTTTTTATGAAACCAAGCAGATAGAGTTGGCACGGTTTATAGCGAGGTACTATGTTTGTTCGTTAGGAGAAGCGCTGGCACTGATAACGCCATTTTCCCATCATTGCGAGGACGTTTCCCGTCATTGCGAGGACGTTTCTCGTCATTGCGAGGAACGAAGCAATCTACCGATTACAAGAGATTGCTTCGTTCCTCGCAATGACAATGGCTTTCCTCCTCGCAATGACAATGGCTTTCCTCCTCGCAATGACGATGGCTTTCCTTCTCGCAATGACAGTGACTTTCCTCCTCGCAATGACGATGACTCTTACGGAAGTGCGACTTTGAAAATACCTGGTGATGGTATTTTCACACGAGTCGCACCTTTAGGCTTTAATGCCGTTGTAGGTACGACTGAAGTCGTACTTCCCAAGAGCAGTGGCATCACACTCTCAATAAAACAAGAAGAAGCCTTAACCTCACTGCAAAAACACAAAATCTCACTCCTCTTTGGCGATACAGGAAGTGGAAAAACAGAGATTTATATGAAATATTTTGAACAAATGACGGCTTGTGCAAAGAGCAGTATATTTCTCATGCCTGAAATCTCTCTCACTCCGCAAATGGAGGGGAGACTTAAAGAGCATTTTGGTGATACGGTTGTTATGTGGCATTCAAAACTTACTCCGTTGCAAAAAAGAAAGGCATTGGAGAAAATATATGACGGGAGTGCGACAATCATTGCGGGACCAAGGTCGGCACTTTTTTTGCCCATACAAAACTTAGGACTCATTGTCGTAGACGAGGAACATGACGATAGCTACAAGTCTTCTTCAAGACCTCGCTACAATGCCCGTGATATCGCCATTTATATGGGCAAACTTTATGATGTTCCAGTTGTTTTAGGAAGTGCGACGCCCTCGCTGAACTCTTATGTGAAGTTTGCACATGCCAGACTCAAAGGGGGATATTTCACTACAAAGAAAGAGTTTGTATATGAACGCTCAGCCGAGGCACTCTCTCCTATGATTTTAAACAGCCTCAAAAATACCCTCACGGCAAAAGAGCAATCCATCGTTTTTTTGCCCACTCGCGCAAATTTTAAATACCTCATTTGTCAAGATTGCGGTCATACCTATGAGTGCGTTTTTTGCTCTATCGGGATGAGTATACATCAGCATTCACGCGCGCTGAAGTGTCACTACTGTAACTTCACGCAGGCGATTCCTCAGGTTTGCTCGGCATGTGAAAGTCTTAACTTAACAAGCTCACGTTTGGGAACGGCAGAAGCGGTGAAAAACATAAGCGAAACATTTCCTCTTGCCAAGATAGAGCAGTTTGACAGAGACATCATTACCACGCAAAAAAAACTAAAAGCGGCACTAAAAAGATTTAACGACAAGGAAACGGACATTCTCGTGGGAACGCAAATGCTAAGCAAGGGGCATGATTACCACGGAGTGACTTTAGCCGTCGTTTTGGGCATGGACAATATGCTCAACTTCAGCGACTACAGAGCCAGAGAAAAAGCCCTCTCGACGCTCATTCAAGTCGCAGGGCGAAGTGGAAGAAAGAAGAGCGCAAAGGTTTTGGTGCAAAGTTTTAATGAAGCCTTTTTCAGTGCTTTTGTTGAAGATTATGAGGCATTTTTAGAAGAGGAAAAGATGTACCGCCAAGAGTTGTATCCGCCTTATAAAAAACTTTGTCGTGTTTTATTTTCACATGCCAACGGCTTAAAAGCAAAAGAGCAAATGGACAAAATGCACGAGGCTTTAAAAAGTTTTTCTCATGTGGAAATAGTCGGTTTTGGAAAATGTGCGATAGAGAGAGTAGCAAATAAATACAGGTTTGAGATACTGCTTCGTTCAGATAAAAGCACGGATATAATAAGAGCGATTAGCGCATGTAAGGTTGATTTGGCAGAGATAGATATGGACCCGATAGAGTTTGGATAAGAAAAGTTCTTCTGCCGTCATCGCGAGGTACGAAGCGATCTCGTTGTTAGTCGGTAGATTGCTTCGTACCTCGCAATGACAGCGTTCTTGGGTTGCAATGACGGCGTTCTTGGGTTGCAATGACGGCGTTCTTGGGTTGCAATGACAGCGTTCTTGGGTTGCAATGACAGCATTCTTGGGTTGCGATGACGGCGTTCTTGGGTTGCAATGACGGCGTTCTTTGGAATTTAGCCTATAACTTGTGCGTGTCAAAAAACCAGTAAAACGCCATCATGAGTCCAGGCGTTTTGTGGTAATGCTCGTCAAACATAAATTTTTTTGCCTCATCAAGGGGAATATAGAGAACTTCTATCTCTTCTTCTTCGAGTCCGCCACCTTCATTGACTCTCATCTCATCCGTAATTTTTGCAAAATAAAGGGTTTGTTTGGCTCCTGAAATCCCTACGCTTGTGTAGAAGGAGTTTACCTTTTGGAGATTTTCTACAAGGACATCATAGCCGCACTCTTCGAGAATCTCCTCTTTTGCTATTTGCACAAGAGGCATCTCTTTATCGACGATTCCAGCGCAAAGCTCATGGGTGTAGCCATCGATTTTATCAGAGTGTAAAACGGTCGCTCTTAGCTGCTTAACGATGACAAAAGAGTTTTTTTGCTCATGCCAAAGAAGTACAGAGACACTATCATGACTCAAAACAGCTTCCCAAGTTTTTTGGGTATTTTTTTGGGTGTAGTTTATCAGTATAGGTTTGATAAATTTTGGGTTTTCTAGTTTGACGATAGAGTCGATTTTATCCATTTTTTTTCGACTTTTTCTTTTTTGTGTCATTGTAAAAATAGCAGGCTTGCTCAAATTTTCTTTGTTTTTTGAAGGCAGTTTTATTTTCAAAATGCAGCGCTACACTTTTGTTGTAATTGTTGCGAAGTCGGATAAAGGCTTTCTTTTTTCCACCTCTTAATTTTTTAGTGGCAACTTGGATAACTCTTAGAGGATCTACAGCGGTGCCGTCTCTATAGAGTCCAAAATGTAAATGTGGACCCGTTGAGAGTCCAGTGCTACCGATGTATCCTATAACTTGCCCTTTTTTGACACGAGAGCCTCTTTTTATCTTTTTGTGAAAAGATTTTTGATGTGCATAAAAGGTACTGTAACCCTCAGCATGTTGAACTTTGATGAGCTTTCCATATCCTCGGTTGAAGCCCATATAGATAACTTTTCCATCTCCTGCGGAGAGTATTGGGGTGCCAGGTCTAGCTGCATAGTCTACCCCCGCATGCGCTCTGTATTTTTTCAAAATAGGATGGAAGCGGCGTTTTGAGAAGTAGGAGGATATCCTAGCCTGACTGACTGGGCGAGAGAGTAAAAAACCTTCTACTTCATTCCCATCTTCATCATAATAGCGCTCATCATTATAGAGGTAAATAGAGTGTTTTTCACCCTTCATTTCTATCATTGCAACTTTCAAAACTGGCATAGAAAAAGGGTGTCCTAAACGGTATTTTTGATCATAAATGATAACAAGTGTGTCCCCTTTTCTGAGGTCTTTTTGGAAGTTAAGCGAGCGTTTGAAGCCCGATACAAATATCTGTGCTAATTTTTTTGAACCAGTTTTTCTAATGATGTCGTAGTAAGGAGAGTGGTTTATCTCAAGGGCAAAAGCCTCTGTTTTAGTCTCGCTGATGATAGGAAGTGTTTCAAAAGCATATGTCTTATTTTCTTTGTAAATATGTATTTGCAACTCATCATTAAGAGGGATTAGTATTTGTTCGATAGCACCTTTTTTGTCTTTGAGTATTTGGTAGTTGACCCCTGAACGAATCTCTTCGGTAATTGTTTGGTCATCTTCATCAATATTATAATAAAGCTCTTTGGTGGGAAGGTTATGTTTTTCTAAAAAAGCTAAGTAAGTTTCATCTTCAAGCCATTTCAAGTTGCTAACTTCGGAGCTAAAGAGAAGTGTGGAAAATAGTAAAAAGAGTAATATTCGTATCAAATCTGAACCCTAAAATAAAAAATTTAAAAACTCTAACAAAACTTTGCTTAGTCTGAGGTTTGTTCGGTATAATCGCAGAAATAAAATACTAAAGAGTGAAAAAAAATGAAATATATATTGATATTATTATGGCTCGCTGTGGCGCTTTTTGCAGATACAGTTAAATCACCTATCGTAACACTCAACGAAAATACAGCAACGATAAACATAGAAAAAATCGACATCGGCATGAGCGGTTTTGTTGTTCATGCACTTGCAGAGACTCATAGCAGTATTTTGAAAAGTGCGGTTGTAAAAAGTTTCGACGCGGATACAAAAATTGCCACTTTAGAGCTGAGTGATTTTGGCAAACTTGAAAATGATGCTTTGCCAAAAGGGACATGGAAGGTAGCAGTTGGAGACACAGTCATCCTCGCTTTTGGCTACACAAGAGGGCTTTTAATCGCTCCAAGTGAAGAGATTTACTATAGAGTGACAAAGGCTACAGAGCAATTGCAATGGGTTCACCCCGATATTTTTGCAACGATTCTCTCCTTTAATGGGCACCCAACACCGCTTAAAGAGGACTTCGATGATTTCAGTGACTCAACTGCGGTGGGATTGGTATTTTTTTATTTGGATAAAAAACTTTTTACCCTTGATGCACAAAGTTTTGAGATTTTAAATATTTCAGAAGCTCCTTTGGCTCAAGAGAGTGTGCTGCTCCCTTTTTACACAAGAGTCCCTGAGATACAAGCCGATTGGTGGGGAGAAGGGAGTGATGAGCTTGAAGCGTATGAGCCACACTATTATGAGTTGATGGTAAACTACAATAAAGGGAACAAAAAACTTTTTGACATCGTAAAAAATGGCGATGAAACGTTTCACTTTTTACTAAAAAAATTTGATATAAAGGGCTAGACATGATTGACAATAAACACTTAAAATATTTTGCTTCTGTAGTAGGTGATATAAATATTTACACCGATAAAGCGCATCTCATTGCTTATTCTTACGATGCAACACGTGAGCATTTTGAGCCTGATGCGGTTGTTTTTCCAAGAGAGGAAGAGGACATTAGTAAGATTTTAAAATACTGTAACGAGCATCAAATCATCGTGGTTCCTCGCGGTGCGGGAAGCGGTTTTACAGGCGGCGCACTTCCGAGTTCTGGAGGTATTATCTTGGGTTTTGAAAAACATATGAATAAAATCTTAGAGATAGATATGAAAAACATGGTAGCCGTCGTTCAGCCAGGAGTCATAAACATGGACTTACAGCGTGCAGTTGAAGCGGTCGGTCTTTTTTATCCGCCTGATCCTGCAAGTCAAGAATACTCTACTTTAGGCGGCAATGTCAGTGAAAACGCTGGTGGTATGCGTGCTGCAAAGTACGGTATCACAAAAGATTATGTCATGGCAACGCGCGCAGTTTTACCAAATGGTGACATCATAAGAGCTGGAAAAAGAACCATTAAAGACGTTGCAGGCTACAACATAAGCGGTATTCTTATCGCTTCAGAGGGGACTTTGGCAATTTTGAGCGAAATCACGCTCAAGCTTATTCCAAAACCTAAAATGACGAAGACGGCTATGGGGATTTTTGCAAGTGTTCATGAAGCGATGGAAGCAGTGTATAAAACGATGGCAAGTGGCATCACTCCTGTTGCGATGGAGTTTTTGGATAACTTGACTATCCGTGCGGTTGAACAGACGTTTCACAAGGGTTTACCAGTTGATGCGGGCGCTTTGCTTGTGACAGATGTAGATGGAAATCTTGAAGAAGATTTAGACTTTCAACTTGCGCAAATAGAAAAAGTTTTCCGTGAAAATGGATGTACTGAGTTTAAAATCGCAAAAAATGATGCCGAGGCAAAAGATATCTGGTTTGCCCGCCGCAACGCTTCCCCATCACTGAGTGTTTATGGCAGTAAAAAGCTCAATGAAGATGTCACAGTTCCGCGCTCGGCACTCCCTGAGTTGTTGGAGAGATTTTACGCCATCGCAGACAAATACAAGATAAAAATTCCGTGTTTTGGGCACACAGGCGATGGCAATGTTCATACAAATGTCATGGTTGATGGGAAAGACCCCGAGCAGGTAAAAATCGCTTACAAAGCCATAGAAGAGGTTTTTCAAGCCACAATTGATATGGGCGGGACACTCTCAGGTGAACACGGCATAGGGCTTGCAAAAGCACCCTATATGCATATGGCTTTTAGTGATGAGGAGATGAATTTATTCAAGTCTATCAAAAAAGCGTTTGACCCGAACAATATTTTAAACCCTGCAAAAATGGGGCTAAATTAAATCCTGAATGTGCTGCTTTAGCTGAACCTTTTTTGGTGAGACTAAAGTCACACATCCGATAGAGGTGAGCAAAATGCAAATAAATCAAGAAAAACTCCACCATTTTTACAGACATGCGCGATTTTTTATGGGTACTTTTTTTGATAAAGAGCTCTCTCTTTTTGCTGCGAGCCTGAGTTTTTATACTATTTTTACTATTATCCCACTTTTGCTGATAATGCTCACACTTTTAACTTCATTACCGAGTTTTGCAGAGTATTATGAGATTATTAAAGCATTTATTTTCTCAAATCTTATGCCGGTAAATTCTGAGTCTGTTATGGGACACATTGATGGTTTTTTGGAAAATTCTGCAAAGATGGGCGTCATAGGACTTGGGATGGTTTTGGTCGCTTCTCTTTTGTTTTTCAAAAATTTTGAATTCATCGCAAACAAAATTTTTCATGCAAAACAAAGAACTCTTTGGGAATCGGTGACAACGTACTGGACTCTGCTTACGCTCACTCCCATCGCACTTGGAGTCTCGTTTTATATAACAGGCTATGTAGCAAATCTTGTCGCTTCTCATGAGCTCACTTCAGGGCTCAATATCCTTCCCTACATCCCTTATGTTATCATCTGGGCTTTGTTTTTTCTCATATTTCAAATAGGGGCAAATATCAAAGTCAATCCAAAAGCCTCACTTATAAGCTCTTTTGTCATATCCATCATTTTTAGTATCTCCAAAAATGCGTTTATTTACTATGTGTTTTTCAACAAATCCTACACAACGATGTATGGCTCTTTTGCCACTCTCATGTTTTTATTTTTATGGATATATGTCTCATGGATTATTTTTATCTACGGTTTGAAGCTATGTTACATGATACATCGCGTATACGAAAATAGAGAAGCTGTAAAAAAGAAGTAGCCACATAAAATACTTTTTCCACATACCAAGAAAAGAGAGGATTATGTGTAAATAGAGCCATTCAATTGGGATTGGTATGGTATTTTGAACTTTTCCTAGTGTCATGAAGCTCTCTAAAAGCGTGTCAAATAAATCTGCAAAACCGATGAAGTGCAACAATATACTTAAGGGATAAAAGGGGGTAAAAAGTGTTGTCCAGAGGATAGAGAGGGGATGGAGAAAACTAAAAGTTCCAAAGATTGCCAAAGAAAATGGGAGCATAAGCAGATAAACAAAAAAAGGGAGAAGGAAAAATTGCCAATATTTATTGAGCTGTTTGAAGTGGATAAGAAATAAAAAAATGTAAAAAACACCACTTACTGAAAGCCAAAATCCTAGTGAAAAAAAGAGTCTAGGAAAAAGGCTCAAAAGTAATAAGACGCTGAGTAAAAGTGTCTGCATGGAGACTATTTTCATCCCTCTGTCGTAAAGAATAAAACCTATAAGAAGCATCGCAAAAGCACGTAAAAGCGAAGGGGGTGCGTCTAAAAAAAGGACATATACAAGAAGGGTAGAAGCTACTAAAACAAATAAGTCGCTTTTTGCATTTCTATAGGGGAAATAGCGGTCTTGAAAAAATTTGTAAGGGGTTTTGAGCAAAAAGAAAAGCAGCGCACTCAATACTCCTAGATGAAAACCGCTAATGGCTAAAAGGTGCGATACTCCTAGGTTTGAAAAGAGCGTTTGCAACTCTCTCTCTAACGGTGCAGCGGTGTAGAGGGCTTGGTAAATATTTGCAATCGCAGCATTGTTATGCGCTTGAGAGAGATGCGCATCTAGTTTGTTTCTGAGACTTTGCGATTTATCTACTTGAAGGACTATGCTACGGGCATAAAAGCTTGTGAAATACTCATGAAACGTCACCGCATCGGCAAAAATGATGAGCTGCAATTTTTTGCCTTTGACCTGTGTGAAGTTTTTGCTCACGGTTGTGTAAAAAGAGAAACCTTTGTCAGATTTGAGTTTGAGCACTTGATAGGATTTTAGTTTGCCTCTTTTTGTCTCTTTAGTTTTTGTGTACTGTTTTAAAACGGTAGCATCCACTATGCATGAGTCGAAGTAAGTGAGTTTTTTGTAGTTTTGATATTCGATGAGAAGAGCGTAGGTTAAGATAAATCCACAAGCTAAAAGGAAGAGAAAAAAGTCTCTCTTTGAGGGGAAGAGAGAGACTTTTTGTAACATTTTTTACAGAGTCGGCATTGAAAAAGAGGATTCGCCCATATCGATGTGTGCAGAGCGAGTGTCTATGTTTTCATAAACAGTTTCAACTCCTGCAGAGAATTTTTGTGCATCAACAAAGCGGGTGAGTTTTTTCTGAAAGACAAGTTTGACATGTCCCGTTGGACCGTTGCGCTGCTTGCCTATGATGATTTCAGCCTCTTCTTCTTCTTTTTCTATGTACGAAGTGATGAACTCTTTACCCTCTGTTTTTGCCGCTTTTTCACGCTCTTTCTCCTCTTTATAGAGGTAAACATCATCACGGTAGACGAACAAAATGATATCCGCATCTTGCTCAATAGAGCCCGATTCACGGATATCACTGAGCATCGGGCGCTTGTCGTTTCTGGACTCTAGCCCGCGGTTAAGCTGTGAGAGGGCGACGATGGGCATCTCAAGTTCACGAGCGAGCATCTTAAGCCCACGTGAAATCTCTGAGACTTGTAAGTGTCTATCTTGGCTCCCCACACCTTGCATGATTTGCAAGTAGTCGATGACGGCTATCTCTATCTCGGGGTGTTGATTTTTGAGTTTTCTGAGTTTTGAGCGAAGTTGGTTGATGTTGATACTACCTTGGTCGTCTACAAAAAGTTTGGCGCTGTTCATTTTGTTAATCGCACTGTTTAAATTGCTCCACTGGTCATCGCCCAAGTCACCCAAGCGAAGTTGCTGAAGCGGGATAGAAGTTTGGATACTCAAAAGTCTCAGCATGAGTTGTTCTGCTGGCATCTCAAGAGAGAAAAAAGCGACCCCTTTGCCTTGGACTATCAGGTTGTTTACCGTGTTTAAAATGAAGCTAGTTTTGCCCATGGCGGGTCTTGCCGCGATGATGACGAGGTCGCCTTTACCAAAACCCGTAGTCATTTTATTTAAATCATGAAAGCCTGTGTCAACGCCTACAAGAACGGTATTTCCACGAGCTTTCATCTCTTTGATGTACGCCATGGTGTCAAATGTCATAGTCGGCGAGTCTTTAAAATCGCTTGTTTGGTTGTCGCGCGTTATTTCGTAAAGTTTTCTCTCCACGATATCTATGACCTCGGCACTGGAGAGTTGCTCTTCAACGGTGACTCTTTTTATCTCGGTTGTCAGTGTTAAAAGATGGCGTTTGAGCGATTTGTCTTTGACTTCATTGACATAAGCTTTTGTGTTTGAAATAGGGTTTGCAGATAAAATCTCAAGCATAACCTGCTCGTCAAATTTTTTCATCTTCATGAGCTCTTTTTTGATAAACTCTTCATCAATAGGCTCATCTTTTTGTAAAAGCGTCGTCATGACTTGAAAAATATCTTGGTGCGCAGGAAGGTAAAAATCCTCTTTTTTTAAAGTAGAACTCAGCGCATCAAACTGCTGCGGCTCAAAAACAATGGAGCTTAAAATAGAGCGTTCAAACGCTAAGTTGTAGAGGTTGTCTTGCATCTATTTTGATGCCTCTGCCATTTTTTCTACTTCTTGTACAAATCTCTCAACAAGCTCATGCTCATCGAGGTTTGCGACTACTTCGCCTTTGACCATGATGAGCCCTTTTCCTTTTCCATACGCGATGGCGACATCGGCGTGGGCGGCTTCGCCTATGGCGTTTACTACGCAGCCCATGACGGAGACATTGAGCGGTGTTTTTATGTGCGCGGTACGTTTTTCTATCTGTGCAACAGCTGAGACTAAGTCTGCTTCGATGCGTCCGCAGGTCGGGCAAGAGATGATGTTTAAGCCATCAGGAAGAGCGCCGCTGTCTTTTAAAATGGCACGGGCTACTTTTATCTCTTCTTCGAGTTCGCCTGTGATGCTCACACGCATAGTGTCGCCAATCCCCTCAAGTAAAAGCGTTCCAAGTCCGATGGCACTTTTGACGGTGGCATGAAAAATAGTTCCTGCTTCCGTTACGCCAAGGTGAAACGGGTAGTTGTTTTTTGGACGTAACATTCTATAGGCTGCAACGGTTCTTTGGACGTCACTGGCTTTGAGAGAGATTTTGATGTCGCTAAATCCCAAGTCTTCGAGAAATTTTATGTTGTACTCAGCGGAGGCTACCATCGCTTCTGCGGTTGGACCGTATTTGTTGTCAAACTCTTTTTCCAAACTCCCTGAATTGACACCGATACGAATAGGAATATTTCGCTCTTGGCACGCTTTTACGACCTCTCTGACCTTCTCTTTTGAACCAATATTTCCTGGATTTATCCGTATGCAGTCAACAACTTCTGCGGCAATAAGAGCCAGTTTATGGTTGAAGTGAATATCTGCAACAAGCGGAAGCGAGATTTGCTCTTTTATGGACTTGAGAGCAAGAGCATCTTTCATGTCGGGAACCGCGACTCTTACAATGTCACACCCTGCAAAATGGAGCCTGTTTATCTGTGCAACCGTAGCAGCGACATCGTGCGTATTTGAGAATGTCATAGACTGCACAGAAATTGGTGCATCACCACCGACAGGGACATGACCGACGAAAATTTGTTTAGTAGGGATTCTTGTTATCATAAAAAAGATTTTAGCTTTTTTGGTATAAAAGAGTCCTTATGGAACTTTTTGTTAATTTTGTCCGTTTGCATTTTGAGGATACTCTGGATGGCAATAGAGCGCTCCTAAAACACAACACCCCTCAGTAACACCGATGTTTTTGAGTCCTTTGTCAAACGCCCAATAGTGTGCATAACTTCCATCTCTTAAAAAGTTAAAAACTTCAGTGACATCGACTGCATTGGATGCTTGGGCTAAGAGGATATCTGCATCTAAGTCATTGATGTCCGTTACTTCAACCATGCAGCCAACTTCCAGTGCTTTTTGATCAGACTCTTGCCCGATAAGGATGAGTGCATCGTACAAATCTTGAATAGCTTGAATGTCGTACACTCCCGCTTGCATATTTTCGATGGCGGTATCTTTGTATTGAAGTGGTGGCATATCAACATTTGTGAAGTCTGCATCGCTTGAGATGTACTTTTGTATCAGAAGCTGTACGGCTGTAATATGTTGATACTCTCCATTCACAGCGATGTTTCTAAACTGCATAAGGGGTGAAGTTTCATAAAGTTTGTTGTAGACATCATACGCCAATCTCTCTTCATTGCCCATATAAGCTAAAGTGTTTTTGAGTTCTTGCGTGAGGTTTGAGTCTACCCCAGAGAGAGCCGTCTCAACTGTTTGAGGGAGAGTTGTGGTTGTGGGCGATGTATTGTCAAAGCCTTGCTGTGTCCCTTCGCTCTCTCCACAACCGCTTAGTAAAAATAGGGTGAGAGTAGATGAAAGTAGTAATGTTGCTGTTTTGATGGGAGCTCCTTTGATATTTTGAAGGTCGCATTGTATGCAAAGAGTGTGAGTGAAGTGTAAGCCTCATGCTACACTTGGCGCATGAGGCTGTTAGAAGTTTAGATTAAAATTTAAAGTCTAGGTTCGTATAAACATAGCGACCTGGTTCGTTGAGCACCATGATATCGCTTCCTACGATGGCGACAAGTGTAAGGTCAACATACGTATTTGACTGTGCGTACGTTTCATCAAATAGGTTGTTCACACCTATCGTCCAGTCGAAGTTTTTACTCACTGCATGTTTTATTTTTGCGTTTACAATGCCCCAAGCTTCAAGCTCTTGCTCGCCATTGTCTTTATCGTAGTCACTCCATTTGTCTGAGAGTTGCGTCTCAAGTGTGGCAATAGAGTTGTTCATATACTCATAGCTTACTCCCAAGTTTCCTCTAAGCGGTGCCATATCTGCTAAATCTTTGTCAGTTTGTCCTGTAAGTGCTTCACTTTTTTGACCTCTTCTATATGATGCACTCATGTCAACAGTGAGTTCATTTGTTGCGTAAATAGAAGCACTCAATTCTCCACCGTAAACCGTTGCGTCGATATTTTCAAAAGCACTTGCAGCAAGACCTTTATGGTAGTAAATATAATCATTGAGTTGTGAGTAGAAACCTTTGACTTTGAGCTTCATCATGTCAGAGTTGAGTTCATAGCCTAAATCTATCTCTTGATTGGTTGTTTGGTCGAGATTTTGAGTACCAGTTGGCAAGATATATAACTCTCTTGCATCTGGAACACGTGAAGCTTGACCTAAACCTAAAAATATTTTGCTCTTATTATCTAGGTTATAGGTCGTTAAAATATTAGCATTCAAAGCACTGTAATCATTTTCTTTTTTTGTTATATCATCAGGGTTGATGTTTGTGGAGTCATATCTTGCGCCGATGCTTACATCCAAATCGCCAAAAGATTTGTCTAGTTTTGCAAACACAGCCATGTTTTGCGTGAGCGTATGGGTTAAGCTCACAGAATGAACCCCTTCAATACCTGTCGCAGTAGCAGTCATAAACTTCTCACCTTCCCAAGTTCTTTTACTTCCATCAAGACCAACGACAAGTTTATAAGAGTCCAAATCAAAACTATTTTTGAGTTTGAGCCCTTCCATTGTTGTTTGAAGCTGATTGATCATGTACGAGGCAGCACCTGCATTTCTGTACTCTGTACTCATAGGATGGTCAACATCTGAGCTATAGTACTGAAGATTGATATTTTTATACATATCGCTTATATTTTGGATGTTGTACTCAACGCTGTAAATATTGGAGTAGTCGTAAATAGCATCCATAGGAGTTGCAGCATATAAAACATCATCGCTTTTGTTTTTTGTAACACTCAAACGAAGCTCTTGGTCGTCAGTTATCGTTACGAAGGCTTTTGCCATTAAACTTTTCTTTTTATACGCTAGCATATCTTTTTGCGCTGGTAGGTACTGATTTGGTACTGGAGCACCTTTGAGAGTTTGCTCTGACATCGTGTTGCCATCACCATCTTCATACTGTCCGCTAGCTTCACTTGAGCCACTCACTAAAACTTTTACAACATCATTTCCACCACTGACAGTAGCACCGACTTTAGTGTAGCCCCATGCTCCAAAACCAAGGTTAACTTCACCGTGGAGGTCTTTTGTAGGTTTTTTCGTTGTAATTTTAACGCCACCGCTCATGACTCCAAAAGTCTCAACATCGTAAGGACCTTCGATAACTTCAACATCCTCTATTTGGCTAGCAAGAACATGCGAAACTGGCGGGTCCATTCTATTTGGACAAGCACCACAAACCTTAGTTCCATCAACTTCAACCGAAATATTGTCTCGTTTTTGACCGCGAATAAAAATATCATTTGCGATACCGCTACGACGGCTCATGTCGATACTTGGGACTTTTGCACTGAGAGCTTGGGCTAAATCTGCTGAGATTTTTGCATTTTGAGCAACCTCTGTGATAAGCGTTGACTCCACGCTAATAGGAGCAAGTTTTATCTCCGCTGCGTACAAGGACGCTACTGCGATAAATGAGAGAGGGATAATTCTATTCATATGATTTACCTTCTTGGTTTAAATTGCGAAATGGTATGTGTTTAGTGTTACAAAAGTGTTAATAAATAAAACTGTCGGTAGAATTTCTTTCATGAACACGAAAGAGAAAATAAAAAGAGTCATTTTAGTAACTTTAGGTTTTGGTTTTTCCACGTATTTGATTATGAGTGGGATGGCAATTTTAAACATGGAAGATGCAAACAGTACGAGCAAAAAAGAGATGAAATAAGAGATATTAATGTACACTTGCTTTTTTAAAGGAAAACTATGAACTGGTATGAAGCAGAGGTTTCGCAACTTGAAGCCAAAATTAGAAATGAAGAGATAAAAAAAGGGGCAAATCTTTTTTATGGAAGCTCCTCTTTTACCCTTTGGAAAAGTATAAAATCTGACCTTGCTCCACACAATGTTGAAAATGTTGCGTTTGGTGGCTCAACCATAGAAGCATGCGTCCATTTTTTTGATCGTCTTGTTCTCCCATGTGAGCCCAAATCTATCATCTTTTACGCAGGGGACAATGACATAGGAAACGGTGTTTATCACTCGGATGTCATGGCACGTTTTGAGGCACTTTTGGCAAAGCGGGCGCAAAAACTTAGCGGGATAAAATTTACCTTTGTTTCCCTTAAGCCATCTCCTGCACGCCACCATCTCCTTCATAGGATTCGGTTGGTCAACAGCTATGTAAAATCCCGCTTAGAAGATCTTGACAATGTCCAGTATCTTGACACCCACTCTCTTATGTACACTCCCGATGGTATGCCAAATCCAGAACTTTTTGGTGTAGATGGGCTTCATATGAATGCAAACGGTTATGATGTTTGGCGCAATCTTTTGCTCTCACACTCGCACAAAATTTTTCTCTAACCCATGCATCGCGAATACCAAGTTTGGCACAGCACACACCTTGATCGTCCTATGGAACTCCTTGTTTTTGGGCATAGTGGTGCGAGAGTTATTGTTTTCCCTACAAGAGTCGGACGATTTTTCGACTATGAAAACTGGGGTATCGTAGCCTCTGTACGTGAAAAAATACAAAGGGGCGACTTGCAGCTTTTTTGTGTTGACAGCATTGATGCTGAGAGTTTTTATTGTGACTGGTGCACGCCTCATGAGAGGATAAAGCTTCATAATAGATATGAAAAATACATCTTAAACGAGGTTGTCCCATTTAGTAAGAAAAAAAACGCCAACCCATTTCTCATAGCACATGGCTGCTCTTTAGGAGCTTACCATGCGCTCAACATCGCTCTTCGCCATCCTACTGTTTTCAACAAAGTCGTAAGTCTGAGCGGACGATACAATATAAGTGAGCAGATTGGGCACTATCGCGACCTTTTTGATGGCTACATGGATGAAGATATCTATTTTCACAACCCATGCCTTTATCTGCCAAACATCCAAGATAAGGCTCTTTTAAAGAAATTGCGAAAGCTTGAGATAATTATCGTCACAGGCAAAGAGGATATTCTCTTAGAAAATAACGAAAAACTCTATCACAAACTCCTCGCAAAAGGGATAAACACATACTTTTTCATCTGGGAAGGCGACGGACACAGAGCAAAATATTGGCGAGAGAGTTCTTTGAGCTCATGTAAACTCTTCTCATTTTTCTCAATAATCTCATCCACCATAAGCCCAAGCATTACTGTTTTGTAGAGGTTTGGTCTGTCTTTTTCCCAGTTAAAAAGAGTTTTATAATCTATCCCTAAATATCCCGCAATATCTCGTTTTGTCATTTTCATCAATAGCCTTTTTTTGGCTGTAATCTACTTAGTGCTCAATGACAAAACAACTATGTACATATTCCATATTTAATAACATATATAAGTAATAATTCCATACAAAGAATATATAATCAGCAATTATTCTATAAAAAATAACGAAAGTGTGGAAATATATTAATGCAAGAAATTGAAAAGAAAGTTTTAAACAAAAATTTACATAGTGCAAAAAAAGGTAAAAATGATGAGTTTTATACGCAACTCGAAGATATAGAACGAGAGATTAAGCACTATAAAGAGCACTTTAAAAATAAAGTGGTTTTTTGCAACTGTGACGATCCGCGTGTAAGTAACTTTTTTCACTATTTTTCTCATAAATTTGAAGATTTAGGATTAAAAAAACTTGTAACTACATGTTATAAAAATCAAAATAGGGATTTGTTCAGCGATAATAATTCTGAGCAAGCGATATGGCTGGAATATAACGGCGACAAGAAAAGGTGATGGAGATTTTAGAAGCCAAGAGAGCATAGAACTTTTGAAACAAGCTGATATTGTGGTTACAAATCCCCCATTTTCACTATTTCGAGAGTATGTTGCGCAACTTGTAGAGTATGACAAAAAATTTATCATTGTCGGACATCAAAATGCACTGACTTATAAAGAAATTTTTCCTCTGATAAAAGAAAATAAAATGTGGTTGGGTTATGGTTTTAAAGGTGGTGCAAGTCATTTTATAAACACACATTATGAAGACTATGCTACTGCAACGGATAGAAAAGAGGGAATGATAAGGGTTTCAGGCGTAGTTTGGTACACAAACTTAGATATAGCAAAAAGACATGAAGACTTAATGCTTTATAAGAAATATACTCCTGAAGAATATCCAAAGTATGACAATTATGAGGCTATAGAAGTTTCAAAAACAAAAGATAT
>JFJP01020429.1_pt2 | contig 16889 bp, 13 predicted proteins | sample 431651 | NCBI WGS metagenome assembly JFJP01 (sample SAMN02602958, study PRJNA72255) | Microbial mat metagenome, whole genome shotgun sequencing project. | biome: fresh water; feature: sink hole; material: water; isolation source: purple microbial (photo- and chemosynthetic) mats found in... | reverse complement strand
CATTGCCGCGATCGCCTTGGCTACATCCTGAGGTGGCAGGAGGTGCAGGAGACGCCAGCAGACAACGACGTCTACGCTGCGGGGCGCGAAGGGTGGACTAATGGCATCAGCAAGGACGAGGCGTGGAGCACCGTTCTGGTGGTGATGGCGAGCCTGGGCAAGCATATCGGCGCTGACATCCGCACCGATGGGAACCAGCCTGGACTTGGAGAAAGTGGAAAGGAATCGACCGGTTCCGACCGGGATGTCCAAAACGAGAGTTCCGGCAGGCAGACTGTCCGCATAACCCGCCATCCACGCTTGCTCATCGGACCACAAAGGTTCGTTGAGGCGTTGGGCGTCGTAGTTTGCCGCCGTGGCGTCACGGTAGGCGACGCGTCCGTCACGCATGACCACCCCGCTCAGTTACTCGCAATGGCGCCAATCGCGGCCAAACCGTGATGACAGCGATCGCCAGGAATCCCGTGAGGATGCTGCCTCCGGCAAACAGCGCAGGCCACGGTGCCAACCCGCCTTGTAGATGCAGCCAGACACCCCCGGTTATGAACGGCAGTGCGACCAGCCAGGGTATCATGAGCCGATTCATTCCCGCCCAGGCCTGGACACCAGCAGCATGGCGGACGAGCAGGACATGACAGGGCAGAGCGACGAAGGCGATTGCGAGACGCATGATGAGGAAAGCATGGAAGGAATGTGACGCAGCCAAGGCCAGTCCAGGCAGGCCGATTGCGGCCAATGCCAGATACAGCCTGGGCACCAGGTTGGGCTTTCCTACAGCCCGGCACAACTCCGGACCAAGGATTGACATGCTGCTGAGAGAACCTGCGGCCAGCATGGTGACGACGGCCAGATCAGCACCCTGCCAGTGTGCGGGGATGATCGACCCTGGCAGTGCGGGAGCGCAAGCAGCCGCCGCGACTCCCAGGCCTGCTGCGGCCCAGGCACAGGCGAGGGCGCCTCGGCGCCATGCATCGAATAGGGTCGGTGGATGATCTGCGGCTCGGACGAAGACCGCGTGCATCAGCCCCGGTACACCCGCCAGAAGGATGCCCGTGCCAGCCGATGCGACTGCAGTTGCGATCCGGTAGATCCCTGCATCGCTTGCTCCAAGGCATATGCCGGCGATCAGCATATCGCCCCAGGCGATGCTCCAGGCGGTGAATGCTTCGATGCTCGACCAACGCGCTAGGTGGGCGTCCCAGCCTGTTGGCTCGCCGGATTTCAGGGGGGGCGGGAGCGTGGGTACGACGAAGCGCCAAGTGATGGCTTGAAGGACGTTTCCGGCAAGGGCACCGGCAGCGAGTGCGTATGCCCCCCATCCTGCCATGGCCAGCGGGATGGCGATGACTCCAGGGGTCAGTGCACCAACAAGTCGGCCGGCCAGTAGACGTCCTCCCGCCAGCCGTCGGGTTAGGATCGCTGCTTGGATGCAACCAAATGCGGCGATGGGCAGTCCCAATCCCTGGAGAGCGATGGCTCCGGCGCTTGAAGGTGCACCTGCGGCATGCGCGAGAGGCCATGATGCCGCGATCAACATGATGGCGAGCACCGCCCCCCAGGTCATCGCCCGCCGGCCTGCCCATGCGACCGCCTGCGGAAGAACTGGCTCCGGGCAGGCGACGATGGCACGGGATAATCCTTGTTCCCATAACGCCTGGGCCAGGGCCGCGACGGCGATCGGTACGGCAAGCAGACCGAAATCTGCCGGTACCAGGAGCCGGGCCAACACGAGGAACAAGACCGGTGCGAGCAACCGTGTCAGTAATTCACCTCCGCTGGACCAGCCTATGGCGCGGCGCAATGGCGCGGAGTCGGTATTCACGCCGCCGCCTCCGTCCGACCCGCCGCGACCGCCTCCAGCACACTGCGGTGCCACGGGCTGAGCGGCAGTCCGGGCAGGCTCGACCAGGGCGCCCACAGCGGCACCACGCCGGGTTCGCAGCGGATCGACGCACCGTCGAAGGGGCAGCGGAAGAAGCGGGCGATCCAGCGGCCGTCGGCGCCGCGCAGGTCGCAGCACGGGATCGCACTGGGCGGGTGCCAGGCCAGCTCCTCGCCCAGTTCGCGCAGCAGGGCCTGCTCGGCACTTTCACCGTCCTCGCGGCCACCGCCGAAGCAGGTCAGGGAGGCGGCGGCGCGCCGGGCGTCATGGGCGCGCAGCTCCAGCAGCAGGCGGCCACGGCGGTCCTCGATCACGGCGCAGGCGTAGGCCGGCAGGGGGTCGCTCAGCGGATGCCTGCGGCGTCGAGCATGGCGGCGATGCGCGTGACCGCCTGGCGGGCGGTTGGCTGGTGGCTGGCGATCACTTCGCAGAGCGCTCCCAGCAGCACGGTCTCGTCAAGCCCGCGCTGCTCCTGGAGCTGGGCGAGGCTGCGCAGCAGGGCGCGCGCGGTCACCGGCTTAACGGTCTTGGCTTTCGCCTTCGCTTTCGCTTTCGCTTTGGCCATGGGTTGTCTCCTGGCCGGACATTACCGCCGGCGTGGCGTCCTTTACAAGCAGCTCCCGGGTTGAGCCGGCGCCTGCCGTCCTATAAGCGTGGCGGGGAGCGTCATGGCCGATCTGGTGACCATCGCACAGCTCAGCGCCTTGATCGAGGATCAGTACCGCCTGCTCGGCTACCTCGAGGACAACCGCGAGCAGGTGCCGGCCTTCGATCCGGTCTTCCCCGAGCGCAACGAGATCCGCTTCGACCTCGCTGGCGAGCCGTGGTCGTTGACCGTCACGCGTAGTTGCTGGGAATGCTGCCATCGCGATGCCGGGCGCACCGTCCTGCTGCACAGCGACCATCCTTCACCGTTCGATTTCCATCCCAGCACGCTGCTGCGCTTCGTCCTCTCGCTGGATAACGATTCGCGGCTCAACGACATGGTCATCGACAACTGGATCCTCAAATTCGTCATCGCCGGCCGGCTGAGCAAGTCGCGGCACAAGCCCGGCTACTACACCTTCGGCTGAGCCCGCTTCAGGGCACCCACATGGTCTCGTCGGGCTTGTCCACCGGCACGCTCTGACGGCGGGTCTCGGCGAGGGCGGCGATGCGACCGGCCTCGGCGACCAGTTCGCGATCATCCGGGTAGCGCTGCGCGGCGGCCTTGGCGGCGGTGATGGCGGCATCCCAGCGCGTGGCGTGCAGGGCGCGCCAGGCGATCTCAAGGGCGAAGGGGTGCTGGTCGACCACGGCGAACCAGCGTTCGACGACCAGGGTGAAGCGCTCCGCGGTCATCTGGCCGGCCCACGCCCCGATCGTCCCGGCCGAACTCTCCATCTCATGGCGGTCGGCCCGCCTGGCGATGTCGGAGAGGCAGCCGTCGAGGAGCTGGCGGTCGCCCTCGACCAGCGCGGCGAGCAGGCGGGTGCGCGCGACCGTGGCCTCGGTCTCGGCGTCGGTGAGGCCGTGGTTGGTGCAGAAGGCGTGCGCCTCGTCGAGCAGGGCGAGCAGCCCGGTGACGGCGGCGCTGCGTGCTGGTCCGGGCGGCGTCATCACCGCGCGCGACATGTCGTGGGCGATCCACGGCACGCTCACCGAGGCCCACGAGGCCACCGTCGCGGCGCCGAGCAGGCCGCCGAAGCGCACCTGTTTGCCGTCCCATTCCGCAGGGCGCCGGGCCGAGGCGACCAGTTGCGCCATGCGCTCGGGGCCGATGCGCAGCGACAGCCAGGCGGCCGCCGCAGTGACCGCCTCGGCCGGGTCGATCTGCGCGCTGGTCGGCAGGGCGGCGATCTCGTCGTACCACCAGTTGAGGAAGCGCAGGCTGTCGAGATCGACCGGGGGCGCCTCGCCGGCGCGGGCGGCCTTGCTCCATGGCGTGACGCGCTGGGTGGCGAGGATCCCGCCGGCGACGCGGAAGACGCGGGCGAAGCGGTCGCTGCCCCAGGTGGCACCATCGAAGCGGTCACGCAGCCAGGTGCGGATGTTTGGCTCGACGCGTTCGAACCACGGCCTGACCAGGCGGTTGGCCAGGCCGTTGCGCAGATCGGCGTAGGGCTCGCCAGGCAGCCGGCTGATCAGTGCGGAGGCCATCTCGATGGCACGCAACTCGTCCTTCTTGGCCAATTCGCTGATCTGCCGTTCCATGATCGTGGCGGTGGCCTGCGCGCGTTCCTTGAAGCGGCCAAGGACGAGCAGGCTGAGTTCCTGCAGACGGTCTTCGATGGTCGGCTCGCCGCTGCGCGCGGCGCCGGCCTGGTGGTGCCGTTCGATGCTGTTCGGCCAGTCGCCGATGCGCCGGTACAGGCCGGACAGTTCGCTGTGGTTGGCCGGATCGGCATCGCCGGAGGCGATCAGGCCGAGCATCGCCTCGACCCCGTGGTGGTAGGTGCGGAAGTGCCAGTCGCGCTCCACGTCGATCATCGTCCGGGCATAGACCGGGTCGGCATAGATGCGCCAGCTCAGCTGCCATTCCGAACGCGTGTTCTCGCCAGCGAAGCGCAGCAGCACCGCGATCTGGTCGGCGCGGTACGGGCGTTCGCGATCGGCCATGGCGTTATAGGCGGCGGTCACCGCCTGATCGCCGGTCGCGGCGGCGAAGCAGCGCGCCGGGCCGCTCTGCAGGACGTGCATGCGCCAGTCCGTGCCTTCGCGGTGCTCCAGCCAGCCGGCGGCGGCGTGGCGTGGGAGATTCATGACATGGGCGAGCCGGCCCTGCGCCGTCAGCACGGTCAGGTAGATCTCGGCAAGGTCGTCGCAGTCGCCGCGGAAGCGTCCGCCCAGGGTCGTGGCCAGGGTTTGCGCCGCAGTCTGGTGGATGTCGCCGTTGCGCTGCGTGTCGCCGACCAGGCGCGGATGGGTCGGATCGGGGCTGTCGAAGGCGTAGGTGAAGAAGGTGTCGCCGAGCAGCGGCAGCAGCTCTGGGCTGGCCAGCGTGGTGGCGGCACGGGTGATGAAGGCGTCGGCATCGCCGCCGCCGTCGCGCGGCGCCTCGAGGGCGAGGCTGCCGACGAGCAGGCGGAGGACGCGGCCGTCCGGAGCGCTCAGCACGAGGTGCGGCGCCGGCCAGCCTGGCTCGAGGTCGCGACCCCACGGGGCGAGCGAGGATGTCCAGGTTCCGGGGGGCGAAACGACGGTGGTCCCGTCCCAGCGTGCCAGTTCGAGGTCGCCCCACTGCAGCCGGGCGGCGGTGGCTCGGTTCGCGTCCTGCCAGGGATCGGCCTCGGGTGGCAGCTCGACGACCAGGGTCGAAGCGAGGTGGTGGCGGTATTCCGCGCCGGGTACAGGCATGGCGTAGGCGCAGCGCGTGGCGCTGCGCCAGATCCACACCTCGCCGCCGAAGGCGTCGTGATGGCGCTCGAGGCGGTTCACGCCATCGCTGAACGCCTCACCCAGGTGGAGCCCGGCCCTGGTCAGCGCCTGGCGCAGCGCGGCGGCGGCTTCGACGGCGACCAGTCCGTCGAGCCAGGGCGAAGCGGCCAGACGACGCGCCTCCTCGGGGGCCAGGCCATCGATCTTGGCGTCGCCGCCGTCGAGCCGGCGCAGGATCGCGCGCACCGCGTCGGCGGCGACCGCAGGCAGCGCGGGATCGATGGCGGCGGCGGCGAGGTCGCGCGCCCCGGCCAGGGCCGCGCGTCGCTGCGCTGCATCATCTGCCGGAGACGGCTCCAGGCGCAGGATGCCGGCGCTGCACACGATGCGCTCGGCGTCGCGCAGATTCCAGCCGATGAGCAGGCCGCGGCGCAGGGTCCAGCCGCCGCCGGTGAATCCGGCCGCCGCCGCCTGGGCGCTGAGCGTGGCGAGGGCGGCGTCGGCGCCCTCCAGGCCGACGCTGCCTGGCGGAATGGTCACGGCGCCGGCTGGACTCTCGGCGATGCGTCCACCCAGCGGCGCGGATTCGGCAGTGCCCAGGGCGCACAGGCAGAGCAGGGCGAGGAGCGGTCTCATGGGGCCCAATCCGTGCCGCCTTCGGCGGAAATGCGGTTCCACAGCCGGCCAGCCTCATCGTCGCCGGCGGCGACCGCGGCGGCGGCCATGGCCAGTGCACGGATGCGATCCTGCGCGATGCCGTTGCCGTCGGCGAGGCAGGCGGCGTAGTGGCGCATGCCAGCGCGGTGGCCGGCTTCGGCCGCCTGGGCGAAGCGCTTCACCGCGGCAACCCGATCGAGGGTGATGCCGGTGCCATCGCTCAGGCACAGGCCGAGGTTGACCATCCCCTGGCTGTGACCCTGGTTGGCAGCGGCGGTGAACCAGCGGACGGCGGCCGCGGCATCGGCGGTGACGCCTTCGCCGCGCAGCAGGGCGACCCCGAGATCGACCTGGGCGGCGGCCAGGCCGAGCTCGGCGGCGCGGCGCAGCAGGACCAGCGAGCGCGCCGCATCCTTGGCCACGCCGGTGCCGTTGTGCAGGGCGAGGTGCAGCTGGTACATGCAGCCGGCGTGGCCGCCGCGCACGCCGAGTTCCAGTTCGGCGACGGCGGCGGCGGGATCCTTGGCCACGCCATTGCCGGCGAACAGGCGCTCAGCGAGCCACTCGTGCGCGTTGCCGTTGCCCAGGCCGGCGCTGCGCCGGATCCACTCCAGGCAGGCGGCGGAATCCTTGGCCACGCCATCGCCATCGCGGTGGCGGTAGGCGAGGTACAGCGCGGCGGTGCCGTCGCCGGCCTCGGCCGCCTTGCGGTACCACGCCAGGCCGGCGGGCACGTCGGTGTCGCGGCCACGGCCCTTGGCCAGGCAGACGCCGTATTCGCGCATGCCCACCGCATCCCCGGCCTCGGCGGCGCGGGCATACCAGCCGGCCGCCTCGGCGTCGGGATAGCCGTTGGCGGTGCGATGCGCCAGGACGAGGGCGTATTCGCGCATCGCCCAGGCCACCCCGCCTTCGGCTGCGGCGCGCAGATCGGCCAGGCCCGCCACCGGATCGGCGGCAATGCCGCTGCCGTTGAGCAGGCACAAGCCGAGATTGCCGCGCGCCCTGAGATGCCCCGCCTCGGCGGCGCGGCGGTACCAGGTGACGGCGGCGGTGACATCACGTTCGATCCCTTCACCGCTGTGCAGCCGCAGGGCGAGCAGGAACATGGCATCGACGTCGCCGGCCTCTGCTGAGCGTTGGTAGGTCTGCGTGGCGGCGACCTGATCGCGTTTCGTGCCGACCCCTTCGGCAAGGCAGTTGGCGAGGAAGCGCAGGCCCATGGCGTCGCCGCTGGCCTCGGCCTTGCGGTACCACTCCACCGCTGCCGCCGCATCGGCTGGCAGGCCGCGACCGCTTTCCAGCAACCAGCCGTACATGGTCTGGGCGCTGGCGTGGCCGCCCTCGGCGGCGGCGTGGACCAGGCGCACGCCTTCAGCCTGGTCGTGCGGCACGTGCTCATGGAAGATCAGCACATGGCCGAGACGGTGCATCGCCGGCAGGTAGCCGCGGTCGGCGGCCGTGCGTAGCAGCTGCACGGCCTCGGCCGCTCCGCCAGCTGGGTCCTTGCCATAGAGCAGGATCAGGGCCAGCCGGAAGCGGCTGAAATCATCGTCCAGGCTGGCGGCGTGCCGGTACCAGCGCACCGCCTCGGGCTGGTCCTGGGCCACTCCCAGCCCCTCCTGGTAGGCCATGCCAAGCCAGGCGCAGCCTTCGCCGTCTTCGCGCGCGGCCGAGCGCCTGAACCACACCAGCGCTGCGGCGTGATCCACCGGCCCGTCCTGCCCTTCCCAGGGGATGCGTCCGAGACGGTTCATCGCCGGGGTGTAGCCGGCCTCCGCCGCGGCGGTGAAGGCGGCGATGGCGGCGGCATGGTCGGGCGCGCCGGCGCAGCCCGTCCACAGGCAGTCGCCGAGGTAGAAGCGCGCCCGCCGCGACCCGGCCTCGGCCAGACGGCGGTAGGCGGCTGCTGCTGCGGCGGGATCCTTGATCAGGCCACGCCCATCATGCTGGAGCAGCGCGAGGTCGACCTCGGCTTCGAGCATCCCGCTGGCGGCTGCCCGCCGGAGCAGGGTCACGCCTTCGGCCTCGTTCTGGGCGACAGCCAGTCCGCGGAGGTGGCACCAGGCCAGACGGCGGAAGCCCTCCGGATGTTCCGCCGCGCAGGATTCCTGGATCCAGGCCAGACCGCGCGGCAGATCGGCGGGGACGCCGTCGCCATAGACCAGGATGCGGCCCCAATACGCCTTGGCCGCGGCATCGCCGCCCTCGGCCGCGCTGCGGTACCAGCGCCGCGCCTCGCCGGGATCGATCGCCATGCCATCGCCGTCATTGAGCCGTTCGGCGAGGACGTACTGGGCTTGGGCATCGCCGCCTTCGGCGGCGGCGCGCAATTGCTGCGGATCGCGCGGCGGGGCGCAGCCGGCCAGGCCAAGTGCGAGGACGAGCAGCGGCAGTGGCCAGCGCATGGCGCGGACGCTAACCCGTGCCGCGGCGCAGGTCAAAGGCTGTGGATGTGCGACTGCGCTCCCCACCGCGCCAGGTATGGCTTCACGTTGATCTTGCGCCGGGTGTTGTCCGAACTCATCCAGCGGATCGAGCCGAAGACCGGCCGCAGCGGCGCCCACGGGCGGTCGAAGCGGCCGAAGCACCAGGCGATGCCCGACCACGAATTCGGGTTGCAGCCGTCAATCGCCCAGCGGTTGTTGAGCCGGTCGAGAGTCGCCCAGGCGTCCTCCGGGGTGGCGCTCCACTCGATCACCTTCTTGCCCCAGAGCATGCGCAGGTAGTTGTGGATGACGCCCTCGCCACGCAGTTGGCGCTGAGCGGCGTTCCACAATTCGTCGTGAGTGGCGGCGTTTTCGAACTGCTCGACGGTGTAGAGATGGGTGCGCTGGTCGGCGCGGTGCTGGTCGAGGGTCTTCAGCGCCCACGCCGGCAGGCTGGCGTACTCGGCGTGGTCGGCGCGGTGGAAGGCGAAATGGTGGCCGAGTTCGCGCCAGGTGACGAGTTGGTCGAGGAAGCCCTCGGTCGCCGCCGGCAGGCCCCACCAGCCATCCTTGGCGCCGTTGGCCTTGCCGCCGAGACGTTCGGGCGACCAGCCTGCGCGCTGCCATAGCGCCTGCGCTACCTCATGCGCCGAGATGTGGCCGAGATGCAGGTCGGGCGACAGCCCGCTGGCGGCTCCGCCGATCAGGACGGTGCGGTCGTCAGCATAGCGCTCCAGGCCCTGCTCGAGGAAGGCCGCCAGGCGGGCTCGCGCCGCGACGAAGCCGCCCTGCCGCTCGACCGCTGCGACGAGGTGGTCGATCGGCAGGCTGGCGAGCGCCAGGTCCAGTTCGCCGGGTGCAGGCAAGGCGTCCGCGCGCAGCCGTGGCAGGGCGATCCCGGCGAGCGGATCCGCTTTGGGGAAGCGTCCGAGGTGCGGCGCCAAAGTCTTCTGCAGCAGGCGGCGGAAATCGACGGCGCGATTGGGCGCGGAGGTGGTCGCGCGTAGCGGCAGCAGGCCGTTGGCATCGACCGTCTCGACCAGGCAGGGGGCTTCGGCGGCGAGATTGGCGACCATGCGCGGATGGACGTAGCCGGGGAACTCGTCGGCGACGATGACGCAGGCGCGGGCGATGAGCCGACGCAGGAAGCCCACGCCGTCGCCGCTGCGCTCCTCGACATAGGGCAGGTAGTGGGCGCTGGTGCGCGCGAAGGCGGCGCGATTGACCAGCATGCCGTCGAGGATCAGGCGGTGCAGGCGGTCGCACGACCACTGGTGGCCGCTGCGCAGGTATTCGCACACCACCAGGGGGCGGCCGAGCCGCACGGCATGTTCGACCGCGTGTTCGAGGGCGTGGTTCCAGTACGGGCGGCGGTGGGCGATCATCCAATAGAGCACGAAGCCGCCGTCGGCGCGCAGCGGCTGGCGGTTGGCGGCGGCCACACGATCGGCGGGGACCATGCCGGCATCTTGGCCATGGGCCGGGCTGGTGGAGGGGAAACCCCTTCGTCCTGTACGGTTTTTACCGCCGGGGCATGCTTACCCCATGCGCATCGCCCTCAGCGGTTCGACCGGCCTGGTCGGTTCGGCCCTCGTCCCGGTCCTGACTGGCGCCGGCCACACCGTGGTGCCGATCGTGCGTCCCGGCCGCAGCGCGGGCCCGCGCGATGGCGTCATCGCCTGGGATGGCCGCGAGCAGTTCGACGGCGTGGCGCTGCGCGGCTGCGACGCGGTCATCCATCTTGCCGGAGCTGGCATCGCCGATGGCCGCTGGAGCACGGCGCGACGGCGCGAACTCCGCGACAGCCGCATCATCGGTACCTCCGCCCTGGCCAGGCTGCTGGCCGCCGATCCCGGACGGGTGACCACCCTGATCACCGCCTCGGCGACCGGCTTCTATGGCGAACGCGGCGAAGCCGAGCTCGACGAGAGCAGCAGCGTCGGCAGCGGCTTCCTTGCCGAGTTGTGTCGCGACTGGGAGGCCGCCGCCGATCCCTGCCGGGCGCGGATTCGCGTGGCGCATGTGCGCCTGGGTGTCGTGCTCAGTGCGCGCGGCGGCGCCCTCGCCAGGATGCTGCCCGCCGCCCGCTTCGGCCTCTCGGGAGCGCTCGGCAATGGCCGGCAGTGGTGGCCGTGGATCGCGCTCGCTGATCTGCTGCGCATCATCCAACTGGTCCTCGACGACCAGCGCTTCAGCGGACCGCTCAACGCGTTGGCGCCCCAACCGGTGCGGCAGGGCGATCTGGCGCGCGCGCTCGCGGCGGCGCTCGGTCGGCCGGCGTTCGCTCCGCCTGTGCCAGCCTGGGTCCTGCGCCTGGCGCTCGGCCGCATGGCTGACGAGGTGCTGTTGACCTCGACGCGGGCACTGCCGCTGCGCTTGGCTAAGGCGGGCTTTCGCTGGGGCCAGGGGGAGGTGGGCGATGCTCTGCAGGCCGAACTCGAGTCGAGGCGCTGAAAACAGGCGTCCCCGGGACAGAGGCCCGCGGTCGCTCAACGATACGATAATCAGCCCGTGCCGCATGCGTACGCCAAGCATGAGTTGGCGGTCACGCCGGAGCCAGTGACGGTGGACGTCCACTCATCCGTGATCCCGGCAACTGCTTCGACTCGAACGGAGCGCCGACTTTAGTCGGCATGGCCGGCGGACTTCAGTCCGCCGAAGGTTGGTGGCATTGGGGGGCCTAAATTGCCACCCATACATGGGCGGACTGAAGTCCGCCGGCCATGCCGACTAAAGTCGGCGCTCCACGACTTCCAACCCACCACACTAGACTAGAAGGCAAGACGGTGTTCACGGTCAAGTGTTGACTGTCGGTGTGCCACACACAGACTGATCATACAACATGCGGCGCATTTGCCGCACATACACGGAGTTCGCTCATAACGAATCGCCTCTCCCTCATCGCCATCGCAGCCACGCTCGGATGCATTGCCGCTGCTGATACGGATGGCGGCACCAGCCTGCGCTTGGCTTACACCAGCCTGCCGACGGAGGGGACCGCTACCGTCACCGATCTCGATGGTGCGACCAGTGATATTGACGTTAAGTGGGGTTCGTCGGTGCGCTTCTCGGGTGCAGTGTACAAGGACTTTAGCCCGAAGGATACGGTCTCGCTGCTGATCGGCTTTGGCGCTTCCTACTCGAGCCAAAGCGATGCAGAAACGAAAGATTCGGGTGCGAGCACCTATGGGAGGGTGGACGGATCGAAATCAGAGCAGTATGGTGTGTTCATCGAGCCTGGTATTGCCATCAAGCTGGTGCCACAGTTCTCTATCGAGGCGGGTATTCCCATCGGACTCGGCTATGCGACCTACGAGGAGTCCGCTATTGCCGGTACTGTAGACGGCAAGCCTGTTCCGGATAATTTCAGCGGCGCCTCTTTGGAGTACGGTGTGGTTGTCCGCCCGGTGCTCCACCTGGACAAGTTCCAGGTTTTCGCTGAGGCGGGCTACCGGTATATCCAGACCAGTGTCGAACTGGATGACCCCAGTGGCGTGACCATCACCAACAAGCCGAAGCGGGATTTCACGACGAGTGGGTTCTCGTACTCCATCGGTGCTGGTCTGAGATTCTGACCTGGACCACCACGCCACGTGCGTGGGCAGGAACGAATTGCATCGTCCGCTATTCTGGCCGGCGATAGCGACCTGCGTATCTCATAAGTCAACAGAAGCCGGCCCGATTAGGTCGGCTTCTGTTGTCTTGTGGTGCGGTCGGATCCAGGGCTGAAACCCTTGGTCCTGGAGCCACGGACTATCGGGATGACGGCTGGCACGCTCAAGGCGCAGGCCATCGCCACCCAGGCTGGCGCAGCCTGGGTCGTGAATCGGCTTGGAAAACACAGAATCAGACGACAGATCGATCCATTTGGGAGCTTGTATACGGGACCTAGAACGTGCTTGTGGGGAAGAATGCCAGCCTGAGCATATCCGGTCGATGTCTCCGCTGCACGGTCTCCGCCTCAACTGCCTGCTCGCACCCCTGCTGGCAGCACTGATCGGGGCAGGCGCGGTGCTGGCTGGCGCTGTGCTCCATCGTGAGCGGCTTCAGACGGCCGAAGGCGTAGCCGACAGCCTGGCGATCCGCGGGCTTGCCCAGCTCGCAGAGGCTGCAGCCGCACCGCCGCTTGCGCTCTGGCAGGCGGCGCATCCTTCGTGGCGCGGAGTCGCGCGGGTCACGCTGCATGGCGAGTCGCTGAACATCCTTGAGCAGGCTGGCGAGCTCCCGTTGCGCGGCGAGGCCATGCCCGAACTGATGCTGGCGTATCAGGGCGTGCAGAGCTGGACGGATCGCGGTCGCCTGGCGGTTGCGGCTCCATGCCTGCCCCGTCAGGGCGAGGCGAGCGTGGTGGTCGCCTGGCGCGCCCCATCGCCAGAGCCGGCGTGGTGGCCGTGGCTGTCGCTCGCAGGCGGTGTCCTGCTGTTTGGTGGTGGGCTGGGCGCCTATCTCGTGGCTCGCGTGTACCGTCCGGTCGAGTGGATGGAGCGTGCCACCGCTGCCGCCGCCGCCGGTCAGGCCGAACCACCCGGCGGCGCCGACAGTCCGGAGACCGCCTCGCTACGTTCTTCCCTGGTGACGTTGCTTAGCCAGCACCCGTCTGGCAAGCCGACCAGGGACCAGCCCGGTGCGTGACGGCTACACCCTGGCGGAGTTGCTGGTCGTGGTCTCCATCCTCGGCGTGCTCGGTGGCATCATGCTGCCCAGCGTCGCGGGTGTGCTGCGCGTGGTCCGGCGCACCGCCTGCGCCTCGAACCTGCGCCAGGTCGGTTTGTGCAGCCTGGTCTATGCCGGGGAATGGGGTGGTCAGCTGCCGGCCGAGGGCAACTGCGGCGTGCTCGACAGTGCCCGTTCGCCGGCCTGGTTCGATCGTCTGCCCGGCTACCTCGATGACGACCGGGTCACAGGACGGAGCATCTTCCAGTGCGCCGCCTACCGTCCCGTCAACCCGCTGGTGTTCTGCCATGCGACGGCGAAATCGCTGAAGATGAACAGCTATCTCGATGCCGCCAAACGTTCGCGCCACTACCGGATCGGATCCGCCCGCCGTGAGGCCGAACTCGTCCTCTTTGTCGATGCGGTGGCCGGCGAGACCGGCATGGGACAATGGGGGCATTGTCCGGCGAGTGCAGTGACCGATCAGCGCCATGTCGGTGCGGTCAACATCCTGGCCCTCGATGGCCATACCGGCGTGGTGGCGAGCAAGGGCGCAACCAGCTCCTGGGCCGAAACCCTGACCTGGTTGCCGCAGGGCTGGGCGGGCGGGCCATAGCCGTTATGGTCGCGGCATGCGTCCAGCCCTGCCCCTGCTCGTCGTCACTCTGGTAACCGCGCTAGGCGCTGCCGAACCGGTCGCGGCTGCGGTGGATGCGCGCATTCAGCGTTTTGAGCAGACGGTCGAATCGGCGTTCAAGCCGGTCCGTGCCCAGCTCGATGGCTGGCGTGAGAAACGCGCGAAAAGTGCGATCGGCGAGGTTTCCGCCCTGCTGCCCAAGGCTGGGCCGCGTGACCGCATCTATCTCGCCTACCAACTGCTGGCCGCCGACCCCAAGCATCGCGCCGCCCGCGAGGTCTATACCGCCCTCGGTCTGGTGCCGCCCTTCGACGATCAGGGCAAGGCGGTGACCGGCACGCGGGCCCCGGCCTGCGATGATCTGGCGACCGTCACCAAGGCGGTCGACCTGCGCTTCCCGCCATTCGATGAAGTGACCAGGGCGGTCGATCTGCGCGGCAGCGTGGCGGCGCCGTTCTGGAAGAAGCTCAGCGCCGAACTGGCCACCCTGCGCACCGATCTGACCAAGATCGCCACCGATCGTGCTGCCGAGCAGGCCGCCAGCACGGTCTATCCGCTGCTCGCCTACTACCAGCCGCGCGCCCCCGAGGTGCAGGCCTATTACGCCGCCGTAGGGAAAGCCATCCCGCAGGGCCGGGCGTGGTTCAACCCGGTCGATGCCTGGCTGCTCGACCGAGAACTCGCCGGCCTCGATCCCTTGCGGGCGGTCGGCAAGAATCCCCCGCCTCCATGGTACGGCAGCGGGGGTGGCGAACTGCCTGCCGTGGTTCCTGGGGCCGCTGTCGAGGTGATCGCCCTGTGGCGCACCGGTGCGCGCATCGAATTGTCCGGGGCGAAGGGCGTCGCGGTCTCGTTCGCCTTCAGCACGGGAAAGCTCGGCATCCTGCCTGGTGGGCTGACGGGCAAGGCCGTGGAGACCGACATAGATCTCGATCTTGCAGCGGTGGCCCTGCCGGTGCGCTGCGTCGTGCGTGGCCGTCGCGCCAGCGTTTCCATCGGCGGCATTCCGGTCGCCGAGGCCGAACTGCCGCAGTCGGTGGCGATCAAGCGCTGGTCGGCAAACGGACTCGAGCAGCCGCGTCTGCTGCGCGTGCGTTATCTCGCAGCCACGCCCGAACCCGACCTGCTCGGCGAGGGGACGGCGGTTGCGGCGAAGGATCCGGCCGCCAAGCCATCTGCGCCGGTCGCCCCCCCGTGGCTCGACGCGCGCACCCGCACGCTGCTCAAACCGGTGACCTGCAGCTTCAGCGATGAGCGGCTCGACGAGGTGGTGGCGGCGCTTTCCAGCATCACCGGCGCACGCTTCCGCCTCGCCCCTTCGGCCGAGTCGCTGATCGACCTGCCGGTGACCATGACGGCCAAGGACATCCCGCTGCGCACCGCCCTGGAATGGCTGCATCGCCTGACCGAGCTGGAGGCGGTCCCGGAAGAGGAGGGTTTCCGCCTGGAGTGGAAGCGCTGACTGTGGTGACGTGCTGCGCCGGGGAGAATGGCGCCATGACCATACTTGACCTGTCGTTGCCGGCAATGCCCCAGACCGGGCCGGCAGCCGGGATGAGGATTGCCGCGACGGCCAGGTAAGGCGGCGACGGCACCCCAGCGCTTGGCCGCGCACGAGGCGGCCAGGATGAGCACGGGGGCTGAGGGTCAGCTTGAGCGCGAGGCTCAGTACCGCGGCGGGCTGGCGAGGAACTCCGTTACCGCCGCGACGAACCCGGCGGGATCGCCCTCGTTGATGTTGTGGCCGACACCGGGGAATACGCGCAGGACCGTGTTGGGCCGGCGTGCGGCCATCTCGGTGGCATGGGCGGTGGACAGCACGTTCGACGCGCTGCCGTGCAGCAGCAGGGCCGGGCAGGTGGTGGCCAGCCACTCGGCCCAGCCGTCGCCGTTGAGCGCCTGGCCCGAACGCGCCATCCCCGGGCGATCGAAGCGGAAGTCCCAGCCGTCCTCGCGCTGCACCGCGCTCTCGCAGAAGTAGGGATGGATCGCCGCCCGCATCGCCGCCAGGCTCGGGAAGCGCGCCGGCCACGACAGGCACCACGAGATGTCGTCCTGGCGTACGGCGCCGATGTCCTCGACGATCAGCGCCGCGACCCGCTGCGGATGGCGGGCGGCGAACTGGTAGGCGTTGACCCCGCCCAGGCTGGAGCCGAGCAGCACGCAGCGCGGGATCGCCAACTCGTCGAGCACCGCTGCGATGTCGCCGAGGTAGTCCTCGCGTCCGTAGGTCGCGGCGTGGCCGCTGAAGCCATGGCCGCGCTGGTCGACGCCGACCACCCGCCAGCGTGGCGACAGGGCCTCGGCGAGGATGCGGTAGATCCAGCCCTGGCCGAAATGGCCGTGCAGGCAGACCAGCGCCGGCGCGGCGGGATCGGCGGCCCAGTCCACCACTGACAGCTCCGGACCGTGTGCGGGGCGGACGGTGCGGCGCAGGCTGGGAACCATGCCGGCATGATCGGGAGCCCCGCCTCGGCGCAATCGCTCCGTCTGGCCAGGTGCAGACGCATCCTCATGTCGGTGGACGACGGGAGGCTTGTCGGGCGACGTCATCCGCCACGATCCCCCGTCGCCGACCAGGAGCTGCCGTCATGCCCCAGCAACGCCTCACCGTGGTCGGTACCACCCGTCGCCTGCTCGCCTGGGATGGCGCGCCGCGCATCAGCATCGGGTCCGGCGAGCACTATGGCGCCCTGATCAACCGCGCCTTCGACCACCGGCGTTATCTCGACACGCTGGCGGCCGACGGTCTCGACCACATCCGTCTGTTCCTCGGCACCTATTTCGAGCTGCCCGGCCAGTTCGGCATCGATGGCAACTCGTTGGCGCCGCAACCCGAGGCGCGCTCCCTGGCCTGGGTCCAGGACGCCGATGGCCGCCATGACCTGTCGCGCATCGATCCGGACCACCTCGGTCGCTTGGGCGCCATCCTCGCCGACGCCGCCGAGCGCGGGATCGCGGTCGGCCTGTGCCTGTTCTGCCCGTGCTACAGCGACGAGCAGTGGCTGGCCCATCCCTTCCACCCGGCGAACAACCTCCAGGGCGCCGGCGACGGCCGGGTGCGCGGCCGCCTGCTCCTCGACCCCGGCCTGCGCCCCTGGCAGGAGCGGCTGCTGGATGCGGTGCTGCCGGCGGCGGCGGCGGCGGGCGGCGCCTACATCGACCTGTGCAACGAGCCCTACCAGGCGTCGCCGGAGCGCGCGATCCAGCAGGACTTCGCCGCCTGGCTGCGCTGGCTGGCCGCCGAGGTCCGCCGCCGCGCGCCGCAGCTGCC
>JFJP01039010.1_pt1 | contig 16891 bp, 13 predicted proteins | sample 431651 | NCBI WGS metagenome assembly JFJP01 (sample SAMN02602958, study PRJNA72255) | Microbial mat metagenome, whole genome shotgun sequencing project. | biome: fresh water; feature: sink hole; material: water; isolation source: purple microbial (photo- and chemosynthetic) mats found in... | reverse complement strand
TTATATTACTTTTCCCGCAGTGGCCGAGATCCGAGTAAAGTGCCTCAGCTCCTGTAGTACAGAGAAAGACTGCCCCAAGCAATATAAATCCCCCCGGATACTCGCTAAGAAAACGGGCTGCATAAACCGGACTGAGTGCACGGAGAATATCAGGGTGATGAATCAGCTGGGAAAATCCAAGTACTCCAAGCATGAGGAACCAGACAACCATTAGCGGCCCGAAAGCGACCCCCACAAAGTTGGTTCCGAACTGCTGCATAAAGAATAGCAGGGCAAAGATAATAAGTACTATAGGTACAACCGGGATATCCGGATTGAGTAGTTTCAAACCTTCAACTGACGATGTAACCGTTATTGCCGGGGTTATAACTCCGTCTGCAAGCAGTGCCGCCCCTCCTATCATTGTAAGCACTGCAATCCATGGTGATTTTTTCCTGATCAGGGCAAACAGGGCAAAAATTCCACCTTCACCTTTATTATCGGCCCGCAGGGTAATTGTTATATATTTTATTGTCGTCTGAAGGGTAAGTGTCCAGAAAACACATGAGAGTGCTCCGTAAACAAGAAGCTCATTAAAGACCTCGGCATGACCAACAATTGCCTTTACAGTATAAAGCGGACTCGTTCCGATGTCACCAAAAACAATGCCGAGAGTAACAAGAAATCCTGCAACTGATAGTTTTCTTATGTCAAGATGATGATTCTTTTCTCTCATATTCAAAATCCGGATCCTTGCCTACCAATGTGAATGCTTATTCTACTTTCACTGCATTAATAATTCACTCTATTCGCTTTATTCTGAAATCAACAGGCTGGTCAATAGTAATTGGAACCTGTTCTTCAATTGTATTTGAAGCATCGAGTTGAAGTGCTTTGATATCTGAAATGCACACCAGCCTCGAAAGGCTGTGAAGGGCCAGAGTAAAGTTTTCAATATTTGTCAGCTTATAATCGCGTGGCATTACCCTGTCGATCAGAATATATTTAAAATCGGCAGGAAAGGAGTGCCTTCTAAGCGAGGAGTAACTGCTTTCGAGCCTGATCTGACCGGAGCGTGTCAAATCTTCAATAACCTCCCTGAAGTACAGGTTTATTTTTGGCTCTACCTTGAAACCGATGTGAAAATCAACACGCATAAGTATGCCCGGGATTATCTCCGTAACCTGGTATTCAAGTCGGTTTGGATCCTCTACTCCGTTAACATGAAGCAGCCAGTATGTATCAGCCCGTTTGGGTTGCTTCTGAAAAATTGAATAAATAACTTTTGATTCAACCTGATCAGCTCTGTTTGCCTTAATAATATATACCAGATTGGTGGCACATTTTGGTACAGAATTGTCCCTTGAAAGATCCTTGAACAATTCAGTATACTTGCTCAGGCTTGTAAAAGTAACATACCTGTTTTTCAATTTTCTTCCAAAATACCAGCCAATCATAATAAGAAGAAATATCGAGGCAAGAACAAGTGTAAACCATCCGCCATCGTTAAATTTATGCAGGTTGGCAATAAGGAAACTCCCCTCAATTGTCAGATAAACGAGCAGCAGTAACAATACCAGCCTGTGATTCACTCCTTTCTGATATAAATAATATGACAGAAGGAATGTTGTCATCATCTCTGTAATAGTTATAGCCAGTCCATATGCAGCCTCCATGTGAGCAGACTCCTTGAAGAACATAACGACAGTACTGCAGGCAATCCACAAGTACCAGTTAACAAACGGAATATATACCTGCCCCCTGATGAAAGTCGGATTCAGTACCCGCACCTTAGGCCAGAAATTAAGCGAAACTGCTTCTTTAACTATTGTGAACGAACCACTTATGATTGCCTGACTTGCTATAATAGACGCAGCTGTTGCAATTATAATTCCAGGAATCAGAAACCATGAAGGCATTATAGCATAAAACGGGTTAACACCCTCTCCCGGATGACCGTTTGCCATAAGCCATGCACCCTGGCCGAAATAGTTAATAAGAAGAGTGATCTTAACAAAGATCCATGAAACCTGAATATTCTTCCTTCCGCAATGCCCCAGATCGGCATATAGTGCTTCAGCACCTGTTGTACAGAGGAATACTGCTCCAAGCAGAATTAATTTAGAGAAACCTATTACTCCAAGCATCAGAAACCAAATAACCATAATGGGCCCGTATGATCTGCCAATAAAATTCGTGCCAAACTGCTGAAGGAAGAAGAGCATTGCGAAAATGAACAACACAATTACAACAACAGGTATATCTGGATTGAAAATCTGTAAACCCTCAATGGAAGAGGTGACCGTTATTGCCGGGGTAATAACTCCATCGGCCAGCAATGCAGAACCACCTATTATTGTAAGAATTGCAGCCCAGGAGGATTTCCTTTTGATAAGGGCAAAAAGGGCCATTATACCTCCTTCCCCGTTATTGTCTGCCCTGAGGCCAATAATAACATATTTTGTTGTTGTCTGAAGAGTAAGTGTCCAGAATATGCACGATAGGGCACCATAGATGAGAAGCTCGTTGAATTCTGTTCCCCCTCTTACAATAGCCTTCATAACATAAAGCGGACTTGTACCGAGATCGCCAAATACTATTCCAAGGGTAACAAGAGCACCAGCCAATGAAAGCTTATTAATATCCAGATGCTTCCCCGTCTCGTTCATAATTCCTTCCTATATGCCTGTGATGACCTGAAAATTAAACAAAAAGTTGCCAAAGTTAATAAATATTAAGATTTTATGGGTTGGGTCTTACTTAATGTAGGGTTTTTTCCAGGTATTTTTATAAATAAAATCATATTTGAAATATTACCATGTATAGCTTTTTTCACTTACCGTTGGCTTTAGCCAACGATATAACTTCCTAATTATAAAGGACTTTAGTCCTTTGTGAATGGGCTAAAGCCCGATCTCGGTTTTGTTTTAAACAATTGGCTAAATCCAACGGTAATTGAGATCAACTTATAATCATGTATAATCCTTATCAACTCACTTCGGATTTTCATACCACCTGATTGCGAGCGAAACAACCTGGTCATAATTTTTAACACCTGTTTTTATATGATTGGCCTTAAGATATGCATCATTGGCGGCTTCAGCTACTTTTTCAAGAGTTTTATTCTGAAGGCCAAGGTAATACTTGCGCCTGAAATAAATATCCTCAATAACCCTTTTGTCGACCTTAGATTTTATAGTCTCATAATCAGGAAGATTATAAGCATCATTAAGGAAGTAAATAAGAAGAATAATACCTGCAGAGTACTTCAGCCTGTTATCATTTGAAGAAGTGCAGATTACATAAGAAACCAGATTGGCTTCAGCCTCGCTTGTTATTCCTGCTTTATGGGCAACCTCATGTGCCAGCGCAAACGGATAATCCATCGGAAGTATTTTGGTATTCAGGTTAACTTCATTAAAAAACGGACCGAAATAGCCACTCAGCCCCAGTTTTGCTATAATTGAACTATACACCATTTTCTTAGGACTGGTGGCACCGCCTCTGTAGTCAATTTTCAGGTTAGCGCTGTTTCGCACAAAAGATTCGTCCACTAACTTATTTAATGCGGAATAATCAGCTTCGCCCCTTTCACTGTAACTTTTGTTCACAGTAACAATTATGGTATCAAGGATCCTCCTGAACACTATTTCATCAGGCTTATTTTTCTCCCAGCCAAGCCTGGTTGATATATCCTGCCTGAAATAGTTGAAACCCCACAGAATATAAAAAGCAGAGTACAAAATCGCTATACACTGAATAATTCTGAGAAGATACTTTAAGCCATTCAGCTTTCTCATAACCACAGCCACAAGGCCGGAAATAATAATCAGAATTAGAAAAGTCCAGAAAATGTCCCATAAGGAAAACGGGAACAGGTTGCTTATCCACGAGAGCGGAGATCCAATTACCGGATAAACTCCCTGAGAATATATAGATTCAACTTTGGCAGGATTATTAACGGCCATCCTAACCACCAGGTAAACTATAGCAGCAAAAACAAGTGGAAGTATATTAATAATGAATGATTTCCATTTTATATTCTGTAGACTTTTCAGCCTTTCTGTTATTGACCTCATGCAGACTATTATCCTGAATAAACTATCAACATCAAACTAACGATCAAGAATATAAAATTACTAAATCAAATCCATAAATTGGCCCCTGATGATAAAAGAGAATAAATGTATATTTGAGGTGTGAAAAATAAAACTGAAAAAGAAATCTTAAATACGAAGAGGATGGGTCGAAAAGGGATAATCCACAGCTTTCTTCTCGCTTCGATAATAATATTTGCTTCATCATTCTGTATGTCAGGTCAAACTACCTCTCCTACGGCTGACAGGCTTTCCCTGCTTTTTATGGGCGATATAATGGGACATGATGAGCAGATTTGGTCGGCTGAGAACAGGGAGACCCATAAATTCAATTATGATGAGGTGTTCAAATATATCAAACCTCTGTTGTCAGAAGCAGACATTTCGATTGCCAATTTAGAGGTTACTCTTGCAGGGCCACCTTATTCAGGCTATCCGAGATTCAGCTCTCCGGCTGAACTGGCAGTATCGTGTAGTAATGCCGGGATAGATTACCTTGTAACTGCCAATAACCATGCAGCCGACAGAGGAAATAAAGGAATAATAAGTACTATTAATAAACTAGACAGTATCGGAATTCCACATACCGGCACTTTTATCAATTCAGCATGCCGTGATACACTTTCACCTTTGATGATAAACAGAAAAGGATTTTCTATTGCCCTTCTTAATTATACTTACGGCACAAACGGCATAAGGGTCACTGAGCCTGTAATTGTAAATATGCTCGACAAAAGCCTTATTACTGCTGATGTTCAGAAAGCCAAAAGCAAAAATGCCGATCTGATAATTTTGTTCCTTCACTGGGGCAATGAATACGACACAATACCTTCAGCGGCACAGAATGAACTTGCAAAATACTTCTTCTCAATCGGTGTTGATCTTGTGATCGGATCTCATCCGCATGTTCTACAAAAAATGGTATGGGCTAAAAGCAATGGAGCTGCAAAAGACGGATTAGTCGTGTACTCTCTTGGAAATTTTGTTTCCAACCAGCGAAAGCCAAAAACCGATGGCGGATCAATAGTCAGAATTGAACTTTCAAGGGAGAACAACTCTGTAAAAATCTTAAATGCAGGCTATTACCTCACATGGGTATATACTCCTATTGAAAAATACAGGAAGAAATTTTTCATACTCCCATGCACTCAGTTTGAAGATAACCCGGCGTTTTTTTCCAAAGCTGCAGATTACAGCTTGATGAAAAAATTTATCAGTGACTCGAGGGAGCTTCTTTACAAACAAAACATAAATATTACTGAATATAAACAAGAGCCACTTTCAGCTGTTAAATAATTAACAGAAAAGTATGCCTGTAATCCCGATTTTTATAAATATAATTGTATTGCGAATGTTATTTATTAATAACATATAAGAATGAATGATTCCATAGCACTTCTCTCATTAACAGCTATTTCACTCGGGTTTTTCCATACATTACTCGGACCCGATCACTATCTGCCTTTCATTGTACTGAGCAAAGCAAAAAACTGGACAGTAAAGAAGACAATGCTTATTACTTTTTTATGCGGCCTAGGTCATGTTGCAAGTTCTGTAGTGCTTGGACTTATTGGAATCGCGGTTGGGATATCTGTTACAAAACTTGTTACAGTTGAATCGTTCAGGGGCAATATAGCAGCATGGCTCTTTATTGCTTTCGGGCTGGTCTATATGATAATAAGCATTCGTAATCTGGTTAAGAAAAAGAAACACACACATTCACACCATCACTTTGACGGGGAAAACCATCTCCACGAGCATGATCATCATCATGATCATTCACACATTCACCAGAAAGAATCTTCCAATACTACACCCTGGGTCCTTTTCCTGATTTTTGTTTTTGGTCCCTGTGAGCCTCTGATTCCTATTCTGATGTATCCGGCAGCTCAAAACAATATTCAAGGTGCAGTAATTGTTTCTCTGCTTTTTTCTGCAGTTACGATCGCTACTATGATGTCGATTGTGCTTGCTTTTAATCTGGGTCTTAATAAAATAAATCTCAAACCTCTGGAAAAATACAGCCATCTGATTGCAGGTGCAATGATATTCTTCTCAGGACTAGCAATTCAGTTTCTGGGTCTTTAGTAATAATATTCTGAAATTATAATTTACTTAAAACCAATTTTGTAATGACCGGGATTATCGAATTAGACGCATTCCTTTTTGGAATTATCAGTGCTGTTTCTCTGCCTCTTGGAGCATTACTTGCATTAAAATGGAGTCCTAAACCACGTGTACTTGCTTCAATGATGGCAATTGGTGCAGGGGCCCTGCTTGCAGCACTTACAATAGACCTGGTTGCGGTATCTGTCGACAAAGGTCATTTTTATCCGCTTGCTATAGGAATGATAGCAGGAGGATTGTTTTTTGTTCTGCTAAATAAAATAGTTAACAGTAAGGGAGGTTTTCTGCGCAAAACTGCAACGATCCTGACCCACATAACCAAAAAAGATACAGCACGGCAGAAAATGCTTTTTAAGCAAATGAGTAAGGTGAAATTTTTTCATAGCCTTACCCCTTCGCAGGCACAGCTCATTATTCCATATTTACATCGTTACCGTTACCGCCAGGGAAAAATAATGGTTCATGAAGGCGATCCGGGCGATCTGTTTTTCATAATTGAATCAGGGTCTGCTTTGGTAATGGATGATAAAAACAATTCGGTGGTCAGCCTCCTAAATGCAAATGATACATACGGAATTATTGAACTGATGACCAATATAACTCACAATTATAATGTAGTTGTGAAAGAGGATATGCATGCATGGGTTATTAATAAGATGTCGCTCGACCGTATAATATCGTTAAACCCGTCACTTGCAACAGAACTTAAATCGCTTGTCACTGAAAAAATACACCTTCTTGAAATCACAAACGTGATTCCTGCAGAAAAAGCAGGAGAATGGTATAATGAGGCTCTCAGTCATTTTGAGGAAAAGAAAGCATCTGTTACTCAATCCGATGTAAACGAGGAAGTTAAAGAACATGGCAATGCTTCAATGGCAATATGGATGGGAATTATGCTCGATGGCATTCCGGAATCAATTGTTATTGGATCCAGCCTGCTCCTTCATCCGACAATGAGTATGTCTCTTCTGGCAGGTCTTTTCCTTTCAAACTTTCCGGAAGCACTTTCAAGCTCGGTGGGAATGAAAAAGCAGAAAATGTCAAATATGAAGATCCTTATGATGTGGACCTCCATAATGATTGTGACCGGGCTTGGAGCATTTTTCGGGAATATCTTTTTCGAGAATGTTTCTCCTACAATGTTTGCACTTGTCGATGGATTGGCTGCCGGCGCCATGCTTACAATGATTGCAGAAACAATGCTTCCTGAAGCCTTTCATATTGGCGGAACTGTAACTGGACTTTCTGCTCTTGCGGGGTTTCTTGCAACTCTGCTGTTTAAAGTGCTTTAAAATTATTAGCTTTGCATAAAATAACAAGCAATTGATGAATTACGATTACAATACTCAGCGAAAGAGGATGGCATTGCCTGAATATGGAAGAAATGTTCAGAAAATGGTTGACCATATAAAGACCATTGAGGACAGAGATGAGAGAAACCGGGCGGCCAAGACTATCATTCAGATAATGGGTAACCTCAACACTCATTTACGTGATGTTGGTGATTTCAAACATAAACTCTGGGATCATTTATCGCTGATTGCCAATTTCGAATTAGATATTGATTCGCCCTATCCTGTTCCCGAGCCTTCAAAATTTGTAGAGAAACCAAAACAGGTACCTTATAATCAGGGCGGTATAAGATTTCTCCATTATGGTCGCATAATAGAACTTATGATCGATGCTGCTTCTGAAATGGAAGATGGTGACGAGAAAGTTTATCTTACTACTCTGATAGTGAATCAGATGAAGAAATCCTACATCACATGGAACAGAGGTCAGGTTGCTGATGAGGTAATTATAGAAAACATGAAGCTGCTGTCGCGCGGGAGACTTAAAATGACTGAGGGTGTAAGGATCCTTGAGACAAGAGAGCTCATTCCTCCGGTAAAAAGAAAACCGATCGGCAAACCTCATGGAAAACAATCCAATAAACCATATAATAAGAAAAAAGGATACAGCAGGCATTAATGGGCAGCTTTATTGTAAACGGAGGTAAACAACTTAAGGGAGAAATTATTCCTCAGGGTGCAAAAAATGAAGCTTTGCAGGTAATTTGTGCTGTTCTTCTTACTCCTGAAAAAATTACAATTAAGAATATTCCTGATATCAACGATGTCAATAAACTGATTGAGCTTATAGGTTCAATGGGTGTAAAGGTAACCAGAGAATCTGACTCAGTTACAAGCTTCGAGGCTGTTAATGTCGATCTTGACTATCTGCAGACTTCAGAATTCCGCGCACAAAGTTCAAGCCTGAGAGGTTCCTTAATGATAGTCGGACCCCTTCTTGCCAGATTCGGAAAAGCATTTATCCCAAAACCAGGCGGAGATAAGATAGGAAGACGCAGGGTTGATACACATTTCATTGGTTTTCAGAAACTTGGAGCAAAATTCGAATTCGACTCGTCAGATCCTTTTTTCAAGGTAGAGGCACCATCACTTACAGGCACTTACATGCATCTTGACGAAGCCTCAGTTACCGGAACAGCCAATATTATTATGGCAGCTGTTCTGGCAAAAGGACGAACAACGATATATAATGCAGCATGCGAACCATATATCCAGCAGCTTTGCAGAATGCTTGTTTCTATGGGTGCTAAAATTGATGGAATCGGCTCAAACCTTTTGCACATCGACGGAGTGAAAAGCTTAAAAGGATGCACACATATGATCCTGCCCGATATGATTGAGATAGGATCGTTTATTGGCATGGCAGCTATGACAGGCTCTGAGATTACTATTAAAAATACCTGTTATAACGAACTTGGAATTATCCCTGATGCTTTTCGCCGGCTTGGCATAATGCTTGAAAGAAGAGGAGACGATATCTTCATTCCATACCAGGAACATTATGAAATAGAGACCTTTATCGACGGTTCAATTATGACAATAGCTGATGCAATCTGGCCCGGACTTACCCCTGACCTTCTGAGTGTCTTTCTTGTAACGGCAACCCAGGCCAAAGGGGCTGTACTTATCCACCAGAAAATGTTTGAAAGCCGTCTGTTTTTTGTTGATAAACTTATCGATATGGGTGCCCAGATTATCTTATGCGACCCGCACCGGGCAACTGTAATTGGAATGAATAAAAGTATACGTCTTAAAGGGACAACAATGTCATCGCCTGATATCAGGGCAGGAGTTGCACTGCTTATTGCAGCACTATCGGCAGATGGAAAAAGTGTAATTCATAATATCGAACAGATCGACCGCGGATACCAGAACATCGACACCAGGCTTAATGCACTGGGAGCGGATATACAAAGGGTCTGATAATCCAGGTAACTATTGGCGCAGAGGCTCAAAGGCTCAATGGCGCAATGGCTCAAAGGCAGAAGAAGAAAAATGCCGTTACTCCGTTGTCCGTTGTGCCGTTATGCCGTTCAACATATGTCATTTTGTCAATACCGATAGCTTGGCAGGCATTTTGTTAAACTATGATTATTAAACTGAAACACACCAGATGATGATGAAGAGAAAGAATCACGGGGAAGAAGACAACAGACATAAGAATTTTCATAATTCGACTGATAATAAAGAGCATACAGATACACATAATAGCAATGGAACGGAAGAAAAACCGGTTTCAGATTATAATGCAGGCAACTCTGGAGATTCTGCGTCTGACAATGTTGTTAACGAAGTTAGGGTTGTTGAGGAAAAACTGGCAGAGATGCAGGATAAATATATCAGACTCTCTGCAGAATTTGATAATTACAGAAAGAGAACTCTTCGTGAAAAAATGGAAATGTCGAAATATGCCGGTGAAGATCTGCTTCTTAAAATCATTCCGATTATGGATGATTTTGAAAGGGCCCTCGCACATATGGACGCAGCAACTGACAGTGCTGCAATGAAAAATGGCATAGATCTTATATACAGCAAGTTTGGCGAGTTTCTGAAACAAAATGGGATAAAGGAAATTGAATCTATGAACAGCAGCTTCAATGTCGATCTTCACGAAGCTGTGGCAAAAACGCCTGTAAATGAAGATAATAAAAAAGGCACTGTTGTTGATGTGGTTCAGAAAGGTTACTATTTACAGGATAAAGTATTGCGTTTCGCAAAAGTTGTTGTCGGGGAATAATCTGTTATTAAGAAAAATAAGTGGCAAATTTTAAGATTTAAAAGGGGATGGGAAAAAGAGATTATTATGAAGTTCTGGGGGTTTCCAAAGAGGCCACAAAAGAGGAAATCAAGAAAGCATATCGTAAACAGGCTCTTAAATTTCATCCCGACAAGAACCCGGGAGATAAGAAATCAGAGGAGAATTTCAAGGAGGCTGCAGAAGCTTATGAAATTCTCAGCAACGATGAGAAGAAAGCCAGATACGACCGCTATGGCCACGCGGGCATGGGTAACAGCGGATCAGCTAATTACGGTGGACAGGGAATGACAATGGATGATATTTTTTCATCCTTTGGCGACATATTCGGAGATGCATTCGGCGGATTTGGAGGCTTCGGCGGAGGCAGACGCGGTGGGGGCAGAAGAGTTAATAAAGGCAGTAACCTTCGTGTGAAAGTAAAGCTCACTCTGCAGGAAATTGCTGCAGGCGCAGAAAAGAAAATCAAAGTAAGCAAATACGACAACTGCAATACCTGCGGAGGATCAGGAGCTGCTGATGCTTCAAGCATGTCAACATGCTCCACATGTCATGGATCAGGTCATGTAACACGCCTCACAAATACAATGCTTGGACAGATGCAAACAAGCTCTGTTTGTCCTTCATGCGGCGGCGATGGAAAAACAATTACAAAAAAATGCACAGCCTGCTACGGCGAAGGCATTGTTCAGAAAGAAGAAATTATCAAGATAAATATACCTGCAGGTGTTGGAAAAGGGATGCAGATGACTGTAGGTGGTAAAGGTAATGCCCCCAGAAGAGGCGGAGTAAACGGCGATCTCCTTGTTGTAATAGACGAAGAGGAACATCCTGACCTGATAAGGGAGGGCAACGATCTTATCTACAACCTTTTTATAAGCATACCTGATGCAGTACTTGGCACTCATGTGGAAGTGCCAACAGTTGAAACAAATGTAAAAATCAAAATTGAACCGGGAACCCAGCCCGGCAAAATCCTCCGGCTGAGGGGTAAGGGACTTCCTGAAGTTAACGGCTATGGCAGGGGCGACCTGCTTGTTAATGTCAATGTATGGATCCCCAAAGCAATGAGTAAAGAAGAAACAAAGATCTTTGAGAAACTTAAAGACTCTGACTCATTTACTCCAAATCCCGATAAAAACGATCGTGGATTTTTCGAAAGAATGAGGGGCTACTTCGAATAAAAAAAGAACAAACGAATTAAGAACATTTTAATAGTGAATTTAGAAGTTTAAGAACTTCTGACTTCAATATTCGTTTGTTCTAATGTTCTTCCTTCACTTTTCACCATTGAGTATCACAGAGATTTTCTATATTTACACTTCATAAATTTAAATAATATCTTTTATGGCACTTTTTGAAGCAAAGAATGTCACAAAACAATACGGCAACCATCTGGCACTCGACAGTGTAAGTATTTCTGTACCGGAACAATGCATCTATGGTCTTCTTGGACCAAACGGAGCAGGAAAAACCACATTAATCAGAATAATAAACCAGATTACAGGCCCCGACACCGGAGAATTGTTCCTCAATGGCAAAAAACTTATGCCTCAGGATGTTCAGTCAATCGGATATCTTCCTGAAGAACGCGGATTATATAAGAAAATGAAAGTTGGCGAACAGGCCTTATATTTTGCACAGCTTAAAGGGCTTTCCAAAGCTGAAGCCATGAAAAGGCTGAAGTACTGGTTTAAGAAACTGGATATTGTCGACTGGTGGGACAAAAAAGTAGAAGAGCTTTCAAAAGGGATGCAGCAGAAAGTGCAGTTTGTAACGACAGTTCTGCACGAACCTAAACTTCTGATTTTCGATGAACCATTCACCGGATTCGACCCTCTTAATGCAAATATTATTAAGAATGAGATCCTGTTCCTGAGAGAGCGCGGAGCAACAATAATTTTCTCAACCCACAATATGGCATCAGTTGAAGAACTCTGCGACAACATAACTCTAATAAACAAAGCTAAAACACTCCTGGAAGGAAGTGTAAATGAGATCAGAAGCAAATGGGCTGCCAATGAATTTGATATTGTCCTCGACGGAGACGTAAAAATTGACAGCAACGGCCATTATAATATCCTGAGCCAGGTTAAAGAAAATAATAAAAGCATCATTAAGCTTAAAACAACAGATGATATCAGTTCGAATGATATCCTGCAAGCTATGATGAAATCGGCAAATGTAATCTCGTTCAACCCCTCTCTCCCATCTATGAATGAAATTTTCATCAGGGTAATTGAGACACGTAAATAATACATTTAATAATATTGAAAACTTCAGGTTATGAATAAGATATCTGTTATAATCAAAAGAGAATACATTACAAGAGTGAGAAAGAAGTCATTTATAATTATGACTATTCTCGCCCCTCTTCTAATGGCAGCAATAATTACCGTACCCACTATTATTATGATGAATCAGGGTGGCGATTACAAGAAAATTGCTGTAATAGAGGATAATTCAGACCTCTTTAAGGATGTTATTAAAAATACGAAGGATGTAGAATTTGTATACCTCGAAAATACTAAAGTAGAAGATCTTAAAAACTCCTTTGAAAAGGCAGGATACTATGGAGTTCTCTGGATATCCCCGAAACTTATCGATACCCCAAATGCTATTGAACTTATTTCAAAGAAGCAGCCTCCTATCGGACTCCTTCAACATATTGAAAACTCGCTTGAGAAGGAAATTGAGAGACAGAAACTTCTGGCTTTTAAAATCGAGAACCTTGATGAGATAATGAAAACAATCGATACAAACGTTTCAATACAAACAATCAATATAGACTCTTCGGGTATAGCAAAAAAAACAAGCACCGGCATCGCCATGGCACTCGCATATCTTTTTGGTTTCCTTATGTATATGCTGGTATTCATCTTCGGATCTCAGGTTATGAGGGGTGTTATTGAAGAAAAAACAAGCAGGGTGGTTGAAGTTATAATCTCCTCAGTTAAACCGATACAGCTAATGATGGGCAAAATAATCGGTATTGCCTTAGTCGGGCTAACACAGTTTTTAATATGGATTATCCTTACTGCAGGTATTGCAACAGTTTTAAAGACAACCTTGCTCAGCAAAACCAGCATGACAGAAATAACCCAGTCATCTCCCCAGAGTTTAATGGCTGGAAGCACACCATCAGAAACAGCGCCTCAGATGTCAGCTATGTCACCTGAACTTGCTGAATTCTCGAAAATGTTCGATAGCGCAATGAATCAGCCATGGGGCCTTATAATATTTGCATTCATTTTCTATTTCATTACAGGTTACCTGCTCTATGCTTCTGTATTTGCCGCAATTGGATCGGCAGTAGACAATGAAACTGAAACACAGCAGTTTATGCTTCCTGTAACAATTCCAATAATACTTGCTTTAATGGTTGCTATGGGGACCATGCAAAACCCCGAAAGCTCACTCTCATTCTGGTGCTCAATGATACCTCTGACCTCTCCAATAGTTATGATGGCAAGGATTCCTTTTGGAGTACCTTATTGGCAAATAGCAGTTTCTATGGCTCTTATGCTTGTTACTTTTGGTGTATTTGTCTGGATGGCTGCAAAAATCTACAGGACAGGAATTCTGATGTATGGCAAAAAAACATCGTGGAAAGAGATGTGGAAGTGGCTGAGATATAGCGGATAAAGGTAAAAGTAAAAAGGTAAAAGTAAAAAGGTAAAAGTAAAAAGGCAAAAGTAAAAAGGCAAAAGTAAAAAGGCAAAAGTAATGTCAAAGATACTGGTCATTGACGATGAAAGGGCAATCAGGAGCACTCTTAAGGAGGTTCTTGAGTACGAGAAACATGAGGTTGATTTGGCAGAAGACGGACTAAAAGGCATTGAACTGTTCAATTCAAACACTTATGATATAGTCCTTTGCGATATTAAAATGGCAAAGATGGACGGTATTGAAGCCCTTGCACGTTTACACGAAACCGCACCGGATACCCCGGTTATAATGATTTCAGGGCATGGTAATATTGACACTGCAGTTGAATCGATAAAAAAGGGAGCTTACGATTTTCTTGAGAAACCGCTTGACCTCAACAGGCTTCTTATAACAATAAGAAATGCAACCGATAAGACAACACTAATCCAGCAGACTCAGGTTCTTAAAAATAAGGTGAGTAAAATGTATGAGATTGTGGGGGAATCTGAACCTATTCAACAGGTTAAGAATATGATCGACAGAGTTGCACCTACTGAAGCCAGAGTACTTATTACAGGATCTAATGGCACTGGAAAAGAACTGGTGGCACACCAGATTCATGAAAAAAGTATGAGATCAAAAGGCCCCTTTGTTGAAGTGAACTGTGCAGCAATACCGTCAGAACTTATTGAAAGTGAACTGTTCGGCCACGAGAAAGGATCATTCACCTCAGCTATAAAGCAAAGAATCGGTAAATTTGAACAAGCCAACGGAGGGACTCTCTTTCTTGATGAAATTGGTGATATGAGCCTCTCTGCTCAGGCTAAAGTACTCAGGGCACTTCAGGAAAACAAAATCACCAGAGTAGGCTCCGATAAGGATATACATGTTAATGTAAGGGTTATAACTGCAACAAATAAAAACATTAAGAGGGAGATTGAGAATAACCTTTTCCGCGAAGACCTTTATCACAGGTTGAGTGTTATCCTGATCCATGTTCCTTCACTTAACGACCGCGAAACCGATATTCCCCTTCTTGCCGAACATTTTAATACACTCATTTGCGGGGAATACGGTATGAGCAAAAAGAATATCAAAAAGGATGCACTCAAAGAACTTCAGAAGATTGAATGGACAGGAAATATAAGAGAATTCAGAAATGTTCTTGAAAGACTTATAATACTGTGTCCCAATGAAATAACAGGAAACGATGTTATTGCTTATGCAAGACCTGTTTCCGGAACAAATAGTTAATCCTCTTATTTTTTTGCCCCCCATCCCCCCTGAAGGGGGGCTAATGCAAGACTCTGATTTATACCCCCTTTAGGGGGAAGGGGGCAATTAAAAGAAAATTATCAGACATATTAAAGTATGTATCGTTTAGAAAAAGATAGTCTTGGCCAGAAACAGATACCCTCTGAAGCTCTCTATGGGATTCACGCAGTGCGCGCCAGGGAGAATTTTCCGGGTAATTCCCGGTTCCCGGTTGAATGGTATAAGGCAGTCGGCATTACAAAACTTGCCTGCTATAAAACCTACCGGAAATTCCGGGAGGCGGCGGTTGAGAAAATGGGAAAGGAGCTTCCTTTCAGAATTATCACCGATGATGTTCTCAATCATCTCATAAACTCTGCAGCTGAAGTCGCAGATGGGAAATACTTTGATCAGTTCATTGTTCCTGCTGTACAGGGAGGAGCAGGAACTAGTATTAACATGAATATCAATGAGATAATCACTAACTCGGCATTGATTAAAACAGGGAATAAGTGTGGTGAATACACTTATATAGATCCTACAGAAGATGCCAATATCTATCAGTCGACAAACGATGTAATTCCAACTGCACTCACAGTTGCGGTAATGATACTTCTGCAGTCACTCGAAGAACAGATAAATAATTTGCGTCACAAAGTTGAAGATCTTGAGAGTAAAAACAGGGAAAACCTGCGTCCCGGATATACCCAGATGCAGGAGGCAGTGCCTTCGTCATTTGGTTTAATTTTCAGCGCTTATAGCGAAGCCCTTTCGCGCGACTGGTGGAGAGTTTCTAAATGCTCGGAGCGTATTAAACAGGTTAACCTTGGTGGCGGAGCAACCGGCACAGGGTTATCAATTCCCAGGTTTTTTATAATGGAGGTGGTACCTGAACTGAGGTCCCTTACAGGTCTCCCGGTGGCTCACAGTGAGAATCTTTCAGATACAACTTCGAACATGGACAAATGGGTTGAGATCCATGCAACGTTAAAAGCTCATGCAGTAAACCTGGAAAAAATGTCTTCGGACCTCCGGCTTCTGTCTTCCGACCTGTGCGGGACAAAGACTCTTTCAATACCTGAACGCCAGATTGGAAGTTCAATAATGCCCGGAAAGGTCAATCCTGTAATACCTGAATTTATTATTTCAGCTGCACATAAAATCTATTCAAATGATGTGCTGATCAGCTCTCTTGCCGGACAGGGAACCCTGGAGCTTAATCCTTATCTCCCGGTTATAGGTAATGCAGTTATTGAATCCGTAAACCTTCTGATTTCATGCAACATTTCACTCCTGAACAATCTCTTTTCAGAGCTGATTGTAAATAAAGATTCCGGCTATAAAGCACTCATTAACAGCCCGTCTGTTACAACAGCCCTCACGCCTCATATTGGCTATCATAAAGCAGCCGGACTGGCTGGTTTAATGAAAGAAAAGAAGATAGATGTTTTTCAGGCAAACGATGTTCTGAAATTAATGGACGATTTAAAACTACAGACAATTCTTCAACCCGGAAACCTACTTAAATTAGGATTTTCTCTAGATGATCTGTAATAGCCGTTAGGCATGAGTAGTTAGTTCTGAAGCGTATGGAAATGTCCTCTCGATATTACTTTTGAAGGTATCGCATTTTGCGATACCAAATAATCAACCTCGTTTTCAGACAACTGAAACAT
>JFJP01040666.1_pt1 | contig 16892 bp, 7 predicted proteins | sample 431651 | NCBI WGS metagenome assembly JFJP01 (sample SAMN02602958, study PRJNA72255) | Microbial mat metagenome, whole genome shotgun sequencing project. | biome: fresh water; feature: sink hole; material: water; isolation source: purple microbial (photo- and chemosynthetic) mats found in... | reverse complement strand
CAATAAAAAAACGTTGAAAGCCAACAAGGAAGATGTGCTGATGTTTGAGCTTAGCATTGTGGATGCCAATGGTATTCCAGTGCCCGATGCCCAAAATGAGCTAACCGTGGAAGTGACCGGTCCGGCCAATTTAATCGGCTTGGACAATGGCAATCAGAGCGATGTGACTCCCTTTAAAACCAAGGTGCGGAAGGCATTTCAAGGGAAATTACTCATTACTTTGCAGGCAACAGCTGCTGCGGGACCCATTAAAGTGGAAGTAAAATCGGCAGGGTTGAAAACGGGGATTTATTTGCTAAAGAGTGAAAAATAGGTTGAAAGGCCTTCTGGTTTTACCACTAAGCCACTAAGTGCCATAGTGGAAATTTTTCAAAGCTCGGATTGATACCGCTGATAATTTAGCACAACGTAATTTAAAGCCGCTGAAAAGTATAGTCCTGATTTATTCAATGTGTGGATAGAAATTTTTCGTGCCTGCTTAGATGTAAAGCAAAGGGGAAAACCAACACTAAAAAGGGCTAAATTTGCTCGAATTTTTAATTGGAAAATATGAAAAACAACTTCATAGTTTTATTTTGTCTCTTCTCAATTTCTCTTTTTTCATCGCCGAGCAAGGAGGTTGCCTTTCATAGCTTGACCATGAAAAATGGTTTGTCGAGCAATGAAGTGAAATGTATATTGAAAGACTCCAAAGGTTTTATGTGGTTTGGAACCGCTGATGGCTTGAACCGTTACGATGGGTTGCGATTCACGGTTTTTAGGCACCAATCAGGCAACAGCAATAGTATCAGCGGGAATAAAATCCGGTCAATAGTAGAAGACCATCAGGGTGATTTGTGGATCTCATGCGACGGAGAGTTGGTGAGATTCGATAGGGAGACAGAGTCGTTTAAGTCGTATCGTTTGAACGTTAGAAACAGATTCTCTGACAAGACTATTGGTGTTCTGTACGTTGATTCTCATGGATATTTATGGGTGTCGAAGGAGGGGGAGTTGCTGATGATTGATCCCAAAACGGCCAAACTTAAAGCCCTGCTGGAGAATAAACAATTAAACGAAATATTGCGCAGCAAGACGATAATCAATTTTTTCGAAGACTCCAAAAGAAACTTATGGCTCTCGGCCTGGGGAGTGGGCTTGCTGAAATTGGATGCCGATAGAAAAGGGATTACTCTTTTTAAACATGATTCCAATAATAGTAACAGTCTTTCTGATAATAATATCCTTACCGTTTATGAGGATAAATACAATCGGCTCTGGTTGGGTACCTTCGAACATGGTTTGTGCCTATTTGAACCTTCAAAAAATAAATTTTCCAGCATACATTCTCCTTTACTGGGTCTCTTATTGTCGAAAATAGTTGCGGATGCTAAAGATCAACTTTGGATTTGTCAGGGGCATTCCGTGGCACTGATTAAAAATCTCGATCCCCGCCAAATCTCTCTGTACGCAAACAATAGCACTGATTTGAAGAGTTTTACACCCGACTTTGCAACGACACTTTATAAAGACAATACAGGAATTATGTGGTTTGGGACCAGTAACGCAGGTGTTTGTTACCATGACCCTAATGAAGCTAAATTTAGCCCAGTTTCTGCTCAAAACAGTTTTGTGAATGAGCAAAAAAAGTTTTATGTGACATTATTTGGTTTCCCGGATGCGCACAATGTACTGTTGGGCACCTTTAGCGGGCTGTTGAATTTTAATTCGAACACAAATAACATCAGCACTTTTACTGCTGCCACTTCCGGATTGCCTTCCGATATTATCTCCAGTATTTGTGCTATGCCCTCTGGTCAAGTCAGGTTGGGGACTTCGAATGGGATTGCTGATTTTGACCCCAAAAGTCAAAAAATAATCGCAGAGTTTGATCATGCGCATGCGTTTTCAAACAATCCCATCCAAAAAATTTATACCGACAGCAAGGCGAATGTTTGGGTGGCTTCAGTTAAGGGATTGTACTTGATCAAAGAAGGGAAATTAATCCACTTCAACCAATATGGATTGGGTGAATATGGAATCAGCGACATTGTTGAAGACAGAAATGGGAATGTCTGGATTGCCACAGCTTATTGCTTGCACAAATACGTTCAAAAGAGCGGGCAATTTCGCCAGTTTTTTAACGATCCCAAGCGCAAAAGCAGTTTAAGCAGCTCGGAAATTCTTTCATTGATGGTCGATTCCAAAGCTGTTTTGTGGGTCGGTACCCGCAATGGGTTGAACTATTACAGGCCGGAAGCAGATTGCTTTGAACCCTATACGAAAAACAGCGAAATTGCAGATAAGCCAATCTATCGAATAGTGGAAGGTAATAGGAATGAATTATGGCTCGGCAGCAATCCCGAATTGTACAGGTTAAACAGTGCAACTGGAATTATTAAAGCGTACGATGATAGAGATGGCTTGCTAAAAAACACGGTTGCGCTCGAAAAAGGACCCGATGGTAAAATTTATGTAGGTGGAAAGCACAACGGTTTCTACTGTTTTCATCCAGATCAGATTGTTGACAACCCTTTGCTGCCGTCTATTGTGATTACTGGTTTTTTGATGAACAACCAGCGAGTAGCAGTTGAACCCGATGCTGAAAATGCACTTCTGCAAAAATCGATTACCACCACTAAAAAAATCACCCTCTCCCATGATCAATCCATGCTTGAGTTTGAGCTGGCGGCACTGAATTATACCCTCTCCGACAAAAATAGATTTGCCTATAAATTAGAGGGTTTGAACAATGAGTGGATGCTGCTGCCGGCCGGTAAGAGCAATGTTTCGTTCACCTATTTGCCGCCAGGTAGCTACACCCTCAGGGTAAAAGGGAGTAATAATGACGGGCTTTGGAGCGAAAAAGGGGTGTCGTTGGACATCGTTATTCGCCCCCCTTTTTGGCAGTCGAATCTGGCCTACTTTCTCTACTTCCTTTTAGCACTGGCCGCATTGTTTGCTTATCGTACCTACACCTTAAACCGTTTTAGTGAAAGGAGCAAGGCAGATATTGACGAGCTCAAATTGCGGTTTTTTACCAATGTTTCGCATGAACTGCGCACCCCGCTTACGTTGATTTCTGGCCCGCTCAATAAACTGATTGACGATACCAAAAATGGCGCCCCCTCAAAGGAGCGGGTGCTGGAGCAGTATGCACTGATGCAACGGAATACCGATAGGCTGCTGCAGTTGACCAATCAGTTGTTGGACTTGCAAAAGTCGGAATCAGGCAAGTTAAGATTAAATCTCTCTTACGGAGACATCCTTCCCTTTTTTAAAACCCTTTTTGCGGCTTTCGAACCTTTGTCGGAGCGGAATGCAATTGAATACAACTTCTTTTCGTCAATTGATAAGTTGGAAACATCTTTCGATCCCGATAAGTTGGAGAAAATAGTACATAATTTGCTCTCCAATGCTTTTAAATTTACCAAGAGCAGGGTCGATTTAAGTCTTACTGTAACGGACGAGCGATTAATTATTGTAGTAGAAGACAATGGAATAGGCATTGCCCGCGAAAATTTGGATAAAATATTCGGGCATTTCTACCAAGTGGACCATTCCAACATCCGAAAACACGATGGGAGTGGCATCGGACTAGCTTACACCCGCGAGTTGGTATTGTTGCACAAAGGAACCATCCGTGCCGAGAGCGAAGAAGGAAAAGGTACGAAAATGATGGTGGAGTTACCGTTCAGCGGTCAACAGTCAACGGTCAACGGTCAATGGTCAACAGACGATGGACGACTGACGGTGGACAACGGTCAACCGCTAGGAATTGATGCCGAGCTACCGACTACCCACTACGAGCTACCGACTACCGACTCACCGCTGGTGTTGATTGTGGAGGATAACGCCGATTTACGCCTGTACATCCGTGACGTGTTGGGGGATGCGTATCGGATAGCCGAGGCGGAAAACGGAAGAGTGGGAGTGAAGCTTGCCCTGGAACTGATGCCCGATTTGATTGTCAGCGATGTGATGATGCCAGAACTGGACGGAATGGGACTGTGTCAAACTTTGAAAAACGATGCACGCACTAGCCACATCCCCATCATTCTGCTCACGGCTTTGAGTGCCCCCGAAAGTAAATTGAAGGGGCTGAAAACAGGTGCCGACGATTACGTAACAAAGCCTTTCAATGCCGAATTGTTGATGGCCAGAATTGAAAACCTACTGGAGATTCGCAGGAAGCTACACTTGAAGTTTCAACGCTCTCTGACGATAGTGCCAACGGAAATTGCCACCAACGCAGCGGATGAAAAATTATTGAAAAAAGCGATGGATTTGGTGGAGCGAAATCTCGAAAATCTCGATTTTGGCATACAACAGTTTATTGATGGGATGAATATTTCCCGTAGGGGGTTATCCGGAAAAATAAAAGTGATAACTGGCTTAACACTGAGCGATTTTATTAATTCCATCCGTTTGCGGCGCACAGCACAATTGTTACTGACCAAAGAGTTTACCATCTCGGAAATTACCTATAAGGTGGGGTTTCAAAATCGCTCCCAGCTCAATAGGGCCTTTAAAGAACAATTTCAAATGACTCCAACTGAATTTATCCAGTTGAATACCCCTAAAAAAGAATAATTACCCACTGCCAGTACAATTAGCTATGATTACCCAATGTCGAATAAAAATGGCATTGGGTTCTTTTTTGCCGTATATGCTTCGTTTTTTTCCGTATTTGCGTAGAAGAAGCGTCTTTGAAACTGTATCTTTGTCATTCAATAAACACGCAACTCTGAATATGACGCAATTTAAGAAAGACCTAATTCCAGACCCGATTGAGATTCTAATAATGGTTGCCTTTGCTACCTTAATCATAGCATTCATTGTGTTTTTATAAATGCCGATTTTCGAAGTCAAAACAAATAATCTTTATATACTAGTCATCATGAACAAAAAAATCACACTTTTAGCAGTAGCGCTTTGTTGCTTTCTGTTGTTGCACACCGCAAAGGCGCAGCAAAACCAGCGGATGTATTTGGTAGGTAACAGTCTGACCGACAATCTTAAATATGATGGATTGGACGCTTTGGTACGATCTCGGGGAAACACCATTACCTTCGGTTCGCAACGCATTCCGGGGGCGCCGTTGAGCTGGCTTTGGGAACATCTCACCGACGGCTTTTCGCACGAGCCCTATGGTTTTCCACAGCACGCCTTTTCAATCTACACCTGGGATATCTTGTCTTTGGAACCCTTTAACAGGCAAATAGAAGATGCCAATGGTCAAGGCGATCGTACCTCGGTGGCCCACTATTACGACCTGATTAAATCCAAGAGCCCGGATGTAAAGCTGTTTATTTATGGACACTGGCCGGGTACTCCTAACAACCGTCCTTATACTGCGGCGACGAAATACCAATTTGACTCGCTCTAAAGTTATATGAGGATCTTACCACCGTTGTAAGAGCTGATAACCCCTCTACTGCTGCCAATATCGTGATGGTCCCTTCCGGGGAGGTGATGTACCAATTGAACAACAATCCTGCCTTTTTAGCCACCTTGGGGATTAACTCCATTTGGGGGGTATATGAAGATGGTATCCATCTAAACGGAGTAGGCTCCTATATTGCTGCCTGTACCTATTACGCCATGGCTTACCACGATGACCCTACCGGTTTGCCTGTTCCGGGTATTTATGGAACGATTCCGGCTGCCGCTTTGCCCTACATTCATCAGACCGTGAAAGAGGTAATTATTGCCAAATCGGCCTTTACCGGCATTACTTATTTTGGGGCTGCCACTCACTGCTGCCTCAATGGAGCTGAATCTGACCAAAACGGCCACGTTGGCTCCCGTTTTCACCCCCAGCAATGCTGCCGTTAAAACGGTAAGCTGGCAGAGTTCCAACCCTACCGTGGCCAGTGTGCTGGATGGGGTAGTGACTGCCAATGCGGTGGGAACTGCCAACATTACGGCAACCTCTACCGATGGCGGCTTTCAGTCTATATGTGCGGTAACTGTTACCAACACGGGTACTGCCGTCACCGGTATTTCTTTGAATAAAAGCACCACCGGCATTTTGATCACAGCTACCGAAACCTTACTGCCAACCATCTCTCCGGCAGGTGCCACCAATAAAAATGTACTCTGGAGCAGTTCCGACCCTGGCATTGCCACCGTAAATGCCAGCGGATTGGTGACAGGAGTGAAAAAAGGATCGGCCACCATTACTGCCACTTCGGAAAACGGATTGTTTACCGCCAACACGGTGGTGAGCGTTACACGAGTAAATACTGCCCCTGTAGCCGTTATTAAATGCTCTCCCGGAAATGCTGGATATGCCCCCAGCAAATTTACTTTTACCGGCATAGACAGCTATGATAATGATCCGGGCGATTTTGTGCTCGGCTTTGATTGGGTAGTTAAACTTCAGGGTGCTCCCGATGCATTATATACAAGCACGAGCAACGGATTTGATTATACATTTACTACTCCCGGTGTGTATGAAGTGACCCTGCAAGCGGTGGACAATGATGGACTGTTACGCAGTTTAAATACCGATGTTTTTACCATTACCATTGCCACGATGCCCACTGTCCCCGTTGCCGAAACAGCCCTCTGTTACGAAGGATTTGATTATATGAAAATGCCCATTACCAATTTGAACGGTGGGCGTGGATGGAAATTCGGATGGGATTTGCAAGGGTCGACTACTGTCGACGGTTTCGCTGTGGATAATACCACTCCCATCACGGTAACCACTCTACGTCAGGTGGGTAATTATATGAAATTGGGTGAAGGATACTCTGGTTGCGGACGTCCGTTGGACACTGCTCCTACCGGTGCCTTCAAAGATTACCTGAATGCGAACGGTAAGATCGGTAAGGCAGGAACCACCCTTTGGTTCAGTAGCGTTATCCGTCCACAAAGCAACAACAAAAGCTGTAGTGTCTCCTTTAGTAATGATGCTAGTTGGTACACCAACAACAGCAATCAGAAAGTTGATTTTGGATGCTTTGGCGGCAATTACTGGGGCTTTGCTTTTGGATGGGATGCGGCCAGGAGCTACAACATGAGTACAGTGCCAGTGGTAAACAACACACCCGTACTTCTGGTGGCCAAGGTTGACTTTGGCGCCACCAATACCGTAACCCTTTACATCAATCCAGCGCCAGGCAACGCGCCTACAGGGACTCCAGTTATTGGCACTACCACCTCAAACATTGAGTTCCAAACCTTGGGGATGGCTTTTGGGGTAGGCTCCAACCAAATGGGATTAGATGAGATCCGCTTTGGAACCAGCTATGCCGACGTGGCACCGATAACCACCCCAGATACTGCCGCTCCTACAACACCTACAGGCTTAGCGGTAGGAACTATTGGGCCCAACTCCGTGGTATTGAACTGGGAGGCCAGCACCAATGCCGTGGGTACAACCACTTACGATGTATATAAAGGTGGTTCATTGGCTGGAAGTACTACCAATACTACTTATACTGCCACCGGACTTACTGCTTTAACTTTGTACAGTTTTACGTTGGTTGCAAAAGATGGTTTTGGAACTGCCGCTGCTACTGCTGCTGTTACTGCTACTACTTTGGCTCCTGTGGTGGATGCGGCTGCACCAACCACTCCTACCGGACTTGCTGTAGGAACTATTGGAGCTAATTCTGTAGCGTTGACTTGGACGCCCAGTGTGAATGCTGTAGGAACAACAACTTATGATATTTACGTAGGGGGGGCATTGGCTGGAAGTACCGCCAGTACCAACTATACTGTTACCGCACTTGCCACCACGACCTTGTATAGCTTTACGGTCGTTGCAAAAGATGGTTTTGGTAGTGCCGCTGCCACTGCTGCGGTAACTGCTACTACTGCTACTATCGCCACTAACTTTCGTTACTTAAAACTTACTGCGAATGGTCAAACTGGTTCTTTGGATGTTTGGTACAACGAAATTGAGTGGATGGTGGGAGCGATCTCTTATCCCAATCCTAAATTGACCACTTCTTCACCCTTGGTGACCTCTCCTGCTCCTGCTGGTGAATGGGGAGCTGCTGACTGGAAAGCTTTTGATGGTAATTTAACGAGTGGTTATGTACTACCAAGTGCTGGTGCTGTTAGTACTACTTATCCTTATTCAATTACAATTGATTTAGGAGAAGGGAACGAAATCTATCCAACGGCTATTAAGATAGCTATAGCATATAAGGGTCGTTCATTGTCTGCCTTTAGCTGCGATGGTTCTAACGACAATAGCAACTGGGCCAATTTACTAACGGTGACTGGAAAAGTAGAATCCGACTGGGTGGGTGATGCTGTTAATAGCTTTGTAATACCTGCGCAAGTACCTACTTCGGCTGCTACCCTCGAAAAACTTTCTATGACTTCCTATCCAAATCCAGTTTCGGATCAGCTCCATTTGAACTTTGGAACGCAGGTGGATCATGCGGAGATTAGCATCCTTGACTTTCAAGGGCGAAGAGTGATTACAAAATCGCTAACGAATACGCAAATGGAGACAATCAATGTTAGCAACTTGACCACTGGTATTTATTTTGTCACAGTCGTTTCAAATGCTAAAGTGACAAACAGCAAGTTCGTGAAAAAATAATTTTTTCACACTTCATTTTCCAGTTGGAGACTGAAGAGTGAAAGTTTTAAAAATATGAAAAAACACAATCACATGAATATTACTCTTAAATCAAATCAAATGAATCAACCACTCAAACTATCCAAAATGAGTTTCTCACATCTTGGGAAGCTTATTAAAAAATTATTTTTTAATAAGCTCATTCGTTTCTCCTTACCAGGAATGCTTGTTTTTATTGTGCCGACCCTTGCTGCACAAACAGTTTCAGCCCCAAACAGTAGCAAGATAGCTGCCATTGCAGGTTCTACAACTGCTGCATCAAATTATATTGGTATAAATATAGCTAATCCATCTGATTTTGCAGAAGACCGTCCATTTGCCAATGCTTTCCGTAGTGCACGTAATTGGCGTAAAGGTAGTGATGAAAATAATCCAATTTTAGCGAATACTGACGTGAATGGCTGGCCTACCGAAGATGCATCTTTGTATGTATTAACTTTGAATAACTCCGATGGTACCTATAAGCTAAGTTTTGATGGGGGGGTAAACTCAATTGTTACGTTGCATGGTGTAACAGGTTCTATTACAAACAGAACTGTAAGCGGAAGTGTCATTTCGTATGATGTGATTATAACGTCACCGTCAAACACTTTGGCTATGAGTTTTACAAATACAGGTGGTGGTGTTAGGAATGTGAAATTAATGCGCCCTATTACAAAGGGAAGTACACAGTCTTATGCTTCCAATGTTGAATTTACCGATCAAGTAAAAAATCTTATTGCTAAATTTCAATGTATTCGTTTCATGGACTGGACATCTACCAATTGGAATAATGATGCAAACTGGTCAGCTAGGGTTTCAGATACTTATTACTGGGGATCACTGAGTACGGTAGGGTATGGCTGGCAAGGTCGCGGAGCATCTTGGGAATCTGCTATCAGACTTGCAAATGAAACCGGCAAAGACGCTTGGATCTGTGTTCCGGCTAAGGCAACTGACGACTACATAACACAATTGGCAACACTATGGAAAAATAATTTGAATCCAAGTCTCAAACTCTATGTCGAATACGGCAATGAAATATGGAATCCCACTTTTACAGCACTCAATCAGGTTCGTGATTATACCAATGTAGAAGTAGAGGCAGGAAATTCATCGTTGAATTTTGATGGTATACCCGTAACTGGAAATCCACTTACAGAAGATTGGACTTTCGCACAGCGTGGATATGGTAAACGTGTAGCCAAAATGAGTACTATTTTCCGCACTGTGTTTGGTGATGCAGCTATGATGACGCAAGTACGACCTGTTCTTCAATGGCAACAACCTACAGGAGTAAATTCATTTTTGGCGATTGAATATATTGATAAAATACTTGGTACCGTCAACCAATGGAATGCCGTAGCACATCCTGTAAATTATTACATTTGGGGTGGCGGCGGAAGCGCTTATTATAATCCGGACAATTTAAGTGATGCATTGACCATTGATAATATTTGGACCAGTGAAACCTATGATATCAATACTTGGAAATCGGCCTGCCAGAGCGAAATTAACTTATGTGCTGCCTATGGTGTTAAAAGAGTGGCTTATGAAGGCGGTCCGAGTATGGATAATCATGGACACAGCGAAGCTATTAAAGCCCAAGCATGGAGCGATCCACGAATCAAAACCTGCTTGTCCGATCATCATACTTTATGGAACCAATATGGTGGTGATTTGTTGAACTATTTCTGTAGTACCAATGGTTCAACTGACTACCAGTTTGCATTTGCGCAAAATATTTTTGACCTTAATACACAAAAATTACAAGCAATTGACCAAATAAATAACTCAACCAGAGAAGCTGTTACTTACGGTATTGCTGTCCCAGCAACAATCGACGCATATTCGACCAGTATTACGGGTGGTAATGTGTATGGTGGAGGTACAGGAAACCTAGGTTTACGTACAGGTTCAACTGTATATGGCAATGGTTGGTGCGCTTACACACTAAATGTAACTACACCAGGTCTTTATAGCGTCAGTTTTAAAGTCAATTCTGGCTGGTCGTACACTGGGTCAGTAAATATTTATTGCGATGGTGTTTTACTTGGCACTGAAGCTGTAAATTCTCCGGGTCAAACTTCGGGAGCTTATTCCGTTAATTTATCTGCCGGTATTCATTCGGTACGTTTTTATAATGTTAGTAATGCTGAAATTTCATTGGCTCAAATAATTATTAATTCTTTGGTTCCTGATACGGCTGTACCATCAACGCCTACCGGACTTAATGTAGCAGCTACTAGCCGTTATTCTGTGGCGTTAAATTGGAATGCTAGCGTAAATGCACTGGGTACAACTACTTATGATGTGTATAAAGATGGTGTGTTGGTGGCTGGAAGTAATACTACTAATACGAGTTATACTGTTACAGGACTGAACTCTTCTACCTCGTATAGCTTTACGGTAATAGCCAAAGACGGCTTTGGTAGTGCTGCTCCTACTGCTGCTGTTACTGCCCAAACGCTTGCTGCTGCTGCCAAAACTTACCGTTATTTGAAACTTACCGCCATTGCCCCTACAGGTTCTTTAGATGTTTGGTACAACGAAATTGAGTGGATGGATGGTGCGAGTTCTTATCCCAACCCTAAATTGACTGGTTCTTCACCCTTGGTGACCTCTCCTGCTCCTGCTGGTGAGTGGGGAGCTGCCGACTGGAAAGCTTTTGATGGTAATTTAACGAGTGGTTATGTGCTGCCTGGTGCTATTAGCACAACTTATCCTTATGCTATTATAATTGATTTAGGTGCAGGGAACGGAATTTATCCAACGGCTATTAAGATTGCAATTGCTTACGTGGGTCGTTCATTGTCCGCCTTTCAGTGTGATGGTTCCAATGATAAATCAACGTGGACAAACCTTTTGACAGTTACCGGGAAAGTAGAATCTGACTGGGTGGGTGATGCTGTTAATAGCTTTACAATACCCGAGCCAGTAATTACTTCAGCTGCTACCCTCGATAAATGGTCTGTTACTACCTATCCCAATCCAGTATCGGATCAGCTCCATTTGAACTTTGGATCGCAGGTGGATCATGCAGAGATTAGCATTCTTGACTTTCAAGGGCGAATAATAATTACAAAATCGCTAGCGAATACCCAAATGGAGACGCTCCATATTAGTAACATGACCAACGGTATTTACTTCGTGAAAGTAGTTGCCGATGGAAAGGTAATGAACAGCAAGTTCGTTAAAAAATAAGTAGAGACGTTGCATGCAGCGTCTCTACTTATCCAGACAATTAGATTTGCTGCCGAGGCAAGATTGATACATTTATTGAAATGCTTGCTTCGGCTGCTTTTTTTTTAATCACCAAATTTAAAACAACTTCCATGAAAAAAACACTCCTAATTTTCGGAATTCTCTTTCTCTCTTTCTTTAAGGTGTCTGCCGAGCAAATCAATATCTATTGGCTTTGCAATAGTTTTACGGGCGGAACCGCTTTGCAAACTACGGTAAAAAACATGATTAATTCAAATCCCGCATGCGGAAAAACAGTTAACCTGAGTGATGCCAATATTCTATGGGGTCAAAACTTGGATGCTCATTGGGCAAGTGCAACTTCTATGGCTGCCGTTAGGAGCGGTAACTACCAATATGTAGTATTGCAAGGCTATGTAAATGTTTCAAATATTGCTGTAGTTGCTATGCGTGATTCTGCAGTAAGTGCCGGGTATCGAATCTCAAACGAAGTGAAAGCCCACGCAGCTATTCCCTTGATTTTTTCCACACAAGCCAATTGTAACTCCACTCCGCAACAATGGGATTATGTGACGAATGCTTTCAGACAATTAGCTGATACTGCACTCGCTACCTTTATTCCGGCAGGCCTTTCTTGGCTGGAAGTCAAAACTTTGTCTCCAGGCTTTGTGACGCACCAAATAGACTGCCATCATGCAAGCGAAGAAGGTAATTATTTGAATGCCTGTGTTTTTTATTATAAAATCACGGGGTTTTCGCCAGTAGGTCTTAGTTACAAAACTTCCAATGACTCTACATTTTCTGATTCAAAGGCTTTGTTAATGCAGCAAGCAGCAGCAAACGTGGTGGAGAGAGAATTGGCTACTGTCGTTCATGTTTCCGGCGTCTCCGTTTTGCCTACTACCACTTCCCTGATGGAAGGAAGTAGTCTCGCTGTGGCTGCAACGGTGGCTCCGACCAATGCCAGAGATAAGACGCTGGTATGGACTTCTAGTAATCCAGATGTAGCCTCGGTGAATGCCCTGGGTACAGTGGTTGGTTTATCGCTTGGTAACACCACCATTACTGCTACTGCCAACGATGGCGGGTTCAGTGCACAATGCGCCCTGAACGTGATTGTCTCCACCCTTACCCGTGTAACCAGCATTGTGCTGGAAGCCCCAACGGCAACGATGGAAGTGAAACAGACTCGGACATTGACCGCTACCATTGCGCCATCCAATGCTTCTAACAAAAATGTCAATTGGTTGTCCAGTAATCCATTGGTGGCCACTGTAAGTGCCAACGGGTTAATTACTGCCCTTACGGTTGGTGTCACCAAGATTACAGTTACATCCGAGGATGGATTGAAATCGTCAGAATGTATGCTCACAGTCAATGCAGATGTTACCGCCCCCTCTGTACCAACCAATCTGAGCAATGGAACAGTTACCGGAAATTCCGTTGTGCTGAACTGGACAGCCAGTACCGATGTTGTAGGCGTGACCGGATATGATGTGTATAAAGGTCCTAATTTGGTTGGTTCTACTGCCTCTACGAATTACACAGTTACCGGATTATCGGCTAATACCAATTATAGTTTTACCGTTAAAGCAAAAGATTTCGCTAATAATAGATCTTCAGCTTCAACTGCTTTGTCTGTTACAACTGGAGATGCTCCTGCAGGTTTTCGTTATTTGAAGTTAACAGCCATTGCCCCGACAGGTGGATTAGATGTTTGGTACAACGAAATTGAGTGGATGGATGGAGCGAGTTCTTATCCCAATCCTAAATTGACCGTTTCTTCTGCCTCGGTGACCTCTCCTGATCCTGCTGGTCAGTGGGGAGCTGCCGACTGGAAAGCTTTTGATGGTGATATAAAGAATGGTTATGTTCTACCAGATGCTATCAATAAAATTTATCCTTATTCTATTACACTTGATTTAGGTGCAGGGAACGGAATCTATCCAACCGCCATTAAGATCGCGATTGCTTACGTGGGTCGTTCATTATCCGCCTTTAAGTGTGATGGTTCAAATGATAAATCAACGTGGACAAACCTTTTGACAGTTAACGGGAAAGTAGAATCTGACTGGGTGGGCGATGCTGTTAATAGCTTTGTAATACCTCCGCAAGTACCTACTTCGGCTGCTACCCTTGATAAATGCTCTGTGACTTTCTATCCCAATCCAGTTTTGGACCAGCTGAACTTGAACTTTGGATTGTCGGTTGAAAAGGCTGATATTACAATTCTTGATTTGCAAGGTCGCAGTTTGATGACCCGCTCGGTGGCCAACACTACAAAGGAAACGATTGATGTGAACGGCCTGAGCAACGGTACTTACTTCGTTAAAGTGGTGGCAGATGGAAAGGTAATGAACAGCAAGTTTGTGAAAAAATAAAAACCCGAATTGTCAAGTGTCTGATTTTTAATGTGAATAGAGTTCTTGTGAACAGAAACTATCACCTCTAAGCCATCTTTTTCCTGTCAAAATGGAAATACATCTATCTTTTATAGTATTTAAAAACAAATCAATTATAACACATCAATGAAAACAAAAACACTAGTAGCACTCGGTTTCACGCTCCTTTTGCAAGCAGGAACAATGGCCGAAAAACCGGCGTACAAAAATGCATCGCTTCCCGTTGAAAAACGGGTGGACGATTTAATGAAGCGAATGACTTTGGAAGAGAAAGTGGCACAGCTGCAAACGTCTATCTCCCTTACGCAACCTGCCAATGTTCCCCTTCTGGGTTTGGGTTGTTTGACTGAAGTGCTGAACAGTCTGACCCCCAAAGCCGCTGCGCAAAAATACAACGAGATTCAAAAAGCATTTATCGAAAATACGCGATTAGGCATTCCAGTGCTGTACCACGGCGAGGCGGTTTTTGGGCTGATGGGTAATGGCAATACCGCTTTTCCGCAACCGTTGGGGCAAGCAGCCACGTTTAACCTCGATTTACACCGCCGAATGGCCGATGTGATTGCCGCTGAAGTACTGGCATGGGGTCACAGACAAGTGTTAAGCCCAACCATCAATGTGGCCTACGACTCCCGCTGGGGACGAACTCACGAAACCTACGGGGAGGATCCTTATTTGGTTTCGCAAATGGGATTGACCTATATTCAGCCACTCGAAAAGGCCGGAATTATTACCACCCCCAAGCATTTTGCTGCCAACACTGGGCACAATGGACAGTTTGGTGATGCGGTCTATTTCTCGGAACGCTTCCTTCGCGAGGTCGAATTTCCCCCTTTCAAAGCAGCCGTAATGGAAGGCAAATGCCGCTCCATTATGCCCGCCTATAACTCCATCAATGGCGTTCCTTGTACTTCCAACAAATGGATGCTCACCGAAGTGTTGCGCAACGAGTGGCACTTTGACGGTTTTGTGGGTTCCGATTATGGTGGTGTGCCCGAGATTCATAGTAAACACAGAGCAGCCGAAAACTTAATGGATGCAGCCATTTTGGCCATCAACGCCGGTTGCGATGTGGAAATGCCCGAAGCAACAGCATTCCCCTTTTTGGTGCAGGCGGTAAAAGAAGGCAAAATTTCTGAAACGGTGATTGACAAATCAGTGCGTAAAATGCTGACCTTCAAATTCCAACTGGGGCTGTTCGAACATCCCTACGTCGATCCCAAAGTAGCGGAACAAACCTGTAATTCCGATGCGCACCGTGCCGTTTCGCTCGAAATGGCCAAGCAAGCGATGGTATTGCTTAAAAACGAAAAAGCGACCTTGCCCTTCTCAAAAAATATCAAAAGCATTGCCGTACTGGGTCCATTGGCCGACAATTTAATGCTGGGAAACTATGCCCCTTGGGGTATTAAAACAGTCAGCATTTTGCAGGGGCTAAAGGACAAGTTGGGAAAAGAGGTGCAAATAAATGTAGAAAAAGGGGTTGAACTCACGCAACTTGCTTTGCCCTCCATCACTTCCGATTATTTGTCGTGTATGGACAATGGAAAAGAAACCAAAGGACTAAAGGCGGAGTACTTTAACAACACAAAGTTGGAAGGTAAACCTGCCGTGGTGCGTATTGATGAAACCCTCGATTTCGAATGGGGCGAAGGCGTACCGCATCCGTTTATCAATGCCAACAATTTCTCGGTTCGCTGGACTGGGAAATTGAAAAGTCCTGTGAATGGAAAATATAAATTTGGTATGACTGTGGACGACGGCGTGAAGGTATATTTGGACGATAAGTTGGTGATAGAAGAGTGGCGGGGTGGCCCTGCCCGTTTGGTAGAAACCAATTTTGATTTTGAAAAAGATAAAACATACAATCTGAGAATAGAGTATTTTGAAGGGGAATTTGGAGCCACCGCCCGATTGGGTTGGAACACCTTGCCCAATGCCGATATACCCAAAGCATTGGCGGCGGCTCAAAAATCGGATGCCATCATTATTGTTTGCGGTGCCATGGACGGCGAGGGAAAAGACCGCGCCGACCTCGATTTGACACCTTCGCAGGAAGAACTTATTTCGGCAGTTTCCACACTGGGAAAACCTTTTGTAGTGATATTAGCCACGGGCAATGTGATTACCATGCAAGATTGGGCGGATAAAGCACCCGCCATACTCGAAACCTGGTACCCGGGCGAGGAAGGCGGAACTGCGGTTGCCGACCTTTTGTTTGGCGATGTGAACCCGAGCGGGAAGTTGCCCATCACCTTCCCACGCGTAACCGGTCAGGTACCCTGAGGAGCCAGCTTCATCAACGTGGGCAACAGCCCCATGTTCCCTTTTGGACACGGACTGAGCTATACCACTTTCGAATACAAGGAGATGAACGTCTCGGCCGAAAAGATTTCGGCCACCGACAGCATCACCGTTAGTTTGAATGTGACCAACACCGGCAAGGTGGCAGGCGACGAAGTGATACAACTCTATGTGCGCGACTTGTTTGCATCAGTAATTCGTCCAGTCAAATTGCTGCGCGGTTTCCAACGTATTTCGCTCAAAGCGGGAGAGACTAAAAAGGTTGAATTCAAACTTTCACCCGAAGATTATTCGATGTGGAATAGCGCTATGAAATGGGTAGTAGAGCCCGGAAAATTTGAAGTGCAGTTGGGAAGCTCGTCAGAAGATATCCGATTGAAACAGCAGTTTGAAGTGGTTAAAGAATAACAATGGTT
>JFJP01001995.1_pt1 | contig 16893 bp, 11 predicted proteins | sample 431651 | NCBI WGS metagenome assembly JFJP01 (sample SAMN02602958, study PRJNA72255) | Microbial mat metagenome, whole genome shotgun sequencing project. | biome: fresh water; feature: sink hole; material: water; isolation source: purple microbial (photo- and chemosynthetic) mats found in... | reverse complement strand
AACAACGCTACTTCATGTTGGCGAGGAGAAAGAGATGCAAAGCGTTGCTGGATAAGCTCTGTATAAATCACAAATTTTTGATAAAAAATATAAACGATTAAATGACTTACACTAGGTTTCTTGATCTTACCACTAGCCACATAGCTAATGGCCATATAGGATAGCCCTTATTAAAATTGAGGAAATTCCGAATTTCTCGGAAACGTAATGGTAAAGAAAGCAAACATGAGCGAGAAACCCTCCGTTTTGATAGTTGACGATGATGACTTTGCTGCGATGGTCACAGCGGAAATGCTTTCAAGCGAATACGATATTCACGTTGTCGAAAGCGGCTCGGTCGCGCTTGACTACCTCGCCCAGCAACAGCCCGATCTCATCATTTTGGACGTTGAAATGGAAGGAATGTCGGGCTATGAGGTATGCCGCACCCTGCGCGACGATCCAATGATTGATGTGCTCCCAGTAATTTTTCTCTCCGGCATGGTTAGCGAAGAGGAGCGCCTCGCTGGCTATGAAGCAGGCGGCGATGACTATCTGACCAAACCCGTCTCAGGAGATGAGCTCCGCGCCAAAATCAAACTTGAGCTGACCAAATATGCCGAGCGACGCAAGCTCAAAAGCGATCTCTCCAACACGTTTTCCACCGCCATGACCGCGATGTCCACCTCTGCAGAAATTGGTGCCATCTTGCAATTTATGCGGACTAGTTACACCTGCTCTGATTACTCAAACCTATGTCGTGAAGTGCTCAACACCATGAGTTCATACGGCCTAACGTCTAGTGTAAAAATTCATGGCGACCTTGGCGAGGCCACTTTTTCCACCAATGGCGAATGCTCACCACTGGAAAATTCTGTGCTTACCAATATGTCGAAGCAAGGACGCATATTTGAATTTGGCAGCCATGCTTCATGCAGTTACAAACACATCACCATCATCATGAAAAGCGATGCCAAAAGCGACCCCGAGCGTCACGGCCGCATGAAAGATAATTTGGCTTGGCTAGCCGAAGCCGCTAATGAACGCGTCGTCGCACTTGATGCTGAAGCGCTCGTCGCCAAACAAAACCAAGCGCTCATTACTTTGACAGACAGCATCCGCGTTGCCCTTAAAAATCTAGATCTGCGTCAACGCGATCAAGCTAGCCGCAACAAACAAATTTTTGCAGACTTACAAAGGCGCTTCGATCGCGCCATGCTTAGCATCGGCGTTACCCAATCGCAAGAAGACGAACTTGCCGACATGTTGCACGATGCCGCCAAGCAGGCTGAAGCACTGCACGAAGAAGACAAGCAACTGGGTGAACAAATGGAATTGATTCTGCAAAAACTCGAGCAGACTAATGAGACGTAACCATGATCGGTAAAACGCTAAATCCGCACACACCAAAATTATTATTGGTAGATGCGGCAAAGCTCACTCAAGCGATTTTTTCGCAGCATATGGCGAGTGTGGGCGTGCAACTTATTTCCCACGATCTGGGGCAGGACGCGCTCAATTTTTTATCCACACAGCATGTGGATTTTATTGCTGTATCGCTCACTCTGCCGGATGCAGATGGCATCCAACTCATCAAAAAGATGCGTGCCATTCCTGGCTGTCGCTATCTGCCCATCGTTTTAATAACCAGCGACATCTCTGAAAAAATTCAATCTGAAGCACAGCTTGCCGATGTCACCGATATTTTCCTCAAACAAGATTTAGGTGAACTATTTAGCTTTTTTGCTCGACTCCTAGAGCAAACTGGGCCACTCGATGCCGACGTACTGTACGTCGAAGATTCCGAAGTGCAAGCACAGATTATCCTCACAGAACTGCAAGCAAGGGAATTTTCAGTTGATTGGTTTCCCAACGCCGAATCAGCACTCGCCGCGCTCAAGCGAAAAAAATATGACCTAGTGCTCACTGACATCGTGCTCGGCGAGGGCATGGATGGAATGGCTTTTGCAAAAAGTATTCGACGTCTCAAAGGCGAGGAAGGAAACACGCCCATCCTAGCCATTACGGGCACTGATGATGCAAGGCTCCGAGTAAATCTATTTACCATTGGCATTAATGATTATTTGATCAAGCCAGTGATTGACGAAGAATTAGTCGTGCGCATGTGCCGCCTAATCGAGGCACGTCGCTCCATGCTAAACATCACGCACAGTGAGCACAGTTTAAGCAAACGCCTAAACAACGTGATGGCCGCGCTCAACGAACATTCAATTGTTTCTACCGCTGACCTCAATGGCAACATCACCTTTGTGAACGAAAAATTTTGTGAGCTTAGTGGCTACACCTCTGATGAGTTACTCGGTAAAAATTACCGCATTATCAAATCTGACTTTCACCCTAGCGAATTTTACGAAAAAATGTTTGCGACTTTGGCGCGCGACAAAGTTTGGCAAGGCGAGATGTGCAACCGCCATAAATGCGGCCAGCTATATTGGGAACAAAACACCATTGCAGCCTATCTCAATGATGATGGCACCATTGGCTCATACGTTTCGATTTGCAATGACATCACTGAACGTAAATTTGCCGAAGAGAATGAAGCGCGTCTTGCGCGCCTCTACACTAGCCTAAGTCGTTGCAATCAAGCCATCGTTCACAGCACTACAAAAGAAAATCTGTTTGCGGAAATTTGCCGCATCGCAGTTGAATCTGGCGGCATCTCTTTAGCTTGGATCGGATTGATTGAGGAAGAAACACAGCGAGTCAAACCGATAGCGAGCTACGGCGACACCAGTGGATACTTGAATGATATTCAAATCTCCATTGATGAACAGCAGGCCATCAGTCGAGGTCCTACCGGCACAGCTGTTCGCACAGCCGCGGCAAGCTGGTTTGAACAAGTTGACGTGGAGAGCATGCAGCCTTGGCAAGAGCGCATTCATCGTGCCGGTTGGAAATCAATGGCTGCACTACCTTTGTTTCAAGCAGGAAAAGTAATCGGTGCGCTCACACTGTATTCACAAACCCTAAATTTCTTTAGCGATGATGTTAAAAAATTACTCAGTGAAATGTCAGGCGATGTTAGTTATGCCTTAGACAACCTCCGTCTTGAAGAGCTGCGCCAAAAAGCCGAACGCTCGGTACTTGATAGTGAGTGCGCAACACGGCTCGCGCTGGATGGAGCCCGCGATGCGATGACCGCGCTCAAACATCAAAAATTTGCTCTCGACCAACATGCCATTGTTGCCACCACTAACGTGCAGGGCAAAATAACTTACGTTAATGATCGCTTTTGTGAGATCAGCGGCTACAGCCGAAGTGAACTGCTATGGCAGGATCACCAATTACTGAATTCAGGTAAGCAACCCAAAGGCTTTTTCAAAGCCATGTACAAGAAAATATCTGCTGGCGAAACCTGGCATGGCGAAGTGTGCAACCGCGCCAAAGATGGGCATTTTTATTGGGTCTCGACCACCGTCGTGCCGTTTATGGACGATGAAGGCAAGCCCGAACAGTACATCGCCATACGTGCTGACATCACCGAACGCAAACAGGCCGAGATGGATTTACTCGAATCGCAACGCATCGCCCACCTAGGAAGTTGGTCGCTTGACATACTTAGCGAAGAGTTTACGTGGAGCGAAGAATCCTATCGGCTGTTTGAAATTGATCCTGACAAAGTGATGCCCACTTACGAAGTATTTATCAATGCCGTTCATCCAGATGATCGCGAATTAGTCAGCCGCGAATACACCGAATCGCTGGCAAGCCATCGACCTTATGAAGTGACACACCGCATACTCATGCCTGATGGTCGCATTAAATGGTTGCAAGCACGCGGCACTACCGAGTTTGATTTAGCCGGCAATCCGCTCCGTTCGTATGGTACGGCGCAAGACATTACGGAGCGGAAAGAATCCGAATTGTCACTAGCGAACTACCGCGAGCATCTTGAAGAGATGGTCGAACAACAAACTCTTCATCTCCGCCAAGCCGAAGCCCAAGCCCAAACAGCCAACCTCGCCAAATCAGAATTTCTTGCCAACATGAGCCATGAGATTCGCACGCCTATGAACGGCGTGGTGGGCATGGTGGATATCTTGCAGCAAACCCAACTCACGCTAAATCAACAACGCATGGTTGAGACTATTCAAGAGTCTTCGATGTCTCTGCTCAATATTTTGAACGACATTCTGGACTATTCAAAAATTGAAGCCGGAAAACTCGCTATTGAAGCTATTCCCACTCCCTTACGCGAAGTGGCAGAGGGCGTTGCGCAACTGATGATCGCCACCTCAAGCACCAAATCGATTGAGCTTTCTATTTTTGTATCGCCCGAATTGCCTCGTTGGATCAAATCTGACCCCACGCGTTTACGGCAAGTTTTGCTCAACTTGTTAGGTAACGCCATCAAGTTTTCTGGCAACGTTGCCGAGCGTACAGGCCGCGTAATTTTGCGGGTTGAGCCCGACATCTCCGCCTCTGGCAAGCCACTGGTTGTTATGCGCATCATCGACAACGGCATCGGCATGAGCCGCGAAACGCAAAAAGAGTTGTTTAAACCCTTCACCCAAGCCGACGAAAGCACCGCACGTAAATTTGGCGGCACAGGCCTAGGTTTGAGTATCAGCCAGCGTTTAGTTGAAATGATGGGCGGTAGTATTGCTGTAAATAGTACCTTGGGCGAAGGCTCAGAATTTTCAGTGCGATTTCCGCTAATCGCAACGACTCCAGACAAGCTCGATCCTGCGGAGATTAGCCTGAAGGGAGTGGAGATTCTGTTTGTTTGTAGCAGTCCATTAGCTGCTGAAACGATACCCATTTATTGCCGAGCAGCGGGGGCTGAAATTATCGTCCTCAATGACTTGGCTTCAGGTCGCGAACATTTACAAAAACCTCGACATAAGCCTACCGTGGCACTACTTGGCATCTCTACCACCACACCCAAAGCTGAGCTTGATTTACCTGCTGACGTCGGTGTCGTGCGCTTTGTGCGTCGCACTGCCACAACCAACCCAGATCATGAAATTCAGGTGCAAGGCCGCCCTCTGATTTACCATGAGCTTATTCAAGGCATAGCTATTGCAACTGGACTCATCTCGTTGGCTGATTGTGCCGCACTCAGCGACCATCGCCACGTTGCGCGCCGCCAGGTGCCCACTATCGCCGAAGCAATATCCAACAACAGACTCATCTTGCTCGCCGAAGATAACGAAACTAACCGCGAGGTTATCCAAGAGCAGCTACATTTATTGGGCTATGCCTGTGAGATTGCCGAAGACGGCGTACAGGCTTTACGCATGTATCATGAAGGCAATTACGCCCTACTACTTTCAGACTGCCATATGCCCAACATGGATGGCTTTGAGTTGACAGCAAACATTCGCAAGCACGAAACATCAGGCAAGCGCCTACCCATCATCGCCGTTACCGCCAATGCCATGAGTGGCGAATTAGAGCGTTGCATCTCGCGCGGCTTCGATGATTACTTGGGAAAACCACTGCGCTTGGATGAGCTAGGCGCAAAACTGGCCAAATGGTTGCCACACCAAGATGTAGCTCTTGATCTCCCTGCGCAAACTAACGCTCCCTCAGCAAACTCGGTCCTCGCTGTGTGGGATGCAAACACGCTGACCACCCTGATGGGTGACAACCCCGCGATGCACCGCCGATTACTTGGAAAATTTTTAATTTCCGCACAGGAACACATTGCCGAAATAGCCACGGCCATTGCCGAAAACAAAATCAGCGTAGCGGCCGATCAGGCACACAAGCTCAAATCTTCCGCTCGCACCGTAGGCGCACTTCAATTAGGCGAACTGTGCCAAGATATAGAACATGCCGGACGCGCAGCTGACAAAGCAAAGTGTGACGAACTATGCGGCCAACTGAGTACCGTATTTTTAGCCGCGTCAGAAAAGATTAATCAACATTTGGGGTGAGGCAACCCTCTCCCCCAACCCCTCTCCCATAAATGGACGAGGGGAGATAGCTTAGGTTGGGTTTCAGCCCATCAAGAAGCGTCAGGCTGAGGCCTGACCCACGAGAAAATAAGGAGTGAAAGTGCCTCAAACAATTTTGATTGTGGATGATGACGAAATCATTCGCATGATCACACAAGATATTCTTGAGCAATCTGGCTATGTTGTAGAAACCGCCGTGGACGGCCAAGATGGCTGGGAAAAAATTGATCGGGAGCCAACGCGCTTTGATTTAATTTTGCTCGACAAACAGATGCCTCGTCTCAATGGCATCCAGTTTCTGCATAAAGTTAAAACCGATAACCGCTTTGAGCATTTACCGATCGTCATGCTCACTGGCGATAGCGCGCATGACGACATCACAGAAGGCCTCGCGGCAGGCGCTTACTACTATTTGACGAAACCCTCGCCCTCAGATGTGCTAACGCTAGTCATCAAAAACGCGCTCGAGACTTACATTAAACGGCGTGAAATAAATGCGCTAGCGAACAGGCAATTTCGCCACCTTAGCCTGTTGCAACGCGCAGAATATCGCTACAAAACATTGGATGAAGCTAAAAACTTAGCTCTGGTTCTCGCAGAAATAAGCGAAAAACCGAAGCGCACCGCCAATGGTTATCTTGAGCTACTGATCAACGCAGTAGAACACGGGAACTTAGGTATTACCTATGCAGAAAAAAGTCTTTTGCTGCGCAACGACGCTTGGGAAGATGAAGTCGACGCACGTCTGAGCAACCCGAGTTACGCCAGCCGCAGCGTACATGTATTAGTCGAGCGCACAACTGAAGGAACCGCGGTAACGATCACGGATCAAGGAGCCGGTTTTGATTGGAAAAACTACCTAGGCTTCAGTCCTGAACGAGTGTTTGATTTGCATGGCCGTGGCATAGCCATGTCTAAAGAAAATAGCTTTGATACACTGGAATATCAGGGTTGCGGCAATTGCGTAATAGCTACGGTTCAGTTTTAGCTTTAAATCTCTATCCACTCCCCCTTGCAGGGGGAGTGGACTGGTTTGAAACGGTTCGACTCTAATGAAATTTATGTGTTTAATTACGCCCTAAAGTTTTTCAACAAGCTGCCGATAGGTTTTCTGTATGCGTTCAAAAAAACTGTTACTTTGGTTAATATTTGCCGGCTGGATAACCAGTTCTCTTGCTATTTTATGGCAGGCTGAAAAACAATCAATCCGTGATGGTTCAATGATTTGCACATCAAAAAACAATTAAAAGTCTATTAGGAAAAATATGACACACACTGATAATCCACTGCAACTCTTTCGCGCGCACAGTGACCGTATCTTGCTAGGCGCTTTAGCTTTTCACCTAGTACTGTGTTTAGGGGTGGCGGCAGTAAACGGCAGCTGGGTCGTCTCCTTGGCTGTGGGCTTGCCGGCATTTTTAGTCCCCTTCATGCTCTACAAAACATCTCCAGGCCAATTAATCACCCGCTTGGCCGTCGCCTGCGCTTACATGATTTTTTCTGCCCTGTTAATTCAGCAGACCAAAGGCATGATCGAGGCGCATTTCGGCATTTTTGTGTTACTGGCATTGCTGGTTTTGTATTGCGACTGGATTCCATTGGTTGCAGCGGCGGGCTTAATTGCCGTGCACCATTTACTGTTTTTCTATTTACAAGCCGGCGGCGCAGGCGTTTATGTTTTTCCTGAACCTGACACCTTGCCGCGCGTCATTATTCATGCGCTATATGTCGTATTTGAAACAGGCTTGCTAGTCTATATCGCAGCGCTGCTTAAAGGTATGGTGGAAGACGGTATCGAGGTGTCTAATTTTTCTGCCGCTGCCGCCGAAGGTAATTTGGATTATCGTTTCGATGCAAAAAAAATTAGTGAGCGTCCGGTGATCGCCGCCGCACACAAAATGCAGGATAACCTTCGCAACACATTAGATGAGATTAATCGTGTGGTGGGTGACCTAGTCTCTTTGTCCACCCGCCTTTCTGTTACCTCTAGCGACATCGCCAGTGGCGCAGCAGCGCAAAGTAGCTCGACCAATGTGATCGCCTCTTCGGTGCGGCAGATTAATGAGTCCGTGCGTAATATTACTGATAATGCAGAGGCTGCAAAATCGCTGGCGACGGAATCACATGTCGTTTCTGCTAACGGGAGCAAAGTCGTGCAATCAGTGATTAGCGAGATGTCAGATATCGCAAATGAAATACGCAGCTCTTCTGGAAAAGTAGAAGAACTCGGCGCCAAATCAGAACGCGCACTTGAAGTACTTAAGATAATCAAAGAAATCGCAGATCAAACAAACTTGCTCGCGTTAAACGCTGCGATTGAGGCAGCGCGCGCGGGTGAGCAAGGCCGCGGTTTTGCAGTGGTGGCAGATGAAGTGCGCAAGCTAGCTGAACGTACTGCAAACGCCACGAACGAGATTAATCAAATGATGAGCGAGATGAGCGCCGCTAAAAACTCAGTGTTGTCGAGCATTGCAGATACCGCAGTTAAGGTTAATCTTGGCGTGGGCAAAGCGGGTGAAGCAGGTAGCTCAATCGAATTGATCACACATAAAGCAGATGAAGTAGGTGCGTTGGTGCAAGGCATTTCGCAGGCGCTACAAGAACAAAAAAATGCCACGGATCAATTAGCTTCGCATATTGATTCAATTGCTCATATGGCAACGCAGTCTAGCGAAAACACTGAACGAATCTCAGCTGGGGTCCATGACATCGAACGTGTGTCAAGCTCGCTGAAAAGCGCGCTGAGTCGCTTTAGATTTTCGCGTGGATAAATACCTAGGGCCACCAATTCACTTTGCAAAAAGTGAATTGGTATAGCGGCAGCGAGCTTCTACTCGACCAAATAACTGGCGGCTTTCTGCGTGCCACTTCAAACCCAACTTGTCACAGGCACCCGCGGAGATTTTAGTTACATGGGTCTCACTTCCCCCGCCCAGCTCCAGCGCATTACTTAGCACTTCAGCTACATGAGTAAGCGCAACTAAGGGCTCATGCAGTGTCGAATCAGGCGCATGGTGATGCTGTATCGCGGTACAAATATTTTTCGGCAATAGCCACTGCTCAGCCATCCAAGCGCCAATTGTTGAGTGATCCACGCCAAACGCTTCGCGCTCTAGCTCTTCAATACTCTGCGGTGGACGCTGGGCACTTTTCCATACTGTAGCAAAATTTTCAGCCCTAAAACACAGTAGCCATAAGTGACCCAAGTCATGCAGCAAGCCCGCCACCAAGGCAGACTCCGCTGCAATTGGTGTTTCGACAAAGTGTGCTATCTCTTCGCAACAGACGCCTACCGAGACACTATGTTTTATGAAATCAGCATGGATTTTAGAATTCGCTTCACTGCAAAAAATATCAAAACTACCGGCAATCGCAATTGAGCGAACCGGAGAGATGCCAATCAACGCAATTGCTGTGTGAATATCAGCGACTGCACGAAGATTTTTTGTGCGCAGTGCAACTGCATTCGCCATTGAAATGACTCGGCTGGCAATCACGGGGTCTTGCCCTACGTATTCGATCAACACGTTTAGGTTCGCATCAATATCCTCTATCGTTTCCAGAATACGCTTAATAACGGCCGGGAACGCCGGTAGCATTTTTGCTTTTTCCATCACCTCTTGGCGACTAATGTGCGCGATAGTCATTATTCGCTCCGATAAACTATAATTTGGTCAAACAAACCGGCCATCGTAGGGTTGCTTAAATCTGCACCTTCAAAAATTTTCATTACTCGTTTAGCCGCGGCTGCGGCATCAACCGCAATCTGCTCGTCCGGCCGCGTATCAGCCTCCAATACGAATAGCGACTGTGCACCGTGAGCGACAAGCTGGTGCAAGCTATCTTTGGTGAGCTCGTGACCTAGCGGCAACGACAAACTTAAATAGCCGTGGTTGATAACACGCACGGGTGCGCCAAGCACCATGCCCGGCTCTGCATCGAATAAAGGTAGATATCTAGGTCTCATTCTCATGCTTTTCGGCTCCTATATGCGCACCCCTATCGCCAATATGCTTTGGCAGCCAAATAGTGACGGAGGTACCTACATCCTGTGTGCTTTCAACTTTGACCTGACCACCATGTAGCTCTACAATTTCTTGCACAATGCTCATACCAAGCCCTGTGCCAGGGACCTTGCCTGAACTATCAGCGCGATAAAAACGCTCAAAGATACGCGTCAACTGCGCCGGCGCCATACCGATTCCTTGATCCGAAATACGAACGCCTACCATTGCTACTGTTGCAGATTGAACATTTTGCTCTTGCACTACCTCAATACTCACTTTACCTGTTGCCGCAGAATATTTATAAGCATTGGAAAGTATATTCATTAAGGCCTGCAACATTTTGTAACGATCGGCATAAATAAATACTGACTCTGGCAAGTGAGTGATGCTTGGCCGAGGTCGATTATTCGGAGTTTTATAACTGCTTACAGCATCTTCCAACAAGGAAGTGAGTGCCAGTGGAAGCATGACGAAATCTTTTCCGCCACGCGCTTCAATCCTCGCCAAATCAAGTAGTTCATTGATAATCGAGATCATCAATTCAGATTGTTTGTAAATGGTTTGTAAAAATTCACGGCGCTCTTCTTCTGAAAATTCTTGTGCCAGCAAAATTTCAGAGTAGCCGTAAATACTCGCCATCGGCGTACGTAACTCATGAGCCGCCGTGGAGAGAAATTCACTCTTCATCCGATCAACCTCGGTTTCATAAGTGATATCTCTGAAATAAAGAATTTGAGAAACGGTTTTCGACTGAGACTCGCGCAAGCCCACTTCTAAAATACGTTTGACCGGTATTTTCGTTTCAAAAATATGCCGAGTGGTCAACGCTCGCAATTTTTCAAAACCGGGAAATCCCATTTCCAAATCGCATTGCCGTGATAAGCGCTCGGAAAATTCCGCTTCGTTCAACCCGATGATGTCTATTTTTTCCAGATCAGTGAGCTTGGTAAAAGCGGGGCTAGCATATTTAACGCAGCGGTTCGCATCAAACGATACAAAGCCATCAGGACTTAAGGCAAAAATTCCATTTAGCTGCTCATTGCGGTCATCAGCTTGATTTTTGGCAAACTCAGCATTCAGCTGAGCTTGCAGGCGAGCCTCATTCTCTATCCGTAGCTGTTCATGACTTTCACCAATCTGCTGCGCCATGCGGTTAAAAGCTTGTGCTGTTTCGGCGAGCTCATCACTCCCAGCCACACTGACGCGATGCTCAAAATTACCTAAGGCAAAATGTCGTGTCGCCTCACGTAGCGCACTCAATTGTTGCACTAAATAGCTTCCCAATAACCATGAGAAAATTGCTACCAGCAACATTTCCAAACCGGCGATACCCGCAGCCCAGCGTCTTGCCGATTGCAGTAAGACATGCAAGGGTGCGGTCGAAACACTGAGCTCAATTGCCCCGTGTTTGATTCCTCCGGCAATCACCGGTGCCGACCAATCATAAATGCCATCAGTCACCTTGCTGACACTTTCTTCTTGGTGGAAAGTATGTGACATTACCTCGCCGTCACCCCCCTCAGATATCACCAAGCCATTGGCATCAACAATGCGGATTCGGTCAATTTGTTGCGTGCTAATTGCCTCGTTTACTAAGCTATCTAGCGTGGCAATGTCTTGTGAAATGAGAGCATCTTTCGCCGCGGCCGCTAGCAATTTTGCGCCGAGCTGCACTCGCTGCGTCAGCTCTGCCTCGCTGGAATCCCGCAAAATCGATAGGGCACTGCCCACCAGAACGGCCAACAAAGCCAATTCAATGACGGCGACACCCAGAATCGTTTTAGTGCGAAAACGCATTTCGTGGTCTATATCTTCTTCAGTTAGTTTTTGCTGTAGCGCTCTAGCAATTTAATATCCAATGACCTGATGTCGCCCCAATCTTTGTCTTGCGCGACAACAAATCCTTTAAAGGCCAAAGGCGCGAGCAAGGCTTGCCCTGCCGCATCATCCGCCAGCGATTGCATTGCGGCCAGCACTTTTAAAACGACACTTGTCGGCACACGCGGATGCGCGGCAAAGGCGTGTGGTGTATAGGCAGGCGTTTCAGTCAACACACGCAAGGCATTACGAATCTCGGGAGGGTTAGCCTCGAATGTGCGCTGAATACCACCGCCCGCCTCTTGCAAGCCAGACGCCACCGCACGATATACGGAGTCGTGTGATGCCACAAACTTGGCTTCGATGGCGATGTTTAAACGGCCAAACTCAGCTTGCGGCAAGATACTCGCTGCAAATGCCGCAGGTGCAGGAAACACCACTGTTTTACCAGCGAGATCAGCTGGCTTTTGATAGACGCTCTCCTTTCGCACCACCAATATCCCTTTAATTTTGCGATCCTTTTCTTTGGAAAAGGCTTGATAGCTTTTGCCTTTATGAAACACTACATAGTGATACGGATTCATGTAAGCAAAGTCATATTCTTCTTGTCCTAAGCGATCTTCAAAGGTTGGAATATTGGCGGCTGTTTTAAACACCAACGGCACACCTGAGCGCTTGCTGATTTCGGCCAACAGCGGGCCCCACTCTTCAGCTAATTTGCTGGCTGCCTGTTGCGGCACAATGCCAAAGCTGTAGGACTTGGTAGTCTCAGCTGCCTGCGCCTGCATGGCCATCGCACCTAGCAGAGCCATTACCTTGATTAATCTGACTAACATGTTTTTCATTGCTCACCTCCAGTGAGGCCATGCTTGCTTCCATAGGGCATCCATATCGTGACTGCCGTACCCTGCCCATACATGCTTTCAACTTCCACTTTTCCTCCATGCAATTCGATAATCTCTTTAACTATGCTCATGCCCAAGCCTGTCCCCGGAATTTTTCCCGAAGTGTCTGCACGATAAAAACGCTCAAAGATACGTTTGATTTGCCCCTCGGTCATGCCGACCCCCTGATCGCGAATGCGCACGCCCACCATCGGCTCATCTGCTTCTGTGTATTTTTTGTTGATTGGGCAAATTACCTCCATTACAACATCACCGCCTTCAGGGGAGTATTTGAATGCATTTGAAAGCACATTGGTAATTGCCTGAGTCATTTTCGATCTATCCGCTTTGAGCCATACAGTGCAATCTTTATCGATCTCGCATTTACAAACTCTGCCGTCTGCAGATTTAAATCCAGCGCGAATTTCTTGCAACAACTCTGTCATCTCAATTGGCGCGAAAATAAAATCCTTGCCTCGCCTTGCCTCAATGCGTGCGATATCGAGTAATTCATTGATGATCGAAACCATTAATTTTGATTGCTTGAAAATTGTTTGCAGAAACTCTTGCTGTTCTTCTACGTTGAGTTTCTGATTCAGTAGCACCTCACTAAAACCAAAGATACTGGCCATCGGTGTACGTAACTCATGTGCCGCTGTGGAGAGAAACTCGCTTTTCATGCGATCCACCTGTGACTCATGTGTGATATCACGAATATACAAAATGCCTGATACTGTGCTGGAATTACTATCGCGGAGAATGACTTCCAATATCCTTTTATCGGGTAGCCCCAACTCAATTACTTCACGCGTATTCGTACCGGATGATTTCGCTAAATTGCGCAGTTTGCCTATGCCTTTAAACTGAGTTGTTTCTATGCAGATACGATTCAGTGTTTGAGAAAATATTTCTTCACTTTTGCCCATCAGTTGTGCAGGCTCAATTTCCGTCATTCGCGTGAACGCGGGATTCACGTATGAAACGTGGTGCGCATTGTCGAATGACACAAATCCATCCGGGCTGAGTTCGAATATTGCATTCAACAATTCTGTGCGCTGTCCCAGTGCTAACTCAATCGATTTTCGCTCAGTAATATCAACAAAGCTCCCCACCATGCGCAATGGCGTGCCTTTAGCATCACGTTCAACCACATTACCGCGATCCTGCACCCATACGATGCGCCCATCCTTCATCTGCATGCGGTGTTCACTTTGATACTGCCCTTCACCCGACAAGCAGCGGTCAATTTTTTCAAACACCGCTACTTTATCTTCATCATGCAAAAGTTCTGAAAACACCTCAATCGAGTGCTGCAAATATCCATCATCTAACCCCACAATTTGGCACCACTGTTTGTTGTGTAAAACAGCGCCTGATGGAATGTCCCAATCCCACACCCCTTCGCCGGTTGCCTCCATCACATAGCGTAATCGACGCTCGCTCTCCTCAAGTTGGCTTTGTGCTTTTTTTAATTCAGTCACATCGTTGGCGATTACTAAAATTTGTTTATCACCCGTTTCTGTGGTGATGGGTTTTTTGATGGACTGGTAGTAACGGGTTTCTCCCGTCGCCGCATTGGTCGATTCCTCCACCACCACTTGCGTCTCGCTTTGCGCCATGATGTCGCGCACATTTTGCAAGTAAAACGCAACCTGCTCGGGGTTAGGGTTGAATGTGCTGTCGTCTTTACCCACTAGTTGTTCTGGCGTGGTGCCATACAAATTGGCCAAAGCTCGATTGCCAATTAGAAATTTACCGTTCCAATCCTTCATCAAAATGATATTTGGATTTTCGTCGATTACTGTGCGCAACAAACTATTTGCACGCATCAACTCCACCTTTAGTTCGTCATTTTGTGGGCTCATTGCACTTGCTCCGCATGTGCAGACGTCTCGCTTTCTCCGTAAATTGAGTAGCGATTGCCTCCCATCGCCTTCGCTTGATACATCGCTTCATCAGCTTGTTTCAATATTGTCACTTCGTTATCTGCGTGACGAGGATATTCAGCACAACCCAAACTTGCACCAATCATTATCACTTCATCATCTATTATCATCGGCTGTGCAATTGCGTTGATCAACCGCTTACAGACGATGCCGATGTTTTCTGCAGATGCCAATGCTGGCAGTAGCAAAATGAACTCATCCCCCCCCATACGCGCAACCGTATCAATTTCTCGCATTTCATTTTGCAATCTTTCGGCTACTATTTTTAATACCTCGTCTCCAAATTGATGCCCATGTGTATCGTTAATCGGCTTAAATCGATCAAGATCCATAAAAACAACGGTAAAACTAGTTTCGCTGCGGCGGGCAAAAGCAAATGCCTGCCTTAAGCGATCTTCTAATAGCAATCGGTTGGGCAAACCCGTCAAACTGTCGTGATAAGCTAAATAGGCAAGTTGATTCTCAACATTGAGTAATTTTGTTAAGTCAGAAAAAACGCCTATGTAGGTGACGATACGGCCTTCCGAGTCGCGTGCTGGTGTTACCGACAACCACTCCGGATAGACCTCTCCGTTTTTTTTGCGATTAAAAATTTTACCCTGCCACACCTCTTTTTCTTTCAGTGTTTTCCAAAACTCTTGATAAAAGTCGTCGCCTTGCTTTCCCGATTTCAGGATGCTTGGCTTTTTCCCTATCACTTCATCTGCACAGTATCCCGTGATGCGGCAGAACGCTGGATTAACCGCCAATATTTGCCCTTTTACATCGGTAATCATCACGCCTTCAAGTGCGTTGTTAAGCACCATGGATGATATCTTGGCGTCGAATTCACTTTCGCGGAGCGGCGTTACGTCGCGTAGCACCCAATGCAATTGCTGAATATCGCCTTCGTGGTAAATTGGCAGCACCTGTGCGACCGTAATGAGTATTGATTGCTCTTTGCTCAAGCGACGTAAATGCAACTCAAAATCACGCCCACTCACATTTTTATTTTCTACTGCGTTCACCAGTAACACGGAAAAATTAGTTCGATGTGACGCAATCACCCAATCACCGAGCATGGTGTTTCTTATTTTCTCTTCAGGTGCGAGCACTGCACTCGCAGGATTCGTTTGCAGAATCTTCCCTGTGGCATCCGTCACAATGTGAATGTCACGGGAACTTGTAATGAGATCCTGTAACTCATTGCGACTTTCTAACAAGCGGGTACTTGATTCAAGCAATGCTTCGTAATGACTCTCCAACTCTCCATTACGCTCCAGCAATTCCTGCAGGTCTTCTGCGTAGCGATACAGTTGTTCGTGCAAGGCAGCGCCACGGTCACTGCCGGGCAAGCGAATTGTTTGCCCACCTGCTGGCTTTGTATTGTCTAGCGTGCTCATATCAACCTCACTTTCCCAGCGCTTCCTTAATGTGTGTCACTAACTGCAACGGACTAAACGGCTTGATGAAATACGCATCAGCCCCCCGCTTTATTCCATCGTCATAATCTTGTACTTGTCCCTTTGCTGTCACCATGATGACTTTGATTGGGTTTAATTCTGGATCGCCCTTAATCTCATCAAGCACCGCCAAACCGTTCATCTCGCCTGGCATCATCACGTCCAGCACAACCAAATCAGGCTTGATCTGACGAATGATGTTCAATGCACTTAGTCCGTCTTCCGCCTCAAAGACATCAAAGCCTTTACCTAAGGTGATGCGAACCAAACGACGTATGTCGGAATGGTCATCAACGAGCAATATCTTTTTCATACAGCCTCCTGGGAATGTAATTTTTGGCGCTCCGCCTGCAACTCTTCTGCAATTTCTTCTAGGCGTTGAAACGGTATCGGTTTTGGCATGATGGCGACACTGACTGGCACGCCGCCATGACGCACAATTTCTTCTTTATCAAGCCCGCTTACGATCACGATTTTGAGTTTTTCTAATCCCAGCATGCTGCAGATAGCGTTAAGCAAGCGAAAGCCATCCATCCCGGGCATATTTAGGTCCATGATCAGCAAGTCAGGCTGGTCACGACCAATACGCACCAACGCCTCATAGCCGTCTACTGCAGTGGTGAAACTCGGCTTCATTCGCCATTGCCGCAGATTTATTTCATACAGCCTTCTTAAATTCGCCTCATCCTCAACGATCAAAATTTTTAAGGGCGAAGGGGGGGCCACCTCCTTCACGACCTGTTCGTTTTCTGCCGCGGGAAAAATCTTCACCGAAGGATTGGCCAGTAGTTTTTCAACAGATTGACGAGTAATTCGGCGATGGCCGCCATCTGTTTTCCAAGCTTCCAACAAACCACTTTCTGCCCATAACTGGGCAGTGCGCAACGACACCG
>JFJP01031738.1_pt1 | contig 16894 bp, 12 predicted proteins | sample 431651 | NCBI WGS metagenome assembly JFJP01 (sample SAMN02602958, study PRJNA72255) | Microbial mat metagenome, whole genome shotgun sequencing project. | biome: fresh water; feature: sink hole; material: water; isolation source: purple microbial (photo- and chemosynthetic) mats found in... | reverse complement strand
AATTAGAACAGGCATTATTTCTGAATGGAATAAGTCGCGTAATTTTATTGCTTTTCAGCCAACCATTTTGGAAATATTCAGATTATTCGATAAAGAAAGAATGCGTGGTTTGCGCAGACCAGATTTGGAAAAAATCCGCGTTCAATTAGAGGCTATTTATTGGCAACATAAAGCACTTAAATTTGATATAACCAACCCTGATTTTAGAGAAAATCGCCAATATCTATTTACCTTATTACGAGAAATTAGCTCACAAATTGACAACAATGTTAAATATTTAGCGTACGAAGCAGACCGTTTATCCAGTCGCTTGGATAATGACAATGAAATTTTAACATTGGACAAATCTCAACAAGTTAAAGCAACCTTATTGCAAATTAAACAAATTTATGATCGTCAAATTATCCCATTATTAGAGTTTTTAAACACTTATGAGAATAGTAAAGTTAAAAATCCTTTAATTCTGATAAAAGAGATTAGCGCACTTTATAGTATGTATGGTTATGAAGATGATGCTCATTATATTCTGCAATACAACGTATCTATTACAACTTATCACAAAGAAATTGAAAAAGTTAAACAAAGTTTACAGCGTTATATTAATCAGGAACGTAAACAACGCTTAATTTATAATGCGATAGAACAAGCCTATTTGAATTTACAGGAATTAGTAAAGAAAACCACGACAGAAAATTTAAAAGACAAGTATATCTTTAAAAGCTTCAATGAATATGAATTATATTTTAAAGGACTGAAAGCGCATTCAGCCGCCTATAGTACAAAGATAAAATGGTATGAGCGGAATCATGCGTTTTATTTTGAAGAGTATTTAATTGAAAAAAGCACTCGTAAAAGAAATAGTGATGTATCATTACCTGTAAAAATTAATCAAGAAAATTTGGTTAATCCTAATAATCACCTGAAAAGAAAAATAAGAAGTTTAATTAAAAAATGCGATATTAAACCGCCGATTGATGATATTTACGTTGAATTACATCATCTTTTTGTAGAAAATTTGCAAGAGGATTATCAATTGCAATATTTACTATATGGCGTGAATTATTTTAAACAACTTAAAAAAGGAAATATACAAGTTAAATTTGAACGCCCACAAAGAAAAATTGAACATAACAATAAAACTTTGGAATACAACAAACGCGAGTTTACCCCATGATTAACAATAAACTAAGTCAAGAAATCTATAGCCAGTTGATTAACGGTAAAGTTATTAACAAGCACAGTTATCATATTAAAACAAACGAATTACAAGAAAATTTGTTGTATACAGAGTTGTTTAATAATTTGAAAGATTACGAAGAGCTTTATCAGCGTATTAATTTTTATTTAATACATAAAGGTGGTAGTTTCTTTTTTATTCGTGAATTAAATCCAAACAGTGAAGAGGCTAATGAACCGACTATTAAAATTCAAGCCTTACTCATTATTATTGGACGTATTTTCACAGAGCGTGGTTATTTGTTCGATACATTAACTCATTATCGCAGTGGAATTAAACCTGAAATCTTAATTGAGGCGGTTTCTGAAGAGCGTTATTTGGATATTTTACAGGCTTGCAATTTGTGTAATAAATCAACTGATATAGAAAAGGAAATTAAAAATCATTTGATTGATAGAGAGCTTATGTTTAAAAACAGTCAAGGGTATTATGTATTAACTGATGCAGGAACAGCATTTTTTAATGAGCTAGCAGAATAGATGATTGATTTGTAAAAATCAAATTACCAAATTTTCAGGCAAAAAAAAAGACCTAGATATTGCTATCTAAGTCTTTGATTTTAATATGGAGCTGGTGATGGGAGTCGAACCCGCGACCGGCTGATTACAAATCAGCTGCTCTGCCAACTGAGCTACACCAGCGCAATGAAAGACATTATACAGAAAAAACTTAACTTAGAAAGTCTTTTTTTAAAAAAGACCTTGTTTAACTTTAAAATCACAATCGTCTAAACAAAATAACTTTTATAATCAACGCTGTTATTTTTAAAAGCCTATTCTGTGTAGACAAAAAAATAATTTTTACTCTGCAATACTTGCCATTTTTTATTCAGTCTCCTGTAATGCCAATGCCGCCTGATACAACGCTTTTTTTCGCCCCCCCGTAATTTCTACTGCCATCCCCACGGCTGTTTTGATAGAACATTCAGACAACAAAATTTTCAATACCCGCATTTCTTCTGCACTGACAGATAAATCTTGTTTTAGCGTTGCCGCCCCTTCCACAATCACCACAAACTCACCACGTCGCATATTTTCATCTTCTATCACTCGGCGCAGCATATTTCCCACACTGTCTTTTACAATCGTTTCATGCAGCTTGGTCATTTCACGCGCAATCACCATTTGCCTATCTAACGGTAAAATCTCTGCCATATCTTGCAAAGTCGCTAAAATCCGATGACACGATTCATAAAACACCCACGTCATCTCCCAATCAAGCCGTTCTGAAAAAAAAGTTTTCCGTGCCGAGGAGGTGCGTGGTAAAAATCCTTCAAAACAAAACCGGCTGGTCGGTAAACCTGAAGCCGATAACGCGGCAATTACCGCACACGCGCCAGGAATTGGCTCAACCGCAATCCCGCTTTCTTTGGCTAATTTCACAATCGGCATTCCTGGGTCGCTTAATAAAGGCGTTCCCGCATCCGACACCAACGCAATCGACAAGCCGCTCTGTAGTTGTGCAATTAACACAGGGGCAGCTCTTTCCTCATTGTGTTGATGAAAAGCGGTTACTTTATTAACAATGCCATACTGTTGTAACAATAACGCAACATGACGAGTATCTTCGGCTGCAATTAAGTCAACTTGTTGTAAAATCTCAACGGCACGGTAGCTAATATCGGCTAAATTACCTATCGGGGTTGCAACAACGTATAATTTACCGTAATTTTCAGGCATTTATTCTTCTCATTTAAAATTTAAACCAAAGGTAAGACATTATGATGACTCGCCCTTCTTTCAGCGCATTGCTGTTATGTGTGCCGTTACTTTACGGCTGCTCTTCTTTACCCTCTTCTTATAATGCACAAATTATAGAAGCAGAAACTTATCTGCAAAACGGGCAACATAAAGAAGCGGCACTGATTTACCAACAACTTGCTGCCTATCCCTCTGATCAGCAAAATCAATTTCGTCTTTTAACCGCCGATGCCTTCATCAAAGCCAATAATGTCACAGACGGCAAAAAAACAATTGAGCAAATTGCATTAAATTTACTCACTGATGCGCAATTAAATCACCTGAATTTATTGCAAGCACAAATTGATTTAAGTGCAGGGAATGCCGAAAGAGCCTTAGCGCAATTAAAAGTGGTGCAAACCCAGCTGTTTGATGCACAAACTGCCACAACCTATTATCAATCGCTTGCGTTTGCCCATTCGCTCACAGGGCATTTTTTTGACAGTGCAGAAGCGTTACTTAATTTAGAAACGTATCTTAAACCTGCGCAACTGCCCAAGCATTACGAAGCCATTTTAAGGGCTTTATCGTCTTTATCCAGCGCAGAATTACAAGCCCAACAAGCCACTGAAAATCCTACTTTAAAAGGTTGGCTGGCATTGGCAATGGTGTTTAAACAACCCCAAGCAGAATTGAATAGTCATTTGCAGTCTTGGAAGCAAACCTATTTAACCCATTCTGCTAACACTGCTTTTTTAGACAATTACGTTAAAAACTATCAGCCAAGTTTTGCCCAAGCTCAAATTATTGCGATGTTATTGCCTAAATCAGGCGACTTTGCAAAAGCGGCAAAAGTCATTCGTGAGGGGTTTGTTAAAGCCTATAAAGTGGCAAAAGCGCACGGAGAAACCAACGCTGAAATTCGCTTTTATGATAGCACACGGGCAGGCGCGGTGAGTTTATATAAACAAGTGGTCAAAGAAGGGGCTGAGTTAGTGATAGGTCCACTGGATAAAAATCAAATTAAAGAGTTAGTGACAGGAACAGCGTTAACCGTGCCTGTATTAGCGTTAAATCATGTGGAAGGGTTGAGTAATCCTAAGCTGTATCAGTTTGGCTTAAGTCCGATTGATGATGCCCAATCCTGTGCGATAAAAGCCAAGCAAAATGGCCATCAAAATGCCGTGCTGCTGGTACCACAAACTGAACAAGGCAAACGCTTTGAAAGCTATTTAACTGACGGCTGGAAAAGTTTAGGCGGCACAATTGACAGTGTGCAGAGTTATGATGAGGCAAAAAACGATTTTTCCACTCTTATCGCGGCTTTAAATAAATCAACCGATAATGGCGATGTTATTTTATTGAATGCCTATACCAAACAAGCTCGGAATTTAGCAGGACGCTTATTGGACAATCCTAGCACGGCAGGGATTCCTGTTTATGCAACCTCACAAATTTATAGCGGTGATGTGAATGAAACCCGCGATGATGCGCTCAGTGGCATTACCTTTTGTGATGTGCCGTGGATGTTTCCCCAAGCCTACGGCGGTGAATTAAGTAAAACGAATTTGCAAGAAAGTTGGCAAGCCCTTGCACCCAGTTATTTGCGTTTATTGCCGTTTGGGATTGACGCTTATAATATAGTTTCTCACTTGGCACAGTTAAAAACTCAATCTTATACAGGAGCAACAGGTAAATTATCCTTGGGCAAAGAAAATAAAATTGACCGAGAACTCTATTGTGCTAAATTTGTCAATGGTATTCCTAAACCGTTGAACTTTGCCGCACAGGATAGTGTGGATATTTCACCGCCGGTTCAACCTGTTGCTGTCCCTGTAGTCGCGCCTGTTGAATGAATAAGCAACCTGCCCATTTATTACGCGGTGCAGCCGCAGAACAAGCCGCCTACACTTTTTTAATAGCGCAAGGACTAAAACCTGTTTGTCGCAATTTTCGCTGTCAGTATGGTGAATTAGATTTAGTGATGACCGAGGGCGAAATGCTGGTGATTATTGAAGTGCGCTTTCGCCGCTCTGAAGCCTTTGGTGGTGCAATTGCCAGTGTTACTGCAAAAAAAAGAGCCAAAATAATTGCAGCGACCCAGTGTTATTTAGCCACTTATCCTGTCAAAAGTGCGGTGCGGTTTGATGTAATTACTATTTCTGGGCAAACAGGACTGCGCTGGATTAAAAATGCGTTTCAAACATAAAAGCCACTTTAACCCTTCTGTATAAAAGGTAAAACCTATCACATGACAACTACAACAACACAACCGATTGGTTTTATAGGGATTGGCTTAATGGGTGAGCCGATGGTGCTGCGTTTGCTGGCAGCAGGTTTTCAGGTTCATGTTTGGAATCGTACGCCTGCAAAACTTGAAAAAGTACAAGGCGCAGGGGCGATTGTGCATCAAACGCCTGCCACTTTAGTGTGTGAAGTTGAAGTGATTTTATTGTGTTTAGCCAACACTGCGGTGGTTGAGAGTATCGTGGAAAACTTTATTCTGCCAAATGCCACAGCAGGAAAATTATTGATTGATTTGTCCAGTATTCATCCTGAAACCACGCTAAGATTAGCACAGTGTTTGCTTGAAAAAGGAATGGGCTGGGTGGACGCGCCCGTTTCAGGTGGCACGATAGGCGCAGCGCAAGGCACATTGGCAATCATGGCAGGCGGCGAAGTTGTGGATATTGCAATCGCGCGACAAGTGTTGCGCCCTTTGTATCAACAATTGACCCACATGGGGGCAGTAGGCAGTGGGCAAGTGACTAAAATTTGCAACCAGATGATTGTCAGTTGCAATGTGTTGGTGATTGCAGAAATGATAAAACTGGCAGAGCTGTCAGGTGTGGATGCAACTAAAATTCCCCAAGCTCTGGCGGGTGGTTTTGCCGATTCTAAACCGTTGCAATTGGTTGGAACGCAAATGGCAAACCGTACTTTTGAACCGATAAAATGGCACGTTAAAACGCTATTAAAAGATTTACAGTTGGCGGTTGATATTGCCAATCAACAAAAAACTGCGATTCCGATGTCAGGATTAGCCGCCCAGCTCATGCAATTACACGCCGCACATGGCTTTTTGGAACAAGACCCTGCCACACTCATTCACTTATTTGAAAAATAACCATGAATACATCGCCGCTTACGTTGCTGCAAATTTCGGATTTGCATATTTTTCCTGATGCAGCAGACACGTTGTTGGGGATTAATACGCAATATTATTTTCAGCAGGTGTTGCAACACGCCCATCAACAGCAACTGTTTGATATGATTTTGGTCACGGGCGATTTGGCGCAAGAGCCTTGTCAAGCAAGCTATCAGCGCATTGCAGAGCGACTTGCCGCTTACCATACGCCAACGATTTGTTTGGCAGGCAATCACGATGATTGGCAATTGATGCAGCAGTGCTTAACGCAAGACAAAATAAGTTGCCGCCAACAACTAATCTTTCAAAATTGGCAGCTGATTGCGTTAAACAGTCACAAGGCAAATTCTAATCAAGGGCATCTTGCCGTGTCAGAATTGCATTTTTTGCAGCACTGCTTAGAAACGCAACCCACGCTTCATGCCATGATTGCGGTGCATCATCACTGCATCCCGACCCGTAGCACTTGGCTGGACACCATGATTATTGATAATCATGCCCAATTATTTGCTGTATTGCGCGATTTTCCGCAAGTTAAATTGATTAGCACGGGGCATATTCATCAAGAGTTAGATGCGACAGAACAAGGAATTCGGATTTTAGGCACGCCCTCAACTTGCTTTCAATTTAAACCGCTTAGTCACGATTTTGACGTAGACACGTTATCGCCTGGTTATCGGATTTTGCAGCTTTACCCAACGGGCGATATTCAAACACAGGTGTTTCGCTTACCGATTGTATTAACTGAGCTAGATAATAGTTCAAATGGCTATTAATTTGGGTTTAATAACAGTGTGCTAAAAATCTAACTATATCTACTTTTATCTATCTAAATCGTTAGGTTCAAAAATACCAGTCTGATGGATATTATTGTTCATACACACTTTTTGTATGCGTTTGCGCTCCTTTATTTCAAATTCTGGCAAAAGTGTACCGCATAAAAAACCGCCCTTAAGTTTCCTAAAAGGGCGGTGGTTTTACGCTTGAAAACACTTCTTAGTGTTGTTTAAAACACGCTAAAAAATTTTCGCCAGTTTCACAGTCTAATAACCAGTCACTGACTTTTTCTAAATCCTCAATTTTTTCAATAGTTTGTAAAAAAAACCAAGCAGATTCGGCGATAGTTTTACCAAAGCGTTTGTCAATCATGCGCTTAAATAATAACCTCTCGCGCTGTAACATGGTTTTCATCCCTTCAGCTTTACCTTCTAATCTACCTTCTACTCTACCTTCTACTCTACCTTTGGCTTGCCACTCTTTGGGCCAATTGGCAATTGTTTCTGCTAACATTGTTTTTACCTCTATTAAATCATTAACATTATCAATGGGTTCAGTAATTTTTTTGTTGATACGCAAAACCCGTTTTATCCAAATATTAAAAGCGCGATGAATACTGGCTTGTTCAGGTTGGGTGAGCCATTGTAGCAAATCATCAATCACGGCAATCATGTCTTGGTGGGTTTTGGCTTGTTCCAATCTAAAAATTGCGGCAACCAAATTTTTTAGCGGGTGTAATGTATCAACACGATAACGTCCTTCATCCAAGAGTAAATAACGCAGTGACGGTTTGTAGTGGTTAAAACCGTGCGGTAGGTCGTGAATTAAGGTACTCAATTCAGTTGAAGCACTCCAGCGGGGTTTGCCGTTGTAGAGTACGATTGGAAACACCGGCGGCAGTTTGTCTTTTTTGCCTAATTTCTGTTGTTTGATTAAATCTTGATACAGCAAGCCGATGTAAGTGACGATACGCACTGCCATAAAATAGTCAATCCGCGATTGGAATTCAATCAGCAAATACACATACAGCCATTGATTTTGACATTTGACGCGCCAAATCACATCGTTTTCGCGGCGGTGCAACGTATCGGCAACGTGGTGCGTTGAGACTTTTTCTAAGCTGGAAAAGTCTAAATCCGCGACCCAAGGTTCATGCACAAAGCCTTGCAGTAAGTCGATGACGATTTGCGGTTCTGAAAACAGTAATTTATAGGCGTTGTCGTGACTCATGCAGGTATTTTAGGTGGAAGAAAACAGATAAAAGTGTACCACATAAAAAACCGCCCTTCTGTTTCCTAAAAGGGCGGTTGTTTTAAGTCTTGGTGCGATGCGTTTGTTTTTGTTCAATAGGTAGCGTAGCGTACAGCCAGATGTTTCGCTTTTCCCAGCGGCGCAATACAGCAAGCCGATTGCGCCCTACCGTGCTGGGCTTTTGCGATGCGCATTAGTTTAAGAGTTTCTTTAAACGTTCTATTTCAACTTGCGCTAAAGCTAAAGCTGAGTCTTTTTTCTGTATTTCCTGCAAAGCTGCATTACGTTCTTCAAGAAGTTGTAGAGCTTTCTTTTCGGCTAAATCCCGTTCATACGCCATAGTTACTTTTTCACGCAAATATTCTTGCCTTGCTTGGTATAAATGGTACTGTTTTTCCTTTTCAGAAAATTGTCTTAAAGTATTCATAGCTTGCCTCATTTCTTTGCTTTGCATCCAATCAGGAAGCGCGTCCTCATCTAAGTATTCACCTTCTTTAAAAAATATCAGCCATTTTTCCTTGGCATCAACCATTGAGTTTGCTTTAAATTTATTTAATTCTAATATCCAACTGCCACCATGATTGATAAGTGTACAACCTTTGTCATTTTGCATTTTAAACTCGTGGGCATATTCATTATCGTGTATTACGGTTTTATTGACCAACCAAATCGAAAATGCGGGTTTGAGTTCGTGATAACCATCGCCGCTTTGCAATTGTTTGCTGTATAAAACCGCCCAGTTGTACAGCATTCGTGCATCCAGATGTTCATAATGACTGAGTTCGATTTCAACTTGATAGCGATGTCCTTTATTGTCGCTGGCTTTGACATCTACAATGCTAAGTTTATCGCCAATAAATTCCTTTTCATTATAAGGATTAAGAATGGTTACTTGAGTAATCGGCGACTCTAAGTCCACCGCTAAAATACTGTTCAGAAAGTCGATTAAGAGATTGCTGTTTTCAGGGCTGCCTAATAATGCTTTAAAAACACAATCCACTTTAGGGTCTATGCGGTGCTTCATCATCTGGTGAGATTGTTCGGTAATGGTTTAGAAGTTTTAAATTAACACAGCTTTATCACGTTTGCCAATTTGTTTACAGGGAGGATTAGTGGTAAGGCTTGGCAAAAGTGTACCACATAAAAAAACCGCCCCTAAGTTTCCTAAAAGGGCGGTGGTTTTGTAAGTGGTAGAGACGCAAAATTTTGCGTCTCTACAGTCGGATAATTTTACGCAAACACCGCACTCACCCCGACTAAATGAATTGCCGCCGTGGTATCTGTTTCAGTCACCGCCGCCGCAATTTTCATGCCTTGGGTAATAGACAGGTCGTCTGTTGGATAAGTCAATCCCCATTCCACCGCCACTTTATGGGCAACTGCCACTTTATTGTCTAACAATTTACCAACCCAGCCCCATTGCGGGTCGTTAGCGTATTCGGTATGCACAGTATTTAAAATCGCAGTAACGATAGAGCCACGCGATTCTGTTTTATTCTCCAACTGTTGACTCCAATGACCGATTTCGGTGGCATTCGGTGCTTTGTCGCCAGTGCGTGACAACACATTGGCGTAAATGACTTTAATAAAATCATCGTTAGTCATGGCATTGCTATAGCCTGTGACATTTGAATGTTTCACACCTGCGGTATAAAAACCATCGGCAATGTCCTTGATACTGACCCCCGCTTTGCGTTGGTCTATCCAATTAGACAAGCCATCGGCGTCGGGAGTGCGGTTAAAAAAGCTGATGTAAAATTCCTCAAGGGTTTTTAATTCCGACACGGGGATAGTCGCGGCTTTGGCTTGTATGGTTAAGTTAATGCTGACATCATCAAATTGGATTTTTTCGATGTTTTTCAGGGTGTCCGTGCCATTCGCGCCAGTGTTATCTTTAAGGGTGATACCGGTTATGGTTTTGGTAAAGGAAAAGTTGGCCAGTTTGCCTTTGTAGGTCAGGGTATCGAATCCTGCGCCACCGTCAAAGGTTTCATTTGTGCTGCGGCTGATGAAGGGGTCGTTGCCAGCCGTGCCTGTGAAGTTTTTAGGCATAAAAGCATCGGGAATAAGGATGGCAGGGGTTGCTACGGTTGGTGTTGGGGCAACGGGAGTTGAGTCAGTCACAGGGGCTGATTCAAATGAAGGGGGAGGCGCAGCGGTTACTGGGGTTGCTACGGTTGGTGTTGCAGGGGCTGATTCAAATGAGGGGGTAGGCGCAGCGGTTACTACGATTGGTGTTGAAGGGGGCATTGTAGCACCAGTACCATAAATTGGTGTAGGTGCTGATGGGGTTACTACAGGTGTAGCAGGTACGGGGTCAACAACTGGGGTTGATGGCATAGCAGGGGGTGTGGTGACTCCAGTTTTTGTGCCATTAAATGTTAGGTTATTAAATGAATTAACCAATAAAATTTGGTCAGCATCGAAATCTGGCAAATTTCCTGAAAATATGTCACTATCAGGAGTTATATTGAGCAACAAAACAGGTGAATAACCAGTATTTTCACCATCTTTGTCAAAATACAATCCGTTGTTGTCTTCTGACAAAATGAAAGTTGCTTCATTAGCAGCTTCATAGTCAATACTTTTTTGAATAGTATCTTCAACTTGAAAATTCAATGATGACAAATAAGTTGCATCAATACCTAACTCCGAGGTATCAATGGAGAAGTTTTCATTAATATCTCGAATATCAATCCCTAATTGTTCACCCGAAAAAACGAGAGCATCGTCTATCTCAGGATCACTATATGCAGTAGCAATATAAAAATCCTTGACAGTATCAACATTGTTAGCATTGTCGTTCAAATTGACATCGATTAGAAAATAATCGTTATCATCCCATGAGCCGTACATTTCATCCTTACCCCATCCACCTTTAAGATAAGAAACTTCCTGACCATCTGAAGAAAACGCATCTGCATAATTATCAATGGCAGTACGCAATTCTATCGGTAATCTTTCTTTGTTAAAAGATAACCCTAAAGCATCATATTTATGACCAAGTAATATGTCAGCACCTTCACCACCATCTAAGAAATCTTCGTCTCCTCCTCCAATCAACACATCATTTCCACCGCCGCCCACAATTTTGTTATTCCCCGCATTGCCAACGAGATAATGTTTGTTGTTATCACTGACCGCAAGGTTAAAATTTTCAGAAGGATTTAAAAATATATCGTCTTTCGCAATTAGAATTTCAACATTCTGAGGTAAAACATAATTTTGGGAATTAAACCACTCATTAGCACCACGATTACCTACCGCAATCACAGTATCGAATTGTCCTTCATCAGGAATTTCAATAACTTTATCATTGATAGTATTTACAAAATATGTGTCATCTCCTTTTCCACCATATAAAGTATCATTCCCGCTGGCTCGCCATGATAAAACTTCTGTAAGGAATTCTCCTGCTTTATCAATGGCATAACCTTTAAACATTTCTTGAATGAAATTAAGCTGGAAACTCGCTAGACTCTTGCTTTTTGCTGGATTAAAAATACTATCTTCAATTAAATTTTCACCCGCACGACCAGATGCTTTCCATAACTCATCTAATGCCGTTTCAATAGTGTTCTGCGACATATCTTTTAAATCACTTTTTATAAAATCACTAAACGCAGAATTTAAAGTTCTTTTTATATTTTCACTTACACTTGGCAAAATAAGATTAGGCTCATCCAACACATCATTCCCATCACCACCATACAGCAGGTCATTACTATCACCACCTGCTAAATTATCGTTTCCTGAACCACCATAAATTATTTCAGAACCATCACCACCATAAACCGTATCATGTCCACCAAGTGCATAGATACTAACTTTACCTGCTATCATTGTGGATAGCATATTTTTGGCATTATCCAATAATTCCAGCCCTGTCTTCAAAACTGTTACTGGTGAGGCAGTTCCTATTCCTACCAACATTTTCAACCCTAATACAACTGTCTCTGCGATAGTAGCAAAAGTGATAGTATCATCGGCTTCACCAAGTGTTTTTGCGGAAGCATCTACAGGTAAAGAAATTAACTCCCCTAATAGCGAAGACATTGGTTCAATTTTAATAGCATTGCTATCAATTGCTTGTGCCAATTTATAGGATAAATCCATTGAGTGATAAACAGGTGCATTCCAAACATCTGACAATGTAATACCATTACCATCTTCGATACTGACAACATACCCTGTATTAAAGCCAATATCTGGAATTGGGTCGCCTGCAAACTCAAGCTGAACCAATCTAGCATCAGAAGAAACATTAGGAAGTTTAGAATAGGGCGCACCCTCAAATGTTACACCATGAAATTGTATCCCAGTATGTTTAGGGTCTTGCATAAAAGCTTCGACCATTGCGCCTCCTAGACTATGTCCTGTGACATAAACATTCTTAATTTCGGAATGTGTTGCTAGATAAGCATCAACAGCGTTAATGAGTTCTCCAAAATGTATGTAATGATCAGAGATACCCCTAAAACGCACATCATCAACGGCATCCATTATTTCTTCTATTCCAGAAAAACTAATAAATAACGCATCACTGGTACAACCGACTACAGCATTAGAGTTATTACATCTATAGAATCCTAAATTTGAAAAGCTATAGGGAAGTGTCCAATCTCCAAAACTGTCCGTAAACTTAAAATCACCACCATCAACTAAATTTAGTTCACTCGCGGAAAAAAATTTAAAACCATTTGCTACTAAGGCGTTATAAGAGGCATATTCTGTTGCTGTTGTTGATGAACTTCCTGCTCGGTAATAAGCTGCATTTGTCCATTCAGCCATCGTAGTATAATACCCATTGGTTTTAAAAATCTCTTGCGCAGTTTTTAACGGCACATCATCATTCAAAATACTTCCACTCACCATATCCGCATTCAGCGTTGCCCCCACCGGATTCAACAATTCCAAGCTAAACGATTCATCATCCTCAACGGTTATATCACCCACAACATTGATAACCAACGGTTGACTGGGTTCTTTTGCACCGGCTGCAAAATGGAGCGTCCCCGTAGGAAAAACGCCTTTGTCAAAATCATCGGCTGAGGCGGAAGAATTGCCCTGCACGGCATAATCAACGGAAGATTCACCACTAATATCGCCTGTACGGGTGACGGTGAACGTAAAGGGCGTAACGCCGCCGCTACTGCCTTCGTTTAATGCAATCGGGGAGGAGAGGTTTATTTCAGGAAGTTTTGCAGTAGGTGCTAAAAGTTGCGTGGTTGTTGCATCAAAATTATCATTCAGAATCATTTGCCCATTGTTATAAGCTTTCGCCCAATCAATCGAACCGCTGCCTTTGAAAGACAAATTAATACTATCAATCATCCCAACTAAGCCAGTATAACTGCGTTCATCTGCCACAACTCCATCATAAGTTGTGGTCATTTTGTTATTTTTTGTTTCTATACTGATGACATGCCAATCGTTAAAAGATTGAGTTAATTTTGGAAGAGACCATTGAAACGAACTAGGCACATTGGCGTATGTATAACTTGATGCCCAAGAATCTCCAATAAAATTAACGCCTGTAAACTTATTGGTATTTTGTGAAGATGAAATATTCATGGTTACGTCATAAGCACTTAAACCACCTTCAGATGCTGGGTCTTTAACACGGGCTTCAAATTTAAAATTATCACCATCATAGGTGGTAGGAAAAACTAATTTTTGCTGTGTCCAATAGTAACTCGTGTTTGCCAATGTAGGTGCAATATGCAATACGCCATTTTTTATAACCACATTAAGGTCTTCGGGGGGTTCTGAATAATTACCTAAAGAAACAACTTGTGCAGTCCATTGTAAAGATGATGTGGATGTTGCCATTTTTATTCTCCAAAAATTAATTAAATTTACTAGGTGTTAAACCGCGTATCGCACAAACCGACACGGTTTATCCACTTTCCACGTTTGGATGCAAAAAACGACTTGATAAAAGGGGGCTTATTTTTTAAGCTATTTTGTCACTTGACAGAGCCGTTGCTTCCAAAATTATTCGCGCATAACTTTAAAGTTCAGTCTATAAGAAATCCCTGTACAATAAAAGGGTTGAGCTAAAAAATAGTTAGAGGGCTAGTGCAAACAGTGGCGGGGTAAAAATGCGGACAGGATTATTTTTTCATTGTCCGTTTTCCCAATCAATTTAGCGTCAAACACTCAATTTCCCCCTCTGTTAAACCCGTTGTAGCCATAATAACCGCCACCGCAATATTTTGTGCTTTTAAGGCTCTGGCAATTTCCAAAGTCCGCTCCATTTTCCCTTCTATTTTGCCCTCTATTTTGCCCTCTATTTTGCCTTTTTTTTCACCCTCCATTTTTCCAACTACATAAGTTGACTCATACATACTCGCTTGAGCATGTAATAATTCTTTATAATGTTCATATTCTTGTTTTTCTTCTTCGGAACATTTCAAATAATCCAACACCTCTTTCGCCTTATTTAATCCTTTCGCTTTAAAATCATCCTTAATTTCTTCATTTTTTAAAAAATAAATCCACTGATCTAAAGTATCTTTAGCAATATCGTTGAAATTATTAATTCTGATTAAATAATACTCAGGATAAATTGCCTCTACTATGTCTGTTTTATACAATTCTACCTGTTTTGGATTTAATTTTAATTTGCTGTGATTATGTAATCCAATAAATGAAGTCGTGCCTTTGTAAATATAATCATCGCCTTCACCAAAATTAAAATAGAGAATATTAATCGAAATAACTTTCACTATTTTTGAATACGCTTCACTTTCTTTAATATGTTCAACAATGATTTTTGAGGCTGCATAAAGCATTCGCTGTAGATAATCTAGCTCTCTATCATATTGAATCTCAATTAATACAATCTCATCTTTAGAGTTTTTAACTTTAATATCCACCCGATTAAATTTGTCCTCTTTAAATTCCTTATTGCTTTCAGATTCTAAAACTTCGATAATTTTTATATCTTCAAACAATAATTCGCTTAAAAATCCTTCTAATACTTCAAAATTAGCTTTACTGCGCAAAATTTTCTTGATTGCCCAATCAAAACTAATTAATTTTCTATTTTTAGTTGCCATGATTATTCTCCAAAAGTTAGTTATATTTCAATTTGTTATCTTTGGATGCAAAAAACGACTTGATAAAAGGGGGCTTATTTTTTAAGCTATTTTGTCACTTGACAGAGCCGCTGCTTCCAAAATTATTCGCGCATAACTTCAGAATTCAGTCTATAAGAAATCCCTGTACAATAAAAGGGTTAAGCTAAAAAATAGTTAGAGGGTTAGTGCAAACAGTGGCGGGGGAAAAATGCGGACAGGATTATTTTTTTCATTGCCCGTTTTCCCTAGCGTAAACAACAAATTCAATCATCCACTGTAAAAATATCATCCAACCTTTCAATACTAAACAACCGCTTAAACGCCTGCGTAAAATCAGCCTCATTAAACTGGCAAATCATTTTTTTTTGTTTAAGCGATAAACACCCAAACCGTTCCTCTAATAACAAAATCAATGTTTCAACTTTTCCCTTTTGTATGCCTTTTTGTATGCCCTCCTCTTTTCCTTCGATTTTTCCTTCTGCTTTTCCTTCAATAAAAAAAGTCTTTCCATACTGTTTCAAAGTTGTTTCTAACATGGTTTTCGCCTCATTATCAGAACAAAAAGGTGGGCTTTCAATTTTTCTTTGCTTTATTTCTGGCTTTAGCTTCTTCTCTTTTTCATCCATAATACGATTTTGATGATACTGCTCTACTATTTCGTTTAGCGCAGCTTCAAACTCCTCTTTAGTTTGGTAAATTTTTTCAAACCCATCATCATAATCTGACATTTTTAATTACCAACTTTAAGAATTTCATCTACGCTTTTTACACTAAAAAGTTTTTTAAACACCTGCGTAAAATCAGCCTCATTAAACTGACAAATCATCTCTTTTTGTTTCACTGATAAACACCCAAAACGCTCCTCCAATAACAAAATTAACGTTTTTGATTGTCCCTCTACTATTCCTTCTGCTTTTCCTTCAACAAAAAAAGTTTTTCCATATTGATTCAAAGTTGTTTCTAACATGGTTTTCGCCTCTTCTTCAGATTGATAAATATGTTCCAGTTCTTGATAATCATTGAGTGATTTTTTGCCGCGCAAAGCAAGTTGCACAAACCAGTTTAATAAAATAGAAATGGCTTGCTTATCTTCCTTGCTCTTAAATAAAGCGAGTAATTGTGATTTAATTAACGCAATATCATTACTTCTTTCAGTTAAAAATAACGTTGAAACTAAATTGCTAATTTCCAGTAAACTTTCAGTTGAATATTCATTTTCCGCAATTTTAAAATAATGCAATTGCGGCGCGTAGTGTTTTAATAAATCAGGTTTTTCCAATAAATCTCTAAAATCCGTTGCCGCTGTCCATTTATCATCCCCATTATATAAAACTAACGGAAATAACGGTGGTAATTTTCTCGCGCTTTTATGTGCTTCAATATAATCCATGTAAAAATTGCTGACATAGTTCAGCATTCGTAATGCCATATACCACGATACGGAAGACTGAAACTCTAACAACAAATAAATATAAGCATTTTTGTTTTTGAATTTAACCTGATAAATAATATCGCTTTCCGTTTCTTTATAATGCTCGGAAATAAACGATTTATCAATTTTTTGGCACTGCTCAAAATCACACTCTTTGACCCAATCCTCAGTCACAAAGGTGGTAATTAACTGCTGAAAAATAAGCTTGTTAGAAAACAAGCGTTTATAGCCTTTATCGTGTAGTGTTTCATTCATTCTCTATTTCCAATCAATTGAGCATCAAAC
>JFJP01001257.1_pt1 | contig 16898 bp, 12 predicted proteins | sample 431651 | NCBI WGS metagenome assembly JFJP01 (sample SAMN02602958, study PRJNA72255) | Microbial mat metagenome, whole genome shotgun sequencing project. | biome: fresh water; feature: sink hole; material: water; isolation source: purple microbial (photo- and chemosynthetic) mats found in... | reverse complement strand
ACTTCGTTTTGCTTGTATTGATTGTAATAATAAGCAGCAATTTGATTCACACGATTTTGTAAGGAAATATCCACCGTAGTTTTGATACGTTTTCCTTCGTCAGTTTTGGCTACGCGTTGTAATAAATGAGGTGCGATTTGAGGAACATTATATGGTTTTTGCGGCAACGGTTCTTGTATAGATAAATGATACGTCATTTTATCAATGATATTTTCTTTGTATAATTTCAACAAAAGTGTGTTGCGTTTTTTAAGCAATTTCTGTTGATTTTTACCAGGATAAATTAAACTCGGAGCATTGGGTAAAACTGCCAAAGTAGACGTTTCTGCCCAAGATAATTGATGCGATTGCACACCAAAATAACGCCAAGATGCCATTTCTAATCCAACAACATTTCCGCCATAAGGTGCGTGAGCTGCATATAATTCTAAAATTTTTTCTTTAGAATGACGAAATTCTAATCGGGTGGCAAGAATAATTTCTATTACTTTTTCAAAATAGGTGCGTTTTTTATTTTTGCGAGACAAACGAATCACTTGTTGTGTCAAGGTACTTCCGCCACGAACTACTTTTCCTGCGCTTCGATTTTGTTGAAAAGCTTTTACCATTGCCACAGGATTAAAACCCCAATGATAATTGAAATGTTCATCTTCAAAATACGTTATACATTTCTTGAACTTTTCAGGAATACTATCTTTGGCAGGAAAACGCCATTGTCCATCGCGAGCAATTTTGGCCGCTAAAAGTTCGCCATCTTTACTTTCAATTACAGTAGAATAAGGTTCTTCAAAAAGTGTTCTAGGCAAAGAAAAATAGTAAACCACAAGAAGAATAAATGCCATAGCCGATTTCTTTTTGTTGGTTTTAATGTATTTTAAAATTTTCCTAACAGGTTTTTTTAACCTGTTAGGTATGTTTGAAAAAATAGACATTTATTTCTTTACTGATATTATGTTTTCAATCTGTTAGTTGCTTGTTTTCTAATTATTTTTACCTAACAGGTTATTTATTCTTGTTAGGATAAAAATCATAGATATTTTTCAAAAATCAAACTTATCTATTTCATCAATTAAGCCTTCAAACTTGATTTGATTTTCATTATGATGAAAAATAAAATTTTCTTTTCCTCCAAAAAGGTCAAAAATATATGCTCTTTTAATATTAGTATCTTTTTCAGATAAATAAGTTTGATATGATGAATGTTTATATATTGAAAAATCATCGGTAAACTTATGCTTTAAAGGATTTAAATGAATGTATATAATCAATTGTCTTAAATAGTCTTCTGTTTCAACTCTATTTCTTTGAGGATGTTCTTGAAATAAACTTCCTGTTCTGTCATATGCTTTGTTTACGCTTTTAGTATAGGTATTGAATAAATTTGAAAAAGGTAAATGTATTTTGTCAGTAAATTTTTCTGGAAAATCTTCTTTTTCTTTGATTTTAAAAGCTAAATGAAAATGATTTTTCAAGAGACAGTAGGCGTAAATATCTGCAATAGGTAAAAGGTATTTCTTCACTAATTGCAAGAAGTAATTATAATTTTTTTCTTCTATGAAAATGTTTTCTTTATTATTTCCTCTATTGTAAAAATGATAAATCGCACCTGACTCTAAAACATCTTTTTTCATTTTATTTTAATTTTTTTGATACCTAACAGGTCGAAAAAGACCTGTTAGGATATGAAAATTACTTCACCACTTCCACCCATTGACCTTTAGTTCGTGCCAAGAATTCATTATCATACATAGCTTCACATTGCAATCCTGGCAAATAATATTTACCTAAATAAGAAGCGTTTAATACCATTTTGAACGTTCTTGTTTCGCCACCACGAAGACTGAAATAATAATTGGCTCTATCATCGCGAATGTCAATATAATCAGCAACATTAGAAGTTGATTCACCAAATTCGGTATAACGTGTATTTACAATTTCGAATCCTGAAGGTAGAATTTGCGAAAGCGCAATGTTTTCAACTCGTTCATTTTTACGATTGGTTAGCGTAACTTCTGCAATGAATTCGGTTCCTTGAGCGATTTTGGTTACTGAAATTGCTTTTCCTTTTCGGTCTTTGAAAACTACGTTGGCGGATAAGTTGTTTTGAACCACATTTTCTTTTCCAACAGGAAGAATTCCACTATTTAGAACACGAACGAATATCGTATTATTCTTGTTGTTCTTGATAGTAACCGAATTTTTACCTGAAACTAAAGCTAAATTTCGTTGTGCAACTGTTTTATTAGTAGTAATCACAACTGATTTTCCACCATTTGAATATTGAACAGAAACGCCTTTGCTACCATTACTTTGGGCAAATTTAGACATGGCATACAATCCGTAAGCGGTTGTTTGTGTGCTCATCCATTGATTGCTTGAGAGATTTTTTGCCAATTTGCTTGCCATTGCAAATGCTTTTTGTTTTTGACCTAATAACACCAAAGTTTCCAATGCCATGGCACGATTTCTTTCGTTTGAACCATAATAATAGTAATAACCATCTTCGTTTTGTTCGTCTATCATTGATTTGCTTAATAACGCCAAACCTGCCGAATTTTGTTTGATAATGGCATACGTTGCCGCCAAACGCAACTTACTTTCGTTAGAAATTCCAACCGTTTCACGAAGTCTGTTCATGGATGCTAAATCGGCGGAACCTGCAATAGCTAATGTATAAAGACGGTAGGCCTGTGCAAAATCGTTATCATATTGTTTTTCAAAACGCCATTGTTTTGCCATTTTCTTTTGATAGGAAATCCATTTGTTTTTGAAAGAAATTGGTAAAACGTAGCCTTTTTTCTCCGCTTCAATTAAGAAATGTCCTGCGTAAGATGTTCCCCAATCGTCTGCATCGGCATTGCCTGGCCAATACGCAAATCCGCCATTTGCCACTTGGAAATTTCCTAATTTTTGGATTCCTGCCGTTACGTTTTTCTGGATACGTTGTTTGTAGGTTGCATCTAAATCCATTACATCATTCAAATACAATTGTGGGAAAACCGACGATGTAGTTTGCTCCACACAACCATGCGGATATTGAATTAAATAATCCAATCTTCGGCTAAAATCAACCGTTGGAACTGATGAAACTTCCATTTTAGATTTGTTGCTTCCGGCTACGCCAAATAAGTCCCAAGATATTTTCTTGCTACTATTTGGTTCAATGATAATATCGGTGTAAGTTGTTGTAACTGGATTCGGATTGGTAACATCAATTTCAAACTATTTGGTTCAATGATAATATCGGTGTAAGTTGTTGTAACTGGATTCGGATTGGTAACATCAATTTCAACATCATAAGTAGATTTTTCTTTTCCTGAGGTGGCGATGATTTGCACTTTTCCAATTCCTGTAATATTTCCAACACTTAAATTGAAATACGCCATTTTTTCGTCTGGCTCTGTGAATTTTACAATTTGACTTGCTTTTCCAAGAACTCTAACAGCATTATTAGTTTTGATTTGAAGGGTTACATTTTTGATGTTTTTCTCTGTTGCAAAAAGCGTTACTGGAATCGTAACATTTTCTGAAGGAGAAATTTTTCTTGGTAACGAAGCCAAAACCATCAACGGACTTTTTACTTGTGTTGCTTTTTCAGCCATTCCGTAAGCACTATTTTCTTTGTTGGCAGCCACAACCATAGTACGCACCGAACCAATGTATTTTGGAAGTTTAATTTGATGCGTTTTAGAATCGCCTTTTCCTAATTCGAACGGACCAAAATACATCACAACTGGTTTGAAACGATTGGCTTTTTTAGCTTTTCCGCCACCTAAATCGGCATCGCCACCAATAGCAAAAACCTGATTTACTTTTCCGCCATAAGCACCAATTACATCATCATAAATATCCCAAGTTCTAACGCCTAATGCTTCGCGAGTATAGAAACTATCCCAAGCATTTGGAGTTTTGAAACGCGTTAAATCTAACAAACCTTCATCAACAACAGCAATAGTATAAGTCATTGCTTTGCCTTGTTTTTCAGATACTTTTACATTCACAGTTTGCTCTGGGCGAAGTACCTCTGGCATTGAGATTTGTGGTTCTAAAACCGTGTTTTTATCAACAACTTCTATTGGAACAATTCCGTACATTCTTATGGGAGAATCATTTTTTGTAGAAGCATGAGGTTGTAATAAAGTTACATTTAGGTAAACATTTGGCGCCATTTCACCAGTAATTGGTAATTCAACAGAAGTTTCACCTTTTTTGGTTTTTGCCCAAAGTGTTTTTACAACTTTAGTTCCGTTTTCTACAGAAATTAAAGCTCTTCCGCCTTCACTTGATGGGAAGAATATTTTGGCAGTTTCGCCCACAGCATACTTTTCCTTATCGGTTGAAAAACGCAACATTGTCGCTGCTTTTCCATCTTCGTTTTTAGAACGAGCCGACCAATAGGGCGAGTCAACATAAACTCTTGTTCCTGTGGCATGACCGTCATTTGGATCGGAAACACGAACTAAATAGTTACCCCAGTCGTTTTCTGGAACCACAAATGAAACACTGGCTTTTCCTGAATAATCGGTTGAAACTCTAAAGTTTTTGTAAGCAATTGTTGAGGTTGACGAACTATAATTCGACAAGTTATCATTGGAAGCATCCCACCACCAACGTGATTCTAGTTTGTAAATGCGAACATCCAAATTCTGAACTGATTTTGGTTTTCCGTTTTCCGAAACGGCTACAATATCAAATCGGTTGGCTTTTCCTGTTTCCAATAAACCATATTTGTTAGGTTCAGGAGCTTTTACACCAATATAAGTTTGATATGGAGAATACGTTGTCGAAGCCACATCAGTAGAAACATCACCACCTTGTTCGTAAACTTTTGTGATGAAAGCAGCTTTCAACATTCCTGGTGCTTGACCTTGAAGCGTTGGTTTTATCGGAATGGATGCACGACCAGTTCCATCAACTTTTCCTGAAAAGATATTGATTTCTTCCGTTGAAAAATTTCTTGTTGGATCATCAAAAGTGTATTTGTCAAATCCTTTGAACGAGGTTACTTGTTGTGAGAATTTGGCTTGAACTTCGGTTTTTAAATCTTTTGCTACAGCACCGTGAAGCCATAAAACTTGTATGTTATTGACATTATTTTTGCTTGTTGAAAGCACAGCATCATTGAAACTATTTTTGATTTTTAAGCGATTAGGTTTGATGGTTTCAATTTTCAAACTTTTGTAAAAACGCGCACCACCAACACTTACTTCGGCTTCCCAATTTCCTGTTGGCGCACTTGATTGCGTTGGAACTATGAATTTATAATGACTTAAAGCCGTTCCTTTTAGAACCGATTGATAAACCGTCTTTCCACTTGGATCATTTACTCTAATTTTTATCGGATGATTTTCGGGTAATTTATTAGCGTTATCATTCAAAATAAACGACAAATATAACGTATCGCCTGGACGCCAAACTCCTCGTTCACCATACAAATATCCTTTTAATCCTTTTTGCAAGGTTTCGCCAGAAACATCAAAATCACTTACAGATAAAGACAATTCATCGTCTAATTTCACGTAAGTACTTTGGTCGCCTTTGGTAATAATTGCGAAATAGGCAATTTTTTCTAATTGAAACGACGCCACTCCATCACCATCGGTGCTTGAATCGGCAATTTTTTGTTGTTGGTAATTGTATAAAGTTACTGTTGCGCCTGAAACAGGATCAGTTGAAACAATATCGCTAACTGCAATAACTACCGATTTATCTGAACCGCGTTTAGCAATTACACCTAAATCTGTCGCTAAAATATTGGTCCCAATGGTTGTGTTGTTGTAATAATAATAGTCGGTGCAAGGATCAAGACTTTCTCTATAATCATAATCTTCTTCATAGTAATAATAGTCGTAATTGTTGCCACTATAATTGATGTCGTCTTCATTTTCTTCTTCCGAATCATCGTTTTCTTCTTCGTTATTTGGCGTTTCATTTCCGCATTTGTAAAGCGAATAGTTCTTTTTGAATGAAAATTCTACACGATAAATCGCACCAGGTTCTGGAGTTACAATTTTGGAAATATCCAAAGCATAGGTGTTCCATTTGGTGTAATCTAGTAGGTTATTTTGCTTTAATTCGATGGTTTTTTTTGCGACACCTTGTCCAACTTGTTTTAAATTTCGAGTTCCATTAAGTTCATTATTTTGCAAGAATTGCATGATGTTGTTTTTGTAAATTTTATACACTTTTACATCAACAGCATTCAAATTGGCGGCTTGAAAATTGATTTTTAAATTATTTGAACTTGGTAAAATCGTACCGCTTTTCAGTAATCGAACGGTAGGTTTTATTTGTTCAAACAGTAATTTTTCGGAATAATTTTGTTTCATTTTATAGCCGTATTCACTTTCAATTCCTTGAAAAACTTCGACTAATTTTGTTCCGGCAAACGATTGAATATTTGATTCTTCTTCAACAGCTTCAACTACTGGTGTGACATAAGCAGCAACTGAATCTACTGCAACCGCAGCAGAATCAACCGCAGCTGCTACCGAATCAACTGCAGCGGTTACACTTTCAGTAATAGTTTCAGAAGAATTTCCTTTATCAACTTCAGAATTTTTGGCTTCATTGCTGAAAAACACTTTCAAAACGTTGCCCATTGTAGCAAATTTCAAATTATTAGTGTTTTCAATGGCAATTAATCCTTTAAAATCTTGATCTCTTTTTAATGGATCGGAGAAATTTATTAATAAAGATTGGTTGTTTTCGTCGCCTATTTTAATATCTAAAACTTTGAATTGATTTTTACCTGGAATTGGATATTTCACTTCACCTTCTTGCTCAATATCAGCATCATCGCCATCCCAAGCAATCGTAATTTCGCTGTCGTCATCAAAACGTTTAATTTTGTCAATAGTGAATTTGAATTCCGTTGAAGTACTTGTAGCTTTATCGAAAATTATCTTTAAATCGTCTCCATTTTGCGTTGCTTTCAATAATTTTTGAGCATCTTCGAAGGATAGATTATCAGCTGTTTTAATTGTTCCGTTTAGATAATAAGTATCTCTATCGTAGGATTGTAGGTCTAAGGTATTGACAATAAAATCTTGTTTAATTGTTTTTATGGAAAAATTAAAATTCTCCAATTCTTTTGGCGTCTTATCGTTGATTTGCGAAAGGTGAAGCGTAATTTGATACAACGTATTTTGTTCCAATTTGTCTTTTGGAATAAATGCAATGGTATTATTAGAAAGTGCTACCACTTTTCCTGAAACACTTGGAGAAATATCGAACAAATCTTCGTCTAATTCTTGATTGGGTTTCCAATCACTTTTGTTGAATGCCAATTGCACACGAATATCAGAACTTACCGATACAAAACCAGAAGAAAAACTCGAGATATAATCCTTGTATAAAGTGAAGTCGGAATCAAAATCGGCAGCCGATTTTTTAGAACAAGAATGCAATACAAAGATTGCAAGAAACAAACCGATTAACTTGCTGGTTTTCATAGATGTAAAGGAATTAATGATTAGAACTTTTTTGTCTTGAAATAATGCTTTTTTAACACTTTCAATTAATGCTATAACAGAAATAAATTTTAAATATTGTAGTAAAAGTAAAATAAATTTTTGGACTATTTTTCTTGTAAAAAAGGAATTTATCTACTTTCTTTTTTCTGCAAAAAAACGTTTCATCAAGTCGCCACATTCTTGAGCCAAAATGCCTTGATTTACTTGGGTTTTTGGATGTAATTTAGTTCCTAAAGTTAAAAATCCGCGTTGTTCGTCTCGAGCACCAAAAACAATTTTGGAAATCTGACTCCAATACAAGGCACCAGCGCACATTTGACATGGTTCAAGGGTAACATATAAAGTGCAATCTTTTAAGTATTTTCCGCCAAGGAAATTGGCAGCAGCAGTTATCGATTGCATTTCGGCATGAGCGGTGACATCGTTTAATAATTCTGTTAAATTGTGACTTCGGGCGATGACTTTATTGTCAATTACAATTATGGCACCAACAGGAATTTCACCTTTTTCAAAAGCAGTTTTGGCTTCTTGCAAAGCTTTTTTCATGAAGTATTCGTCGGTGAAAGGGTTTTCCATATTTATTATTTGGCACAAATGATTACTAATTGTTAGTATGTTTATGCTATTAATTTTAAAAAAAAATTATAATTTGAAGTTTGTCGGATTTTGCAATGTTGAAAAAATGTCAAGTATGTAAATTCTATTTTGCTCTATTTTGTATACTATTTTAAAATTCCATTTCGGGAAAAACCTAATTTCATTTTTATCAAATAATGGCTCTATTGGATTTTTTTCAGGAAAGCTATTTAGTTTATCGCCTAAATCGAATAATGTATCTATAACTAGATTGGCGTTTTGCGGGCTTTGTTTATAAATATAATCATAGATGTCTTGAATAGATGCAATTGCATTAGGAGACCAAATAACTGGCTTCATTTTCTATTAATTTTTTTCTTTGCTTCTTCAGTAGTGTAACCAATCTCAACAGTTTCTGAAAAATTCATTATTTCTGTTAAGTGGTTTTTGTATGCAGCGGTTGAAAGTGGTTTTCCCGAAGTGGTGTAAGTATAAACGTCATTATCAAGTAGGGCTTCTATTTGACTTAATAATTGTTCATTTTGAATAGCCAATATTCTGTGAACGATATTTTTTCGTTGCGTTTCTACATTCATGACTTTAAAATTTTAATCAAATTTATAAAAAATAAATTCAATAACAAGATTTTGAGAAGTTAGGTTTAATACCAAATTCTGAAAGTCAATAACTGATTAAATTATTCTATTTTTGTGAAATGAAAAGCAACCTACTTCAAAACATCAATAATCCATCTGATTTGAAAAAATTAGAACCATCGCAATTGCCGCAATTGGCTAAAGAATTGCGTGATTTTATTATTGATGTGGTTTCAGTAAAAGAAGGTCATTTGGGCGCAAGTCTTGGTGTGATTGAATTGACCATTGCTTTGCATTATGTTTTTGACACACCCAATGATTTATTGGTTTGGGATGTAGGACATCAGGCTTATGGACATAAAATTTTGACTGAAAGAAAAGATAATTTTCACACTAATCGTCAACTTGGTGGTATTTCTGGATTTCCTAAACGTAGTGAAAGTGTTTACGATACTTTTGGCGTTGGACATTCGTCAACCTCTATTTCAGCAGCTTTGGGCATGGCAATTGCTTCTCGGTTAAAAGGTGAAAATAAACATCATATTGCGGTTATTGGCGATGCTTCCATTGCTAGCGGCATGGCGTTTGAAGGATTAAATCACGCTGGCGTTACAGATGCTAATTTATTGGTTATTCTAAATGATAATGCTATCGGAATTGATCCTAGCGTTGGTGCGTTGAAAAATTATTTGACTTCGGTTAAAGAAGGAAAAAATCCGAAGCAGAATAACATGATTAAGTCGTTGAATTTTGATTATTCCGGACCCATTGACGGACATGATTTTGATGCTTTAATTTCGGAATTGGAACGATTGAAAAAAGTAAAAGGACCAAAGTTTTTACACATCATCACTACCAAAGGCAAAGGTTTACAACAAGCGGAAGATGACCAAGTAAAATATCATGCACCCGGAAAATTTGATAAAACTACAGGAGAAATTCATAAAAAATCAGAGGAAAATTTACCGTTAAAATTTCAAGATGTTTTTGGATTGACTTTAGTAGAATTGGCAAGAAATAATCCAAAAATCATTGGAATTACACCTGCCATGCCAAGTGGAAGTTCGTTAAAATTTATGATGGATGCTTTTCCAGAAAGAGCTTTTGACGTTGGAATTGCCGAACAACACGCTGTAACTCTTGCAGCTGGAATGGCAACGCAAGGAATGGTGGTTTTTTGCACTATTTATTCTACTTTTTTGCAACGTGCTTATGACCAAGTGATACATGATGTGGCTTTGCAGAATTTACCTGTAATTTTTTGTTTGGATAGAGCAGGATTGGTTGGGGAAGATGGAGCAACGCATCATGGAGTTTTTGATTTAGCCTATTTGCGATGCATTCCGAATATGATTATTTATGCTCCAAAAGACGAAATTGATTTGCGAAATATTTTGTTTACTGCATCTTTAGGGTTAAATCATCCAATTGCTATTCGATATCCACGAGGAAGGGGAAAATATCCAAATTCCAAATTCCAAATTCTAAATTCCAAATTTCAGAATATTGAAATAGGGAAGGCACATTTGCTGAAAAGTGGCACTAAAATTGCGGTTTTATCAACTGGATTTATTGGAAATAATGTGAGTTTGGCTTTTGATAAAATTTCAAATACTGATGAAATTGCGCACTATGATTTTGGATTTGTAAAACCATTGGACGAAAAGTTGTTGCATAAAATTTTCAATTCCTTTGAAACCATAATTACAATTGAAGATGGCGTCATTAAAGGTGGATTTGGTGCTGCAATTATCGAATTTGCAACTATAAATAATTATAAAAACACTTTTAAAACTCTCGGAATTCCTGATGGTTTTATTGAACATGGAACAGTGGAAGAGTTGCAACAAATCTGTAAAATTGACGTTAAAAGTTTAGAAAAGCTTTTTTCTACTATTTGATTTCACGATTTTTGCGCAACTTTTTACTCTTTTTTGGATTTGCTATAAAGTGATTTTTTGAAGCTTAAAAGCAGCTTGCACAGCCAAAAATTACATTCAAAAGACTCGTTGAAGAAAATCAGTTATTGAAAAGCGAAAATAAAAATAAATTTTTTTCTAACTTTATAGTATAAATATTTGATAACCATGACTACAATAACGCTAAAAATAAACAAAAAAACTAAAGCTGGAAAAATGATTAGTTCGTTAATTGAGTTATTGTGTAAAGAAGAAAATGGTATTGAGATAGTAAAAAACAATTCGGTAAAAGGTATTGATGAAGCTATTGATGATGTAAAAAAAGGCAGAATAAATTCTTATAAAAATAGTGATGAACTATTTAAAAAAGTTTTGAATGTATAAAATTAGTACCACTAACAGGTTTGAAAAAAGTTTAAAACTTTGTAAGAAAAGAAATTACGATTTAAACTTATTAAAACTTGTAATCGATGAGTTGGCTATTAATGGCAAACTTCAACCAAAATTTAAACCGCACAAACTTAAAGGAAATTACATTAACTGTTGGGAATGTATATAAAACCAGATTGGTTGTTAATTTGGCAACAGAATGACGACGAGCTTGTTTTGCTATTTATGGACACAGGAACTCATAGTGATTTGTTTTAACCTAAAACCCTAAATCTAAAACATAACTCAATTTTAAAGCAAAATTATCTTCAAATTTTGGCAACGCATTTGGACCATATCGCATAAAAAAGGTCAATCCAAATCCTTTAAAAATTTGGTTTACTTCTACACCGCTTTCAAAAAAACCTCGTTCCATAGTTTTGTATTGTAGCCCAATGTGTTGTTCTGGTTGGTCCATTTCACCCCAAGCCATTCTTGTTACTACAGAAATGAGCGGTTTTATTTTATAAGCTAATTTTACTTTGTTGAAAGTATGTTTTACATGAAAACTCACATATTTGCTCGAGAAAAATTCATTGAAAAACATAGTTTCAAAACTATTTTTTCCGGCAAAGGTAATTCGTTTAAACAACGTTTCACGATTCAAATTATTGGGCGCAATACTATATAAATGAGTTAATGGAACGTTTCCGAAAGCAAATCCGCTTTGGAAAATTAAAGAAGTATTTTGCCCAGAAAGGAAAGGAATTTCATGCGTAATGCGCAAATCTACTTTTGAAAAGTCAAAATCACTGTCAAGTATATTTTCAAATGATTTTGTAAATTGAAAGGAGAATTTTGGAAATCTTTTTTCAATTTCAAGTCGTCCTGTAGGTGTTTGCATATAACCGCTATAAGGATTCCATTGAATTGCAAATTGCGCAGTTGTAAAGTTAAAATTGGAATATAATTTATCGTTTATATTATAAATGTATCCAAAAAGTGGTTGAATTTCTGTTCTCGCAAGGCCAAAATAGATGTCTGTTTTGGGAATGTATTTACTTTCAATAAACGAAGAATAAGTTTTGTGATTATAGAAGGTAGATATATTAATTGGTCGTGGATCATAAATCTTAAAGCGACGCGATTGTGTAGCAAATTGTATTTGCCCAATTTCACTCAAATCATCAACATAAGAGGCACTAATCCATGAATTGGTTTCTTTGCTTAGCAAATAGGAAGGTGTGATCCCGAATTTTAATTGATTGTCTTTAAATCCGTATGCAACATAGCCACTAATTTTGTATTTGTCAGATAGTTTATTGTTTGTAACGCCACCAATTCCTAATCTAAAACCTTCAAAATTGTTGAATTTTATCAACGTTTTTAAGTCAATATCAAAAAAACTTACAGGTACATAACCATTAATTATTTTTTTGCCTAAAAAGATTTTTTCCTCAATGTTTTCAGCAATAGACAAACTATCTAGATTGGTATAAGTACGCAATTTTCTTCTGTCTAAAGTGTCTTTTTTTAACGATTCCCAATAAGAATCGGGTTTAGACATACTGGCTTCTGGAACATCAATTTTGATGCTTGGTGTTTTGAAGGAAACGGCTTCATTTATTTTTATATCATAAGGTGTAGATTCTAGTTTGAGATACATTTGGTCGGAAGCATCTTTTTGCAATCCTTCAATGCTTGAATTGAATTTTATGGTGCCACCTAATATTTTTAAATCTTCGCTATTGTTTCCTTTTACAACAATAAATTTTCTTTTTTCTGGAAACCATATTTTATGATCTTTCAGATAAGTAAAGGTGTAAGTTGCATTGATATTTATAATTCCGTAAATTCTGTAAAAAGCTTTTGCAATGGCAAAATTTTCGGAATCTACAAATAGCAATCCTCTTAATTTGTTGGAATTTAGTTTTTTAGGTTGAAAATAAATTCTGTAAACCGTTCTATTTTGAATTTTTACGGTATCAATAATTTTGAAAACAAACAATTTTCTACCATAACTTGAAATGGGATTTCGAATAGGAATTTCAAGAATGTCTAAGCTATTTTCGTAGAGTGAATAGGAAACTAAATTCAATCCTAAATATTCATAAAGTGGTTTTTTGAAACCGGCCATTCTGGAAGCAATTAGTGTTTCTTTGATGCCCAAATTGTTGTGTTGTAATAAATTTACTTTTTCAGTTTGATAAATGTGTTGGTTTTCAACTAGTTTTTTAAATTTATAATTGGTAGAATCAAATTGCATTTTTTTTCTTCCAAAAAGCGATTTTTTGTACAATGTATCAATTTTACTTGAAATAGAATCTGGATTGGCGGTTACTAGTAAGTGTTCGTAATTTTTATATTCAAACGAATTTAAAGCTTTCTCGGGTTGATTGTTTTTCTTGTTTTCAATAACTTTTTTGATGATAACATTTACTTGATTTTCTGAAAAAATTTCTTTCTCTTTCATGGTATTGTTATTTACCATTTTTATGATTAAAAATTTCGCACCAACAGTTAAATGATAATTTTTATCATAATATCCTTTATAAGAAATAACTATTGGTTTTTTGTCGTCAGTTACTGTAATAGTAAATTTACCTTCCCAATTGGAGGAAATCGTTTTGTTGTTGTAAGTAATTTTTGCAAAAGCAATTGGTACCGTAGTATCATAATCAATTACTTGACCTTGCATTATTTTTTGCGAAATAGCATAATTGCAAAACAGAATAAATAGAAAAATCCAAAATTTTCTCATTTAAGATGATTTTGTTTTATATCGTGTAAAAGAATTAGGACAAATGTAGGAATAAAAAAATCCGCTCGAACTATCAAACGGATTTTAATATACCTTTAACGAAAGTTATACTTTCATTATTTCAGCTTCTTTTTGCACTAGATGCTCTTCTACTTTTTTAATAAAACTATCGGTTAGTTTTTGAATCGTTTCTTCGGCTACTTTACAAACATCTTCAGAAACGCCTTCTTTTTCTTGTTTTTTAATGTCAGTGTTTGCGTCTTTTCTATGGTTACGAATACCAATTTTTGCCTCTTCTGCCTCAGCTTTAGCTTGTTTTACTAAATCACGTCGGCGTTCTTCGGTTAGTGGCGGAACGCTAATGATGATTAAGTCACCATTATTCATAGGGTTAAAACCTAAATTGGCAATCATAATTGCTTTTTCAATAGGTTGTAACATGCTTTTTTCGTAGGGTTGAATGGTAATGGTTCTGGCATCAGGAACATTTACATTTGCAATTTGTGAAAGAGGCGTTTGTGAACCATAATAGTCAACAAAAACACTTCCCAACATTTGTGGAGACGCTTTTCCGGCTCTAATATTTAAAAAAGATTTTTCTAAGTGTGCTACAGAACCATTCATTGCTTCTCTAGCTTCATCAATTATAAAGTCAATTTCTTCCATTGTTTTTAAAGTTTAGAAGTTTAAGTTTTATAGGTTTAAAAGAGTAAGAGTTACTAATAAACTCTTACTCTTTTTTATATATTTACAATTGTTCCTACATTTTCGCCTTCGCAGATTTTTAGTAAGTTTCCTTTTTTGTTCATGTCAAATACCACGATTGGCAATTTGTTTTCTTGACTTAAAGTAAAAGCCGTTGTGTCCATTACGTTTAAGCCTTTTTTCAATACATCATCAAACGAAATATAGTCAAATTTAACAGCCGATTTGTCTTTCTCCGGATCGGCAGTATAAACACCATCAACACGAGTTCCTTTTAAGATTACATCGGCGTGAACTTCTACACCACGTAAAACGGCAGCGGTATCGGTTGTGAAGTAAGGATTTCCTGTTCCTGCACCAAAAATAACAATTCTACCTTTTTCTAAATGGCGAACAGCTCTTCTTTTAATATAAGGTTCGGCAATGGCTTCAATTTTTAAAGCAGTTTGTAAACGCGTCAACATTCCTTTGTCTTCTAGTGCACCTTGAAGTGCCATTCCATTGATTACAGTTGCTAACATTCCCATATAATCGCCTTGCACTCTGTCCATTCCGTTGCTTGCTCCGGCAACACCTCTAAAGATATTTCCACCTCCAATAACTATTGCAATTTCAACACCTTTGTCGTGAATTTGCTTAATTTCATCAGCATATTCGGCTAAAATTTTTGGGTCAATGCCATATTGTCTTTCACCCATTAATGCCTCTCCGCTTAGTTTTAGAAGTATTCTTTTGTATTTCATTCGTTGTGTTTTATTGTTTTTTAATGGTCTCATGCTGTCGCTTTCGCTCAAGTCATTTATTCTGAATTTATTTCAGAATCTCATCGTTTTTAAGATTCTTATTATTGTTTATGTTGTGTAATGCTGTCGCTTTCGCTCAAGTCATTTATTCTGAATTTATTTACTTCGTTAATTTACTTTGTTAGTGTCAGAATTTCAGCAATAAGATTCAATTTTGTTGTGCAAATATAGTTATTATATGATTTTATGAAATGAAGTCGTTTAAACTTTTTTGATTGAAGCGAAAAATCTGGAATAAAAATACAATTTTGCAGCCAATTGAAAAAAGTTTAAACGACTTCAAAAGTAATTTAAAAATTATCTTTCAATTGTTCAAATGATTTTTTTGCGGCTTGATAACCAATTTCAAAAATACTATCCATTTTGGATTTACTGGTTTCAAAGGTACTAAAACTTACCAAATCCTCTGGTTCTATAACCCAATCACAATGATTAAATTTCTGAAAATTAGAATTAGCAGAAAGTAAATCAAACGCTCTTGTAGTAACTGCTTTAATTGAATTCAAATCTTTTGCCTCAATTTTTTGTATCGGACTAACATAAACCCCAATAATAGTGTCGCATCTTCCTTGCAAAACATCGGTTGGAAAATGATTTAAAATACCACCATCACTGTATAAATTTCCGTTAACTTCATAAGGAGAAATTACTCCGGGCACTGCTGATGAGGCAAGAACAGCATCAACAATTCGAGAACTATTATTGAAAATTTTAAGTTTGCCTTTTACCATGTCTGTAGCTGTAATGTGCATTGGAATTGGTAAATCACTCATTTTAGCCTCTTTAAAAATTTCTTCAAAGTACTTTTTAAAAGACTCCGAATCAATAATTCCAGCTTTTTTGATGGTAAAATGTTTCCAATGAAAAAAGTAAATTGATTTAAAAAAAGACAAAATTTCTTCTGGAGTTTTACCCCAAGAATATAGCGAGCCAACGACGGCTCCTGCACTTGAACCTGCAATTTGTGTTGGTTTTATTTTCTGTTCTTCAAGGAATTTTAAAACACCAGCATGAGCAATTCCTTTAGAACCGCCTCCAGATAGTGCCAAGCCGATTGATTTTGATTGTAAATCCATTCCTGTTTTTTGTTTAGATAACGCCTCAGTGTAATTATTGTTACAATTCTTTTGTAAAAATAAAACTAATTTTGCAAATTAAATTTAACAATGATGAATTCAATTATTGAGAAAAGCTTGAAAAACAGTTTTACCTACCAAGATTATAGAAATTTTGTTACTAATTTGGCAAAAGAAAATAAAACTACAGGTCATGAACAAAGGGAAGATTTAATACATTACACACAATTGAACGAAGCCAGACTCCATCGATTGGATAAAACTCTTCAAGTTATTGATGAAGTGAAAACAGTTTTACAAAATCTGACTAAAAAATATACTTGGTTGGTTATTTCAGAAAGTTGGTGTGGTGACGCCGCACAAATTCTTCCGGTTATTAATAAAATGGCAGAAGTTTCAGATAGAATAGATTTAAGAATTGTACTTCGTGATAATCATGAAGATTTAATGAATTTATTTTTGACCAATGGAACCAAATCAATTCCGAAGTTAATTATTATTGATAAAGCCACCAATGAGGTTGTAAATGATTTTGGACCAAGACCACAAGGGGCAAAACAACTCATTTTAGATTACAAAGCAACTCACGGAATTGTTGATGAAACTGCCAAAATTGAA
>JFJP01027211.1_pt1 | contig 16899 bp, 18 predicted proteins | sample 431651 | NCBI WGS metagenome assembly JFJP01 (sample SAMN02602958, study PRJNA72255) | Microbial mat metagenome, whole genome shotgun sequencing project. | biome: fresh water; feature: sink hole; material: water; isolation source: purple microbial (photo- and chemosynthetic) mats found in... | reverse complement strand
GGCATTTTTTCAGTAAATTTAATTAAAAATCGAATTTTTTTAAAAAAATTAAAAATCAGTCAAATATTCAAAACACATTAAAATTCATTAAGGTTCATTAAAAAATCCTTTAATTCCTCTTAAAACTCATTAATTCCTCTATCAGTCCTGTCATGAGATCTTCATAGACCAAATTGCTGATTTCGATCTTCAACTCGAGTTCATCATCGCAATAATCATGCCAATCTTCACAATTTTCTCCGATTTCCTTCATTAGCATCTTTTTCATCTTTTCTTCTCTTGTTTTTGCGATAAAATCCTCGAAATTCCCATTGCCTTTTCTTAGAAAATTCTCTTTATCAATGAAAATCCCACATAAAAACTGAGGAAATTCCTCGATTTTATTAAGAGATTTCTCGATAATTTCTTCGAGTTCTTCTTCTGATAGTTTCTTCTCATTTGTGAACTTTCTTCCAGATCTTTGCCATATATAAGGTCTATTTCTGAAGCCAAAAGGACGATAACCATTCAATACATCATTTAATGCATTAAAGACTGATTTAAAATAATCTTCATCGAAATCACCATAATTAACTGCGATTTGCTGATGAATTTTCTTGAAGAACTCCATTGGTAAAATAGGCTCAAAAAGAACTTTTCTATCAAGAAAAGGAAGTATAGCGTTTTCTGCAAGTAAAACTGAGAAATTTGAAGCATTTTCTCTTGATTTTCGCAGCTTTTCTAATGAAGAAACTCCTAAAGGCTTGTGTAGGTTATTTAGCATGATTTCCTTGATAGAAGGATCTTCATAAAGTATTATTGATTTGAATTGGATCAAATACTCAAGGAAAATATCATTGAATTTGCTCTTAATCAGAGAAATTGCTGAGACTTCTGGTATAAGGCTTTTCTTCTTGTTTTGACCACTCCCTTCTAAGAAAAAGTCTTTTTGAGGAGATTTCGGTGATTTTTCTGAATTTTCTACTATTTTTAAAAGAGATTTATTTGAAAAACCCTTGCAAAACAAAGGATTTTTTAAAAGTTCTTGGATTAAAATCTCTAGAACTTCTTCTGTGATTTTATCGTTCGTTTCAAGCTCTTTTTCTAATGAGTTTTTTAAAGGAAAAACGAGAGGTTTGGAACATTGCAATGGAGAGGATATCAATGGGTTTTTGATTGATTCATTCGGTCTAAATAAGGGTTTTTCTGAAGAAAGGTCTATTTCTTGTGAGAAATTGCAAGGGATTTGCTCGAATAGCGATAATTCTGGGTTTGCAGCCTGAAATTGTAACGAAAAATCATTTTCCACTATTTTTTTAGAGATTTCGGTTATTTCTGAATCAAAATCCTCAATAATTTCTTTTGATTTGAAAATCAGGGATTTTGATAAATCTTTGGATTGATTTTCTTTTGGTGATAAATCAAAGGTTTTTTCGATTTTTTTCGGGGTTTTCTCTTCAAAAAACATGATTTTTTCATCGGGAATAGAAAAATTTTCGTTTTTTTTCTCAAGAAAACCAGTTTCGGGAATTTTGGGACTATTTTGACAATTTTGACAATTTTCGGTTTTTACTGTAAATCTTTTGCATTTTTTTGAAAATTTGTTAATATTTGAATTTTTTAAAGAATTTTCAGGCGAAATTCCTTCAGAAACAGAAATAGAGCCAAGACTTTGAAAAATGTCACCTTCAGAAAAGCAGTTTTTTATTTGAATTCTATGATCTTTTTTCTCGAATTTGCTCAATAAAACACTATCAATTTTGGCTTGATGCAAAAAGCTTATGATATCTTTGAATCCTTTCAGAATTTCTTTCTTTTCGAATTTCTTGGAGTTTTTCCTGATTTTCATCACATTCTCGCTGATTTTCAAAGCCTTTTTCATTTGATTTATATCTAAAGAGCCTAAAAGAACTCTAGGCTTGATATTTCCCCATTTTTCTCTAAAAAAAGACGAATTTCTTGGAGAGGACTCAACTATTTTCTTTGAAATTTGTGATGATTTTTGGAGAAAAATGTGGCTTTTTCCTATAGGAATCTTCCTTTCAAAGGTCAGAAACTCATTGTTTTTAATATTTATTGAGTTTTTTCCTTCATCTAGAGAAATCTCGATATTCAGTGCTTTTCGGGGATTTTCGCTATAAATCGTGTGAAATTCGAGATCTTTGCAAGAATTATGAAGAGAACTAGCAGAAATCTCTATTAGAGACTCTTTTCTTTCGTGGATTTCATCAGAAAAAGGCTTTTCTTCAAGCTCTTTATCAAGGAAATTATCAATGGAAATTACTTGATTTTCTTTCTCTTTTATGCTGGAATTTACATCAAAAAAAGCGTTTTTTTCTGATGAAAAAAGCTTTTTTTCTTCAAGATCTTTATTAAAGATATTCTCAATGGAAATTGCTTGATTTTCTTTAAGGTTTTTCTCAAGAAATTTTTCAATAGAAATATCAGGATTTTTTTCAATGAAAATTCCTCTTTTTTCTTTTTCTTTTTCTTTTTTATTTGAATTTTCTTCAGAAAAAGCAACTGGATTTTGTTCATTGAAGCTTTCTTTGGTAAAATCGCGATATTGAACAAGATCATTGGTGTCTTTTGAAGGAAAATAACAATTATATTCATAGTTTTCTTTATATTTGTTTTCTTTGAGAATTTGTTTATATAATTTTTGTGTTCTGTACCCTTTCCAGAACTTTTGAATGAAAATCGCCGCAGTTTTCCAAACTTTTCTTTTATCAATTCTTTCATTTTTAATGCTTTTTTCATCACAAAAAACCTCATTTTCAAAAATATTTTTTTTTTGTGAAAAATCGCGTTTTTTAGCAACAAAATTTTCTTGTGAAATTTCGCGTTTTTTTACAAATAAATTTTCTTGTGAAAAATTACGTTTTTTTAAAGCTTTTTTTTCTTGTGAAAAATCACGTTTTTTCAAAGCTTTTTTTTCTAGAGAAAAACAGCGAAAATTCTGTCTTTTTTTCTTCATAAACTCCCTTAAAGTGGTTAATTCTTCTGGACTTTTCGCTCTTTTCTTATGCAAAGTCCTACAAGTTAATGATTCTTCTTTCTTCATGTCAAAATGCATGGTTTTTGGGATGAAATTCATCACATTTGTTGATTTTAATCTATTTAAGAAGCGAGTTTTATTGATTTCTCTGATAGTTTTATTTTTTTCTCTTAAAAAGATCTCTTTTTTCAATTTATTTGATTTTTCTTCATTTGATTTTTCTTCACAAATTAAATGCTCTTTCCTTATTTTCTTCAGATTTTTCGCGATTAATTCATCAATTTTCTTTATTTTTTCCTCTTTAAAAGCGAATATCTCAGGTTTAGCAATTTCTTCTTTTATAAGAGGGTTTTTCTTCACTTTTTTCGGTTTTTTTATCAAGTGTTTCGGCTTGTTTTTTATCAAGATTTCCCCTTCTTTTAATTCGAAGATTTTCTTTAAAAAAGGGTTGATTTTCTTGATTTTATCAATAATTTCATTGAAATTCTCTATTTTTTCAGTTTTTTTCGGGAAAATTTTAGGATTTTTCGAGGTTTTTTCATTTTTTGCTTCTTTTGATAAATTTGGGATAATTCTTTTCGAATGATGGTTTTTTGGCTTGTTTTCTTCAATTAAAATTGGATATTGTTTTATATTCTCAGCATTGATGAAATTTATATTAGTATTATTGATTTTTCTGCCTTTTATGGCTTGTTTTAGGGTATTGCTATTGATTTTCTGGATGTTTAGCGTCAAATTTATGTTTATATTGTCGCAATTTTCTTTGTCGATGTCAGAATTTTTAAAATTTTTAAACATTTCAATTTTTTTAAAATTTTAAAATTTTGGTAGTTTTATTACATAATAAAATTTTGAGAAAATGGCAATTTTCACAATTTTTTTGAAAAACCCTTTTTAAATTATTAAATTATCATATAAATGAAAAACTTTAAAAAAAATGAAAAACCACAAAAAAAATTCATTGATTTTTTAATTTTCTCATCGAAATTTCCCATTTTTTCATTTGAGTCAAAACACAAAAAATAAATAAAATTCACACAAATTTATTAACATAAAACTGATTAATTCCCTGAAAATGGTCTCGCACTGTTGCTGTTCAAAATCTCTTCCAATTTACAAATCTCTGTCTTCAAATCCTTATATCTTTTATAATCCTCTTCCACTGGGGAAATATCCTTATGGTATTTAATCTTCCTATTGTTATCTTTGGTGAAATTTTGTTGATAATTATGCAGTTTATTCCTCAAATCGTTCTTTATTTTCTTCAAATCTTCCAGTCTTTTCTTCAATTCATTCATCGAGATTTTAATAATGGGTCTTTCCATCTTATTTGTTTCAGGAATTTCCGATTTCTTGTTTTTTTTTTGTTCATTATTCATATTATTCCCATTATTTGATTTATTGTCGAAATTTAAGCTTTCTTGTTCCTTTGGTAAAAACTGTTTGATGAGTTTATAATAGATATAAAGAGGTCTCATTGGTTCTTTCTCATATCTAATGGGATTTCTATTGAAGAGGGTTTCAAAGCTGAAATCATATCTTTTTAACTCATTCTTCACAAGTTTTTTTTTCTCTTCGAGTTCTTGTTGGCTTAAGATTTCAACACAGTCTTTGTGGATTTGATTTTGATTAATTTTCAAGCGTTTTAGGCCTTCTTGAAGTAAGGCAGGTCCTTCGGATTTCAGCCAAAAGTCGATATCTGTTGTGTTTATTAGCTTTTTTTTCGATTTTATTGAATCGAGCTTTTGCTCTTCTAATGATGAATCTTTCGAAATTGTCTTTTTTTCATTAAAATTCTGCTTATTTTCATTAAAGTGCAGCTTATTTTCATTGAAATTCAGCTTCTTTTCAATGGAATTATCATTGGGATATGACTTATTTTCATTGAAATTAAGCTTATTTTCATTGCAATTCAGCCTAGTTTCATTGGAATTCAACTTATTTTCATTCAAATTTTGCTTTTTTTCAAAGAAATTTTGCTTGTTTTCATTGAAATTTTGCTTGTTTTCATTCTTGTTTTTATAAAGAATTTCTAATAGTTCGCTTGGTTTTTTTAAATTAAGAGAGTTTGTTTCCCCAAAATTTAAGGAATTGCTCTTCTTTAAAAGGCTGTCGTGGTTTGTTTTGATGTTGGCAGGCTTGCTAAAAGGCTCTTTTGAAGAAAGGTCTGTTTCTTTTAAAAGTATTAATAAAGCAAAATTTGGTGAAAAAGCACGAGAAAATTACAAATACTTGTATAAAATTGAAGATCAGATGCTTTTTTCACAGGGACTTTACCGAAAATTTGGCCGACTGTCGCAGTCAAAATTTCATTCAGGAGATCGAACTCCATGTGTAATACTTTAGAAATAAATTATTTAAATAAATACTTTTCGTTTTATTGATTTAAATTCCAAATATTTTATTCAAAATCATTATAAATTTTTTGAATTTTGTTGTTATTTTTATTTCAAAAACTTAGGTTTTTATCGTCTTTTGGCTTCATTTTATGATTATTTATATGTAAATTATAATAGTAGTGATAAATCAAATTATTATTGTGTTAAAATCAAAAAAAAATTGTTTTTTGATTTTTGTTCTTTTTGAGAAATTAATTATCTAAAAATTTCCAAAATCAAAAAAATGTTGTTTTCTGAGTTTTCGGCTTTTTCTTATAACTGACGCGGTCATATAAAACGAAATCCTCTTCAATGCTTCTTTTCATCTTTAATTCTTCTTCATTAGAATTTTTTTCAGGAGATCCGCCTTGGAAAAAGTTTTCCAAATCAGCAGCAATTGTGGCATATTTTCCCAATTTATCTTCAAAAAATAAATTCATTCAAAAAAAAGCCTTTTTTTAATTACTGAATTTCTTAGGTATTTTATTTGATTGAAATTTTACAATTTTCAGCGGAGCCTGGTCTTTTTCTAAAAAAGTATCAGAAAGTTATATGTAAAATATAGAAATTTATGAACTCAATGGGAAATTTTGTTGAGGACTATCAGTCTGATGGAATTCTTCTGAATTTGAATTTTGAATATTTTCATTTTTAGTATTATTGTCAGATTGATCTAATGATTTTTCAACTTGTTTTTTATTCAGATTCTCTGATTTTTCCAAAAGAACAGCATCTTCTTCTTTAATTTTAATTGTTTCCAATTGAGCTTTTATCTCCAATCTTATAGTTTTTTTCAATTTTTCTTCATCCTTATTTATTTCAATTTTTTCACTTTTTTCTTTTGAGTTTTCTTTAAATTATTTGAATCTTTTTTTAAAGGATTTTCTTTTACCATTTAAATGCTCATCTATAATCAAATTTTTTATTTGATAACCAGTCAATTCTTTGATTTTTTTTTCAATGATTTCGTTTTCTTTGTTTATTTCCAATTTATAAATATTTAAATAATTTTTTACCCTTTAATGCTTCATTATTATTTAAGTGAGAGTTGGTCTCTTCTTTGTTGAAAATAGAAGAATTGCTCTTTTTATCATTGATTTCAATATCTTTTTCTTTTTTATTTTAGTGAAATGCTTCGTAGATTATATAACTAACTCGATGCTTCATTGCTTTTTAGATCTCTTTCAGCGTCTGCATTTTTCACTATTTCTGATATCATCAACAATTCATTGTTTATAATGTTTTTTTCATTCATTTGGAGTTTTTCTAAAATGTTTTGTTGATTTTTTTCAAGAATTTCATTTTTTTTAAGAATTTCTTTGTTTCCTTCTTTCTTTTTTTGTAAATCTTTTTAAATAAAAATTACTTAAAGTCTCTTCGCTTTGTATGGGCTCGTCTCTTTGAGAGATGTTCAATTCCCTATTTGAATCGTCAAAGGGTATTGTCTTTTCACTTTTGTTTTTTTCGGCATCATTTAGAAAATCATTTTTTTCAAAAAATAACTGCACCAAACCTTAAAAATAATTAAAATCAAACTATTTTTTCTTATATTTACTATAAATCTCCTCGATATTATCCTCAGGTTTTACCAATGAAAATCTTTCCGAATTTATCAATCCAATCATTTTATTATTTTTCTCTTTTATCAGCCTCAATAAACTTTTGCCTTTTTCTTGATTTGAAATCAGTATTTGTGGGGCAACTTTCCAGCCTGAATCATAAGACATTACTCTTTGATGTGCATTGACATTTCTAAGGGGAGACGTAAGATTATTTGGGATTTGTGTCTGGAATTCGATATTTTTCATAGGATTTATATGAAAACCTGTATTTTGAACAGGAGGATTGATATGAAAACTTGTATTTTGAAGAGGAGAATTTATATGAACATTTGTAACTTGAATCGGAGAGTTTATTTGAAAACTTAAGTTTTTTCGATGAACATTAGTTTTCGGAGAAGTGAAGATCCTTGTTGCATTCTGAGGATTTATTTGTATGCTTTGAGTTTTTTGATGTGTTTTTTGTGGAGATGAAACCATTGTTGTTAGAAAATCATTACTTAAAAATTTATTGGTTGTTTTATCATTTTCAGGATAGGCGATTGTCCTCGGAGAAGTGAATATTGTGGAATTTTTAGGGTTTAATTCAACGCTCATTGTTTTTTGATGTCCATTTTTATGAGGAGATGAGTTAATTGTTGTTGAAACATAATTGGCTTTTTGATGATTTTCAGGATAATTTAATTTCGGTTGATAAAAGTTGTATTGTTTAGAAGAATTCATTGATATTAATGGCTGAAAACTATAATTTTTATTAGGAGAATTCAATGGGAAATTAGTGCTGGCTTGAGGAATAGGATATTTTATTGGAGAATTCAATGGATAATAAGTGTTTTGTTGGATGGGATTATGATTATTTACTCTATAATTAATATTCATGTTTGAATTGAGTTGCTGATAAGAAAGATATTGGGTATTTGGAATGATATTAGGGGCAGGGCTTGGGTTTGGGATATAATTGTAAGCATGCATCGAATGGATGGGTTTCACAGGTCGAATCTATTAATTTTAATGAAAACTCTTCTTAAAAAAATTAAGAACAGATGATAAGAACTGAGGTCTATAATTTGTTATTCCAGAGCTGGAAATCATTTTTATTTAAAAAGTTTCACAAAAATTAAATTTAAATAAAATAAGAAAAGTGAACGAATTTTATTTTTAATAAAATTAAAGCGAAATATATGTGATTATCTATTACTTCTTTATTGTTTTAACAGAAAATTCTTTATACCTCCAAAGTAAATGATTTTTTTACAATAGGTTAAAAAAAAAAGTATTTAAAAAAAGAGAAAATTAGTTTAAAAGTAATTTTATTTTTAATAATGGAATTTCTTTAAAATATTTCATTTTTTTTATTCGTGTGCAATAATTTTTATTTCAGAATAGTTTTAAAAATTTGGAAAAATCATGGCAAATTTTAAATATTTATTCCTCTTTCCTGAAAAGCATCTTTGAGAATTTTATATATCTCATAATTTTCATAAAATTCTGCTGCTTCTAAAGCATTTCTGTTCTTTCCATCTTTTATGGTTAAATCTAAATTTGTTTTTTCGAGCAAATCCTTTATCATTATAGTTCGTCCTAAATATATGGCATTAAACAAAGCTGTTGTCCCTGTTTGATCTTTTTTATTCAACTCCGCTTTTTTTTTCAATTAAAATATAAATTTAATAACAATAATTTAAAGAATTTTACCTTCCATTCCAAGGCATAATCTAAAAATTTCATATTTATTGAAAATAATTGCTTCTTGTAATATAGAATGTTCAACACCCTTTAAAACAGGAGCATTAAGATCAATTTTTCCTGTCACTATTAGATTTTTAAGCGATCTGATCTTGCTTTGTTTCACCATAAAATAAGCTTCTATCGGCTTAAATTATTAAAAAAAACTAAAATCCAAGCTTTTATACTTCGAATGGAAGACTTAAATTATAAGGATCCAGGCTGATATCTACAATTTAATATTCTTTTTATCTTTATTTTTTTAAGATCATACGACTAAAAAAATTTTCTTTGAATCGACTCCAAAAATTTTTTGACTTTTCGTTCATAAAAGTTTAATTTTTTCTTTATAAGGTTTTTTTTTTGGGAAAAATTATTTAAAAAAAATATTTAATCCCAAAAATTTCAAATTTAAAAAAAAACAAAAATTTTTGAAAAAAAATAAAATTTTTGAAAAATAAATTTTCCAAAAAAAACAAACTCAATATTTCAAGCAAAAAAAAAATCACTTAAAAATTTCTAATTTAATTTAAAAACAACAAAAAAATTTTTTCGAATGTCTTTAAAACAATTCCAGATTCTGAATAAAATCGGTTCCTCCAAATAAATCACAAAAACATAAACGTTATTCAATGTATTCTCCATTTAGGTGATGGTGCTTATAGTGTTGTTTATAAAATCCGGCGAATTTCTGATGGAAATTTTTACTCATTAAAGAAAGTTAAATTACATGATCTATCGGAAAAAGAGAGAGAAAATGCTTTAAACGAAGTTCGAATCTTGGCTTCTGTGCGTCATTCCAACGTGATCGCGTACAAAGAAGTGTTTATAGATGAAGCAACATCATCGCTTTGGTAAAATTTATTAATTTCAGTCATTAAATTTGGAGTAATCTAGCATTGTGATGGAATATGCTGATGATGGAGATCTTTTACAAAAGATCATGGACCATCAGAAAAAAGGAGTTTTATTCCAAGAAGCTGAAATTTGGAATATTTTCATGCAAGTGAAACACATACGATATTTTTACCTTTAATTTTCAAAGAAATAATCTTAGATAATCAAAGGTTTAAAAGCATTGCATGATTTAGATATTTTTCATAGAGATTTGAAATCTGCGAATGTTTTTCTAAACCATGATAATTCCTGCAAAATCGGTGATATGAATGTTTCTAAAGTGGCGAAAAAGGGCTTTCTTAATACACAAACAGGAAACCCTTATTATGCAAGTCCAGAAGTTTGGAAAGATTTGCCTTATGATTCGAAATCGGATATCTGGTCTTTAGGCTGTGTTTTGTATGAAATGACTACTTTGAAACCACCGTTCAGAGCTGATGATATGGATTCTATTTATAGAAAGGTTATTCGTGGGTTTTATCCGAGAATACCAGCACATTTTTCAATGGAAATGAATAAGATCATCAAGATTTTATTACAAGTGAACCCTAGTTTAAGACTTTCCTGCGATAAAATCTTACAATTGCCTTTTATTGCGAAATTTTTGGGAGAAAGACATTGGACGGAAATGGATGAAGGAGTGCCTTTTTTGCTAAAAACTATCAGAATTCCGAAAAATTTGCATCAGTTGACAGAAACTTTACCAAAACCAAATTATTTACCTTTAAAAATGAAATTTGTGGACAAAAAACGATTCATGCAAACTTTGAACGGAGGTGAAAAATATGATTTGAATTCTTATGATAAGAAGACAGAAAGAGACAGTGGAAAAAAATTGCTGAACCTAATAGGAGCCAAAAAAGGATCAATATTGCCGAGATTAAATCAAAGAAATATGATTGAACAACATAATAAAAGATATCAGAATGCAGCTCCTTTGTATGAAGAAGAAATTTTTCTGATTAAAGCAGTTGGATTAGAAACGAGAAAGCATAATTTTTCGAAAAGCTGCACTGATGAAGATGATTTGATTATTAAGTCGAAAATACAAATACAAGGGAAAAATCTGAAATTATTGTTGCCTAAAATAAATTAAGCAAAAACCTTACTTTTTCTAAAAATCACACTTTTTTTATGTAAAAAATATTAAAAAATTAAAATAAAATATTTAAAAAACGATTATTTTTTGTAAAAATAAAACTTTTTTTATATAAAATTTTAACCCCCCAAAAAAAAATACTTAAAATGGATGATAAAATACAAGTAGAAGTAAAGGAACAGACCCCAATGAATGATCCCACTCCCTCTGAAATAATCAAAAAGCTACCTGCTTCAGAATTAAATAAAGAACATTCAACAAACAAGTGATTTTTTTTAAATAAAAAAATTTTAAATTTTATGACAAATTTTAGGGATCAAAAGCCCCTGAATTTTGACGATAAACATCACTTTGTGCTAGATGGGATGAGAGTCAATTCAAAATTGGTTTCTTACAACGGTTTAATTGACAAGCATTTAGCTCCATATTTTAGCAATGAGAAATTGCGAACTCATCTCTTAAAAATGGGCTTGGTAATTTTTTACATTTTTTTGAGTAAATTATGAGCCCATTTTTCTTAAAAATAACACCAATTGTTGCAATTTAAATTAAAAAAACCCTATTTTATCTAAAAAACCCACATTTTTGCGAATATATTCAAAGATTAATGACACTGGCCACATAATAGAAGGGAGAAAAAAAAAGATCAGAAAAGTTGAAAAAATCGATAGTTACTCTAACAAAGAAACGGGTCTCCACAAAATCCAGCATAAAAACTCGCTTGAGAATGAATATATTGAAAAACTTCCAAGAATGCCAAATGTTCTTAATGATTCCCACATGGTTCTGCCAAAAATTTATTTAAACAATCTGAAAAAAGAATTGAAAAGCCAAAGAGAAACAGGTTCTATGCCTCAAAGCAGAATAAAGAATGAAAGTTTTGCAAATAATTCTAATGTGCTAAAAAAAAAACACAATAAAAAATTGGAATCTCTCACCAAAGAAGATCTTAATAAAGTTTTCATGAAATACAAGGCAAAGGTTTCAGTGGAAGAAGAAAATGAAAAATTTAAAATAAATTCAGAAAGAAGTTATATTGAAGAACCTATCAAAACAAATGAAAACACAAAAGAATTGTTCCCAAAGGATAAGCCAAAACAACAAATACCCATCAAAGAAAAACCGAAAAAATTGCCTAAACAACAATCTAAACAACCAATAAAACAGCTGATAAAACAACAGGCAAAAGAACAAGCAAAAGAAATAGGAAAAGAAAAAACAAAAGAACTAACAAAAGAACTACATAAAGAAATAACAAATGAACACACAAAAGAAGAATTAATAGAACAAGAAGACTTGTCAATGCAAGATTTAAAAGAAAATCCAAAGGAAAAAACTGAAGAATCTTTAGAAAAAACAAGCGAACCTCCAACAAAACGAAAATCCATAGAACAAGTTATTTCGAAAAAGCCTTCTTTGTTTCAAAATAAAATTCAGTCAAAGAAAAGCTTAGAAAACACAGAAAATTTAGAGAAATTTAATAAAAAAAATAGTGAAATTATGAATAAAACAGAAGAAAACAACACAAAGACTAATGATGAAGTGAAAAAACCAGAGGAAGAAATTAAAGAACAGAGTCCGATAAAGAACGATAACGCTTTAAAAAAAAATTCAAAAGAAGAGAGTCCAATAAAGAATGATAACGCTTTAATTCAAAATTCAAAAGAACTTCCAATAAAGAATGATAGCAGTGTAAAGAAAAATCCAATTGAAAACGGAAAAGAATATGAAGAAGAGATTTTTGAAGAAGAAGAAGTAGGAGGAGGCCTTTTTGATTAAGAATTTTTTTTTCAAAAATAATTTTAAAAAAAAAAAGAAAAAAAAAATTTTTTATTTAAATTAAAAAAAAAACTATAACTTCAACAAAAAAAAATGGACAAAGACAAAGACGATGATAATGTAAACGATGAACAAAATGAGGAAATCCTAGATAATCAAGATCCTGAAGAGAATGAGCTCCAAAATCTCGAAGAACAATCCGAGAATCCTCTCGAAAACTCTCAAACAAATGGAGAAAGACCAATAGAAAATCTTTTATTAGAAGTAGAACCGATAGAAAAAAATGAAGAAGAGAACCCACCATTAGAAGGAGAACAAAATGAACTTCCTTTAGAAGGAGAACCCACTTTAGAAGGTGAACAACTCCCTTTAAATAATGAAGAGATCCCTCCACCCCCACCAGCAAATCCTTTCGAAGAAAGTCTTTTAGAACCTGAGGTAAAACTGCTATTAGAAATGATTTTTAATGAGGAGATTTATTTGAGACAATTAGCTTCTGAAGGAGTTGACTTGAGTCGATTTGACGTGAAGACCTTTACACAGGAGAACATGAATAAAGCTTATGGAATATTAACCGAATTAATTGAACATATAATCAGAAAAAAACCGAATAAAATCCTTGAAATTTCTTCCATGAACTTCTATCAGATAATCCCACATAAATTCCCACAGAAAAAGCTTATGTTATTGGACTCCGAAGCTAAGATTTTCGCGAAGATTGAGTTGTTGAATCTAATCAATGATATCCAGATTTCTTTTGCCTTAAATGAAGAGCAAAAGCAATTGAAGATCCAATTGGAAAAAGAAAGGAGAGAAAAGGAAAAACTCGAATTAGAAGAATTAGAAAAGAAGAAAAAAGCTGCACAAAAACCTGGTCCAAAAGGAAAATTCGAAAAGGAAAAGGAAAAAGAAAAAGAGAAAGAAATTATCGAAGGAGATCTAGAAAATAAAGAAGAACAGAAGCCTGAAGAAGAAATGATTGTCATCGAAGATGTGAAGAATTTCTTTGATCGAAACTATGAAAACCTGCATTGCGCTGTACAGACCCTTTCAAGATCCACAAAACAATTCGAATTGGTTTCGAATTACCTTTATCAGACCCTTCAAGGCATAAGCCAGTTTTATTCCTGTGAAATCGATAATATCTACAAATTATCTCGCGAAAGTGATCAAATGCCTGAGAAAAATGAGAAAGAACTTCTTGAAGAAAAACTCGCAAAAGAAAAAGAAACTGTGAAAAATCAACCGAAAAAAAAAGGGAAAATTATTGAAGAAGAAATCGAGAAAACAGAAGCTGAATCAATGAATCCTGGAAGCTTCGAATATTATTTATTAATGTATGGATGTAAAATATCGAATCTTGCTGCGAATCTATCAAAAGGGTTGAGATTACCATATGCTTCAGCTCCAATGAAAGCTTATAAGCTGGGGAAAGGCATTTATTTGAGTGATAGTGCATCGAAAAGCACGAATTTCTGCTATGCCTCGAAAGAAAATGATGTGGGATTCTTGCTAATTTGTCAGGTTGATTTGGGAGTTTCTTTAGAAAAAACTGCGAAAGATTATGAAATAAATTTGGGAAATCTTCCAAAAGGAAGGAAAAGTGTGAAGGGTTTGGGAAGATTGAGTCCTTTTGAAGAAAAAGTGGTGGATTTAGTGGAATTAGAGCAGGAAAAGATCAGAGAAGAAGAAGATTTTGTTGGGGAAATGAAGGAAATGCAAGAGAATGATTTCAATGTAATAGGTGAAGATGAGAAGAATGAGAATGAAATTAACGAACGGAAAGAAGAAGTTTTAAATAATTTACATAAAAATAATGAACAAAATAAGGAAAAAATTGAACCAAAGAAGGAACATCAGGAAAAGAAAAATGAAATTATTGAAGAAAAACAAGAAATTTTAAATAATTTCCAGAAAAATAATGAAGAAAAAATGGAAATAAAGAAGGAAAAGGATGAAATAAAAAAAGAAAATGATTTTGCTGCAGAACCAAAGAAGATCAGGGTTTTGAAAGTGCCATCAGGAGAATTGAAATCGAGCCCTTTTAAAGACAGCAGTTTCTTGTATAATGAATATGTTGTTTTTGAAGAGAAGCAAATAAAGGTTAGTTATTTGGTCAAATTGAAATTCAATTATAAATAAAAGAAATTCAAAAATTCAGATCTTTTAAACAAAAATCAAACTATTCTGAATCATTTTTATCACAAAAAATAAAAAAATGTTTTTATTTAAAGAATAGTTTTTTTTTCTAATTAAAAAAAATTGAGTCTCCTAAAAACTTAAAAAGAACTAATAAATTTTCCTAGACTTTAAGTTATAAGGAGAATCAATAGAATGTCTTGAACTTAAGGTTTTGAGTTTTTTATTAGAATTGACTTGATATTCTTCCTCATAATCTTCAATATTCGGAGGCATGAACAATTCTTCGAACTTATTCGCTTCTTCCTTTTCTTTTTTTGCCATAAAGTTAGGTCTTCCTTTTCTTGTGAAGTAATCAATGAATTCATTCCAAGCAATGTAGTCAGGTCCTTCATTCTCGATTCTAACTAACAAATCCCCAAAAGTTTCATCTTTTAAATGATGATTTTCTTTAATTAAAATCAAATTTTAACATTATTTCTAATAAAAAATTACCGCTTTTTTTTCGAACTATTTCCCTTTCGAATTTCCAAAAATCGTGAAATCCTCGAATTTTCTCTAGAAGTTCCAAAGTCTTGACAAAACCTGTAAACTGTCCTTTTAAATCTTTTTTTTTCTGAGTGCCATCGAAGATTTCTTTCAGCAATTGCTTCAAAGACTTATCTAAATCCATCACATTATCATCGTTTTCAGTCTTCGAAACCATTGTTTTCGCCTTTAAAATCCTGATTTTGCTCAATAAAGCCTGATCTGTGATCTTATGTTGAAGGAAATACCCTTCGAATTCTTCCCAAGAAATATAGTCTTTTTTTCCTTTTGCAATAATAGCTTCTTGTTCTATTTGTTTCAAAACCTGGCTTAAAGTCAAAACCTTATCAATTGCAGGTAAATATAAGGCTTGAAACTCTAATTTCTTGCTGATTCTTCGATCATTTCTGATTTTTTCGGTGAAAAGAAAACGAGAAACCACACTGTCTTGATAAATATCAACTTCTGTGAATAATTCTTTCATTATTAAAAGGTATTTATGATCAAAAAGACAAGTATTATCAATGCTTTTATCATAAGCTTTATTTCGATAAAATTTCAAGAATTGTGTGAAATCGTCAAAACTCATAAAATTATTCAAAGAGTAATCATTCAACTCTTGATTCAGAGTTTCAGGGTTCAGATCATATAATTCGATAATTTTTTGATTTTTTATTAAGAATTTGAGAATTTCTGATTTCGAAGGATTCAAATGAGAAACTGCTTTTGGGATCTTTTGAAAAAAATATTTAAGTAGGGGTTTTTCAAGTTTTGAAGGGCTTTCAGGTTCTGCATTTTTCAAGCTTTGTTTTTTTCGATGTTTTGGAGGGCTTTTTGATCGTTTTGGATTTGGGGATGTTGGCTGATATCGATCGAAATCAGGATCAGAAATTTTATTTTTGTGTTTTTTTTCAGTTTCTCGTTTATTTTTGCTACTTTTGTCTTTTTTATTTTTTTGATAATTATTGTAGTTTTCGAGATATTCTTCTCTTGTCAAGTGTTTTGCAGGTTTGAATTCTTGGGTGAATTTATAAGGTTTCTTAAATCTGGAATAAGAACTCCAAGATTTCGTTAAATTTCCTGTGTTTTTGCTTTTATAATTGGGTTTTTTGGTTAAAAAGTATTGGGATTCCAATGAGAGAAGTTCATTATGATGTGCTTTCTCAAATAAAATTCAAATTAATCTAAATTTTTTCAAATAAAAAAAAGTCTAACTATTAAAGCTTCAACGTTTTCAACGCTTTGAACTTCTAAAGTCGATAAAATATGGGAAGCATATTGTTTTCTTTGATCCCCTTCATAAATAATCACGTCAGCTTGAGCTTCTTTCTTCTCTCGTTTTTCCAAAACTTTTTGTTCTATTCCTTTTCGTCCCATCTTTATTTTTTCAATTTTTTTCTCCAAATTCTTAATAACAACATCAGCTAATTCTCTTTTTGATTTCAATCCATACACTTCCCCTTCTGGAAGCTCTTCAAAATTTATAGGGAATTCTTCGGAATTCAGGTCAAGACCTATTTGTTGAATGATTTCATTTTTAGAAAGAGTGGGATTTTTTTGAGGATTATGAGTTTTAGAAGGTGTTGGTGTTTTGAATGGTTTCTTGGTGAGTGTTTCAAATGGATATTTAAAGCCTCCAGAAACTTGATGTTTTATTGCATCAGAACTGGAAGGAGGGATTTTTTTTTTCATTTATTTAAATGAATTTTATTAGAAAGCACAGTTGATGTTTTCTTTTGATAAATTATTAATATTTATTTTTCAACAATATGAAAACAAAAGAAACAAAAATCAAAAAATATTTCTCACTCTTTTTTT
>JFJP01038589.1_pt1 | contig 16901 bp, 13 predicted proteins | sample 431651 | NCBI WGS metagenome assembly JFJP01 (sample SAMN02602958, study PRJNA72255) | Microbial mat metagenome, whole genome shotgun sequencing project. | biome: fresh water; feature: sink hole; material: water; isolation source: purple microbial (photo- and chemosynthetic) mats found in... | reverse complement strand
CGAGTACTTGAACCAATCCGTCTGCTTTTTTCTTTGCTTCGAATGAAATAAGCAACTTTGCAGAATCGTCTTGCAACATGAATTGTATCTGAACCGATTTTAATTCATCTTTTCCGGTTTCCAGTTTACCTTTCAGTAATTTTTTCTCTTCTTTACTAAGTGGGGCATCATCTATACGTACTTTTCACCATTTGTATATATCTGAATATTCTTGTCGGAGTGTTTGAAAGAATAATGTGATGGGCCACCTCTTTTTTTAATTGAAACCAAAGAATCGCCTTCTAGTTTCAGTATGCTGATTCCACCATTACGTTTTTTCAAAATCACTTTTATGTCTTCATTGTCAGAATCTTCATTGGTTTTTATCTCAAGATTGAACTTTTTAACCGACGAATCTGCTTTACTAAACTCATTAGTATTCATCTGCTCAATAATAACATGTACAAGTGAATCCTGATCGTTACTAATCCATGTTTTTGTTTCGTTTCCGTCGTCTATAATCAGCAATGAATCTTCGCTCAGGCGAATGATTTGCTTGTTGTTAGATCCGTCTTCATTCCAAATCAATACATCATGTTCCTCGCCTTCAGTTTCTTCCGTTATTTCAACTTCGCCATCGGACAAATGTATGACTTTGATATTCTTATGTATCCCGGGATGAATAGGTGGGTTTGGTGGAAATGCTACAAAAGGATGTACAAAAACGAAATTTTTGAGGAAAGCGTCGTCAATGTTCTCAAAATCTATTTCCTGTAACGATTCCTGCACTTTTTTCAGCTCATCTTCAAGCTCGCCGCTGAGTCCATTCATGTCATCGAAATTCCAGATAACGGGTGTTTCACCAATTTCCATTGTAAACATCTCATCGTCGATGTTGTCCCAACCGGTTTCAACATCTTTTCCAGTAACTTCTCTTACCATTTCTTTCAAATCATCGCTCAGCGTATTGTCTTGCACGATGATTGAATCTACCACCAATTCACCGTTTTTGTATACAGTAATTCGGCAAGTGTCTGATTGTTGCCCCAGGGCAATGGCCATACTTCCTACAAGGAAAATAGCGAGTGTAAATAAATTTTTAATTGTTGTTTCCATATGTTGTTATATTTAACAATACAAAGCTACTTGGATGCAGGGTTAATAACTGATAAGCGATGTTAAACAATGTTAAGCTATTATATTCAATACGTTAAATGCAACTACTTTTGCTTGGAACTTAGTTTACAATTCAAAAAATTTACATGAAGAGATCGTTGATTTGGGTACTTACCCTAAGCATGGCAGCTACGCTCATTGGGCTTATATCAGTGCAAGCTTATTGGATACGTGAAGCGCTAGAGGTGAGAGACTCGCAGCTGAGGCAAGCAGTAAATAATGCGCTGCAGCAAGTAGTATCGGAGTTGGAGGCGCACGAAACATATGCCATGTTGCAAAACACCCTTACCTTAAAAGGGTTTTACCGCAATGGCCCACAAACGTATGGTAAGTTCAATTACAAATATCGCACTCCACAAGATAGTGTAAATATTGAGTTTCGCTTCAGCACAGATTCTACAATGGTGAATACGGCTGATGCAAACGAGATTTTCCTGCTCAGGCCTGATTCGCTGGACGAAGCACTCTTTAAACTTAGTACTTCTGGTGGGGAAAGCTCTCCCGAAAAAATTCTATATAACAAATTGAACCAATTGCAAGAACAAACACTCAAAGCCATTGACCACCGACAAGAAAAATCGATCTGGGTTGAGCAACTCATAGATAAGTTGTTGGATGAAAAGATTGATATGAATGAACGCTTTGACCGAAGAACCCTAGATAATATCATAAAAAAAGCTTTTGTCAATCATGGACTGAATACTACATATGCTTTTGCGGTAAAAAACCAAAGCGATTCCATCCTCATTTTTTCTGATAATTATATAAACATGGACTCAGAGCATTGCTATAAAGTGCAATTGTTTCCGAATGATTATTTTGCTGAGCCAACATACCTGCACATGCACTTGCCTTTGCAACGCTCCGCCGATTTCGATTCATTCCGCTTCATGGCTTCTAGCAGCATGGTGCTGGTGGCTATCATTTTATTTATATTTGCCATCACTCTGTATATCATATTCAAACAAAAAAAATTGTCGGAAATAAAGAATGATTTTGTAAACAATATGACCCATGAGCTGAAAACTCCGATATCTACGGTGCTATTGGCTTCGCAAATGCTTAAAGACAAATCCATTCCTCTGGAAGCAAAGAATATTGATGTTTTGACCCAAATGATTGAAGATGAAAGTACTAGGCTTTCGTACCAAGTTGAAAAAGTGTTGCAAATGGCTATCTTCGATAAAGGACATATAAATTTGAAAATAAGACAGATAGACGTAAATGCTTTGATAGAGTCTGTTTGCGAGAATTTTCAGCTAAAACTTAAAAACCGGAATGCTGAACTTATCTTATCACTCAATGCCCAAAAGTCTTTGATAAATGCCGATGAAAACCATATAAAGAACGTATTTTTCAATTTGCTGGACAATGCTATAAAATATTCCGGCGAAAATCCGAAAATTGAAATTTCAACATATGTCACCAAAGCAGGTGTGTGTATAAGCGTGAAAGATCAGGGCATAGGCATTAGTCGTGATAACCTGAAACGCATATTCGACCGTTTTTACAGGGTTCCTACCGGAAATTTGCACGATGTAAAGGGATTTGGACTGGGATTGAGCTACGTGAAAAAGATATTAGACGAACATAAGGCGGAAATAAAAGTGGAAAGCGAATTGAATAAGGGCTCGGTGTTCTCCATGACATTTCCCATGGCTACTTCTGCCTGAAGATAATTTGTATGATGTTTATGAATATAATTTAAATGGAATTGATTAATTTCGCAATATAAACTTAGAACTATGAACCAAAAATTAAGAGTATTGCTAGCCGAAGACGATGTAAATCTGGGCATGTTGCTTAAAGAATACTTGTCGGCCAAAGGATATGATACTGAGCTATTTGATAATGGTGAGGCCAGTTTCAAGGCTTTCATGAAACAACAATATGATATTTGTATTCTGGATGTGATGATGCCTCGTAAGGATGGCTTTACATTGGCCAAGGAAATAAGGCAAATAAATGCTGAAATTCCTATCGTATTCCTCACAGCTAAATCTATGAAAGAGGATATTTTTGAGGGATTTGAGCTGGGCGCAGATGACTATATCACCAAACCATTCAGCATGCAGGAACTTCTATTGCGTATAGAGGCGGTACTCCGTCGCAGCAAGCGTAGTGGTATTGCGGCGAATTCTACTGTTTTCAATGTAGGATTGTATCATTTTGATTCGCACACACAAACACTCACGTTTGGTGGGAAAGAAATAAAACTTACTACCAAAGAAGCTGAGTTGCTGAAACTGCTTTGCCAAAATGCAAATACAGTGCTCGATCGCAATTTTGCACTAAAATCTATCTGGTACGACGACAATTACTTCAATGCAAGAAGTATGGATGTGTATATTACCAAACTTCGCAAGCATCTGAAAGAGGATCCGAACGTACAGATAATCAACGTGCACGGAAAAGGGTACAAACTGATTACATTGGAAGTCAATAGAACCTGATTTTTATTGCGTTAAAAAATATTACACCCTGCTCATTTATTATATGAGCAGGGTGTTTTTTTATCCAAAGATTAGCGTTTTAATTAGGATTCCGGGTTTTCAAAAATTTCCAGTTCCTGGTGATGTTGTTCCCAGGTGTTCATCCATTGGTCGAGCATATCCTGATAAAATTTATATATTTCAAGTATAGGTTTCTGTTCGAATAGGGTGGTGTGTGTTGCACCTTCATTCAGTAGTTTTTCTATGCTCGCTATTTTTACTTCCGTTTCGCTTATTTTGTTTTCAGTATCGCTTATCTGGTTTTTTAGTTTCCTGAGTTTTTTATCGTACTCTTTCTTGTCGAGAAACTGATTTTTGGAGGCTGAAACTTTTACTTCTTTTGTTCCAATTTCATTTTTTGGATTTTTCCGCTCTAGTTCTTTCAGATTTTCTATTTTCTTGACTTTCAGAAATTCGTATATTCCACCCAAAAAAGGCTTTATTTTGCGGTTTTTGAATTCGAATAGTTTATTGCTGAGCCCATTCAGAAAATCGCGGTCGTGCGATACCATGATGATGGTACCGTCGTAGCTCATAAGTGCTTGTTTCAGAATATCTTTCGAACGCATATCCAGGTGGTTGGTAGGCTCATCAAGCAACAGCAATGAGTAGGGCTGTAGCAGAAGTTTAGCCAGTGCAAGTCTTGCTCTTTCGCCTCCCGAAAGCACTTTTACTTTCTTGTCAATGGTTTCGCCACTAAACAGAAACGAACCCAGAATGTCTCTTATTTTGGTACGAATGGGGCCTACTGCTATTTCATCGAGCGTATCGAATACTGTTTTGTTTTCGTCGAGCAGCTCGTCCTGGTTTTGTGCATAATATCCAATACTAACGTTGTGCCCTAGTTTCAGAGTGCCTTCGTATTCTATTTCGTTCAGAATCATTTTTACCAGCGTGGTTTTACCTTCCCCATTTCGGCCCACGAAAGCTATTTTTTCCCCTCGTTCTATTACGTATTCTATATTTTCAAGAATTATTTTTTCGCCATACCTTTTAGTTGCTCCGGCGCTTTCAGAAACTATGGTACCAGAGCGTGGGGCTGGTGGAAAACGGAATTGGATGGTAGATTTATCGGTCTCGTCAACCTCTACTCTTTCTATTTTATCCAAGTGTTTTATTCTGGACTGCACTTGCACAGCCTTAGTGGCTTTGTACCTGAAACGTTCAATGAACTTTTCGGTATCCTGAATCATTTTCTGCTGATTGTCGTAAGCTGCTTGTTGCTGCTGTAAGCGCTCTTCGCGCTGTACCACATATTCAGAGTAGCTGAATTTATAGTCGTATATTTTGCCCATAGAAATTTCTATGGTACGGTTGGTTACATTGTCCAGAAAGGCCTTGTCGTGCGATACCAGTACAACCGCGCCCGGGTAATTGCTCAGAAAATCTTCGAGCCATTGTATAGATTCAATGTCGAGGTGGTTGGTTGGCTCATCGAGGAGCAAGATGCTGGGCTTACGCAGTATGAGCTTGGCCAGCTCTATACGCATACGCCAACCACCACTGAATTCTTGCGTGCCACGTGTGAAATCGCTGCGCTCGAATCCTAGTCCTGTAAGCGTTTGTTCTATGTCTGCCTGTATGGAATGCCCGCCAAGTATATTTATTCTGTCGGTGAGATGCGATATTTCTTCGATCAGTTTGTGGTATGCATCCGATTCGTAATCTGTACGTTCTGAGATTTCCGTATTCAGAAACTCCAAACGTTTGTTTGCTTTTATTACTTCCTCAAATGCGGTATAGGCTTCTTCAAATACGGTTTTTCCGGTAGGGTATACCATTTGCTGAGGCAGGTATCCGATGGTAGTATCTGTAAAATAGCTGATATCGCCACTGGTAGGTTTGTCTACCTGTGCTATTATTTTGAGAAGCGTAGATTTCCCGGCTCCGTTTTTTCCAACCAAACCAATGCGATCTCCGTTTTCAATGAGAAATGAAATTTGTTTGAAAAGTTCGAATTTTCCGAAATCGACGGTTAACTGATTGATTGATATCATGTAGTGAGTTGTGAAATTTGCTTTGCAAAAGTAGTAAACTTTCGTGATTTTATTTTCGCTTAAATACGTAAAGGTGCACTAAAATAAAAGGCAATATCACAAAAAAGAGGTAATTGAGCCCAACCGCAATTTTAAAGCTTTGACCCCAGTTTCGGCTGCTTTTTTCAAAATCGGGCGAGGGCAATATGAAAATAGGTGAATCCGAAATTTTTAATCCATATTTCAGAGCACATTTTTCAGCGCTTTCTTTCAGATTTGGTACATCATAAGGATCGCGTATTATCAACCCCTCAGGGTTTTCAATCAAATCAGTGGTCAATAGTTTTTCTGTGTTTATTTCTAGCGATGTTCCTATTATGCCTATCCATATTTTAACAGGCATGTCTGGATTCCATCCTTTTGGTACTATTGGTACAACATAATGATGCCAATGTGTGCGTTGACCTGTAGATTTGGTTGGGGTAGATGTAGTAACGTAAGTATGTGCGTATTGCATGATTACCCCACTGCCCGTGAGTGAGAAATAGGAAGCTTTGCTGTATTCTGCCGAATCGGCGTATCGCATTTCATGCATCACAGGATATTTTTGCAATTCAGCATATTTCAAGGCATCGCTCGCTACGAGACCTATGATGCCCAGCCACATGGTAGCTCCTATGATACCTACTGACATAGCGTAGTTGTGTGTTGGTAGGGTGGGAGTATGTATGAGCACATCCAGCCATTTGAGTACATATATGAATACTATGCTCAGAGATATAGGTAAAATGAAAATATATACAATGCCTGCAATATAACGGGGCAGTGCATCGTACCAAAATAGCACAGCATGCTGGCATACAGACGAGTACATGAATAATACAAACAGGAATAAAATGACTTTGAAAAGTGATTTCATTGTTCTATTTTTAACTGATACAAATGATTAACAATACATTTATTATGAAGGTAATATACAAAATTTTACTCATTCAATTTCTATTTTTGGGCAGTTTAAAATTCGGAAACGCTCAGGCGAATGTCTCATTCGACTCGCTTTTTGTACGTGAAACGCTACGCCTCGATTTTCTGCTATCTGGTAGCAGGGATACACAGCTTGTATCTTTCGGCAAATTTGTACGTGAACCATTTTGGGGCGGCTCGTTGGTAAATTTGATTGACTCGTTTGAGTATGGTGATTATCAGGTTTGGGTGTTTGAGAATGCAAGCGAAAAGGTTATATATTCTCGTGGTTTTTCTACCTTGTTTGCTGAGTGGCTTACTACCGATGAGGCCACAAAACTCAATCGTACCTTTTTTGAATCGGTGGTGATGCCAATGCCTAAGACCGAATGTCAGATAGTATTGTTGAAACGTGACAGGAAAAATGTTTTCCATCAAATTTTTCAGATCCCATTTTCCCCTTCTGACTATTTTGTCCAAAAACATACTCCTGTTTTGTATAAATCTGAAAAAGTGTATGGAAAGTCTGTTCCTGAAAAAAGTCTGGACATTGTCTTCATGCCTGAGGGGTATACCGAAAAGGAAATGAAAAAATTTAAGAGTGATTGTGAAAAATTTATTGGCTATTTTTTCAAGGTAAAACCATTCTCCGATTTTTCTGAAAAAGTCAATTTCTATATGATTTATGCACCTTCTGTAGAGTCCGGAACGGATGTGCCCGGGAAGATGATATGGATGAATACCAAGTTCAATAGCAATTTTTATACGTTTGATGTAGATAGGTATCTCACTACTATGGATGTGTGGGAAATACGAGATGTAGCAGCATCAGTTCCATACGATCAGATAGTGATACTTGTAAATACTGCGCAATATGGCGGAGGAGGTATACTCAATAACTACAATATTTTTTCCGCTGACAATCAGTATTCCGAACAGGTCTTTACTCACGAGTTTGGCCATGGTTTCGGTGCTCTGGCCGATGAGTACTTTTATGATACTACTGTAGATCCTGCTTCGTTGTATGATTTGAGTGTGGAGCCTTGGTCGGTAAATCTTACTACGTTGGTCAATTTCGAATCGAAGTGGGCCGATTTGGTAGATAAAAATACTCCAATACCTACACCACTATCGTATGCTAACAAAGTGGGCGCCTATGAGGGTGGTGGATATGTTTTTAATAAAATATACCGTCCGGTTGATAATTGTAAAATGCGCACCAATGCTGTAAATGAGTTTTGTCCGGTATGCAACAGGGCTTTGACCCAATTACTCAGGTTTTATACGGAATAAGAAAATAGGGCTGGTTGATGTGCTTTGTTTCATTTCATAGCACCACAACCAGCCTTTTATTTTTTGTATAAGTTTGCTTACGAACTGCTATTGCAGAGGTTTTTTATGAAAAATGACACTTAGCATCTGATAGAGCAGGCGTGCAGCCACAAAATCGGAGGCAGGTGCTGCCGGATTAGGTGCCAATTCTACAATGTCGAAACCTACTATATTGGAATGCTCATATACTGCCCATATAAGGTCGAAAACCTGAGTCCAGGTTACGCCACCTGGTTCTGGAGTTCCGGTAGAAGGAAGAAGTGCAGGATCGAATCCATCTAAGTCAATGGTGATATACGTATTTTTGGTAAGCAGGGGAATGAGCTTGTTTATCCAATCCGGGTCGCGGTGCACCTGGTGTGCCCAGAAAACCCTGCCGGGTTTTATATTCACCTTCTCTTCTATACTCATGCTGCGTATGCCTACCTGTATCACCGGTGCAAATTCTTTGGCACGTGCCATGATGCAGGCATGGTTGTGTGGCGAGCCCAGATAAGTCTCGCGCATATCTGCATGGGCGTCTATTTGAAGTATGGTAAGGTCTTCGTATTTTTCGGAATGTGCCCGTATAGGACCATAGCTTATGGAATGCTCACCGCCGAGCGTTACCAGAAACTTACCTTTTGCAAGCCATTCTTTCGCAACTTTGTAACCCACCTGCGCCATAGCTTCGGGCGATGTGTCTTCGGTAACCGGGTCGGCTACATATATACCATGTTTGTATATTTCGCTATCGGTTTCTATGTCATAAAATTCGAGGTTGTACGAGGCTTCTACTATTGCTTCGGGCCCCATATCGGCGCCTTTCATATAGGTGCTTGTGCCATCGTATGGGATTGGTAATATTACTATTGCAGATTTAACGGGATCGGTGTATTCCGGTTCAAAATCGCCAAATTGTTTCATGTGTTTTTATGAATTATAAAGTTTCAACTGGTTTTTCTATTTTCTGAAATAAGAATTTTATGCTTTTGAATTTAAATATCTTACCAACTAACAAGGTGAAAATGACTGATAAGATAAACCATGCAATGATGGTTTGCCATACAGAGATTTCATTGGTGCGGAGCAAGCTGGGAGTAGCAAACAACGAACCTTTGGACGATACTATGACTGCCCCATACAAATTGTTGGCTATATGCACTCCGGTTGCTATTTCCAGACCATCGTCGAGCAAAGTCCACATTCCTGCAAATACTCCAAAACCAATGTAGTAGATAAAAACTGCACCACCAAAGGTATCAGTTTCAGGATTTCCTGCATGCAGTATCCCGAAAATGGACGCTGCCATAATTATTATAAGCCATCTGTAGCGCATCCACCAAAGGCCTTGCAGCAGGTATCCGCGCAAAAGTAACTCTTCGGTACCTGCTTGAAATGGAATAAATAATAAACCGAGCAGTAGAAATGTAAAAAACCCATTTGGTTCAAAGGTAAAAGTGTACATTTCCGGACTTATTGCATAGAATATAATTTCGGCAAAAAGCATGGCCAACAACCAAAAGAAGAAGCCTGCAAAAATGCGGTTTTTACTCATTCTTTCGCGGTTTGTTACTAAGGTTTTCCAATTTCTTTTATGCAAATATACTATAATGAGAAAAATGGCTATAAAACCAAAAATGAACGGAATCATAGAGAAAATAAACATTTCGGCATTGGTAATGCCGGAAATACCTATTTGGGCCATATCCGATTCTATTGTAGAATTTATACCCATTTGTTTTAATGCTATAGCATAAAAGCCGTAAGGAATATTCCCAATTAGAAATGCGAGCATTACGAGCGCTAGTCCCAGGGCATAGTATGCAGGTCTGTATTTTCCTTTGAATGTATTTTCAATAAACATAAACTAAATTTTTACGGGGGTAAGCGTGTAACCTTGCTTGCGCAACTGCGCCACCAAACCCTTGGGACCGCCCAAGTGAGCTGCACCTACGGCTATAAAACTTGGGTTCAAGGTGATGAAATTTACAATGCGTGGAACCCAGTTGTTGTTGCGGTTATCGAGCATTATCTTTTGAATATCAGAAAATTGTGAACCTTCTACAACCTGATTGTACATGGCTTCTATGTCGCCGTTATTGTATACATCAAGCATTTGGTTGTATTCGTCCATTACATTGCCAAAAGAAAGCATATCAAACTGCTGTTTTATGCTAAAAGAATCTATGACAGCTAATTGGTATTCAATAGATTCAAGCTTTTCAAACTTAAGATTCTTTTTCATAGCATAGCTATAAATCTCTTGGTCGTAGCTTTTTATTCGTCCTAGTTTTTGAGTGAGTAAGAGGCTATAGCTGAAAAAGGGCTTAAACCGGAGGTGTTTTTTAAAATCACCATCTGATAGTTTCATGCTGTCCTTCATCCATTTTTCATATCTGTTATACTCGGCATCCGATATATAATGCTTGATGGTATTTCCATCTGGCAGAAATGTAAGCTTTGCAACTCTTATTTGTTCTCCAATCGGAAGTTTTACGTCGGTTTCAAGCACCAGTACATCGCATTGGTTGATAAGGTTCTTTAGTGAAGCACCAAATTTCATTTCAGATTTCGGAACTATGTGTATAGTACCATACAAATACGAAGGGTTGCGGATGTCTTTTCCAGTGATTGCCCAGCAAAGTTCTCCTTTTTGAGCAAATACAACATTTATTCCTAAAAATGAAATAAACAGAATGATGAACAAATATTTCGAAGTGATAATTTTCATTTTCCAATAAAATTTGGTTTTCTTTTTTCAATAAATGCAGTTGTACCTTCTTTGAAATCGGCCGATACGAAACATTTCCCAAATTCTTCGACTTCGGTATCAAAACCATCGGTGCCTTTTTCGAAATAGGCATTTATGCAACGCAAAATACCTGCAACTGCAACCGGACTCTGCATGGCCAGAAGATTGGCCATTTCCATGGTTTTATCCATAAGTTGATCTAACGGATACACATAGTTCAGCAAGCCTAGTGCAAGGGCTTCTTGTGCAGGTATCATTTTGGCTGTGAGGAGCAGTTCCGTTGCTTTGGTGCGACCAATCAGTCGGGTAAGGCGCTGCGTACCGGCATATCCGGGAGTTACTCCCAATGTTACTTCGGGCTGGCCAAATTTAGCATTTTCAGAAGCCAATCGCATGTGGCAGGCCATGGCCAGTTCGCATCCGCCTCCCAAAGCAAAACCATTTACAGCTGCAATGATTGGTTTTGGCGATTTTTCTATGATATTAAAAATTCTTTGCCCGTTGGCTGCAAGTTGAGCGCCTTGAGCCTGGTCGAAATTCATAAATTCTTTGATGTCGGCTCCAGCTGCAAAAGATTTCAGGCCTTGACCGGTTATAATCATTACCCGAAGGCTTTCTGTTGAAATAAACTGACTGACAGCTTGTTCCAATTCGGCAAAAACTTTAGTATTGAGGGCATTCAAATTTTCAGGACGGTTCAATGTCAGTATCTGAATCATCCCTTCACTTCGGGTAAGTATGGTATCGTAATTCATATGGCATTAGTTTTTTACAAATATATGTGTAAGCGCTGAAATCCTTTTGCATTTTTTGTTTCTTTTTCTCAAAATACGAATTTGGAATGTTGGGAGCGAAATTCTTCATAGGTGCTGAAAATTTTGTATGTTTGGGAACAACTTTTTTGTATAAAACTTATTAATCATGGCCAAGAAGATAAGAATCCCAAAAATAGACCAGAAAGCGATAGTTAATTATTTGCAGCACGAAATTTGGAAAAATAGTGTGAGTAAACTACCAAAATGGCAATCCTATCTGATTCAGACTTTAAGGGTTATTATTATCTCTTCAGATGGTTTGCTCAAAGGACAATTTCAATTGAGGGCATCTGCGCTTACTTACTTTTTTGTATTGTCTATTGTCCCGGTATTGGCTATGGTATTTGGTATAGCACAGGGATTTGGCATAGAACAGCTTCTTACCCAAGAGCTCACCAAAGCTTTTCAGGGGCAAGAAATGGTTCTGCAGCAGGCTCTTACCTTCGCTACCAATATGCTGGCTTCCACTCAAGGTGGTGCCATTGCTGGTGTCGGCTTGGTCTTTTTGTTCTGGACTGTGATGCAACTTATGACCAATATAGAGTTGGCTTTTAATGAAATTTGGGATGTAAAGAAACCCAGGGGCTTTTCCAGAAAATTTACCGATTATTTTTCAATTGTATTTTTTTCGCCCATAGTGCTTATTCTGGCTACCAGTTCTACAGTATTTTTAAGTACCCGTTTTCAGGATTTTGTTTCGGCAATCAAGATTTTGAATATGTTTTCGCCTTATTTACTTAATCTGATTAATTACGGACCATACGTTCTTATCTGGCTTTTATTTTCGCTCTTGTACATGATTATGCCCAATACGCATGTCAATTTCAAATCTGCTTTGTTGGGTGGTATCATAAGCGGAACTGTGTTTCAGCTCACTCAGTGGGGCTATATCACTTTCCAGGTGGGAGTATCCAGATACAATGCTATATATGGTAGTTTTGCTGCACTTCCATTGTTCCTCATATTTGTGCAACTTGCATGGACTATCATACTCTGGGGTGCACGCCTATCGTTTGCTGCTCAGAATTCTGGGAAATATGAGTATAAGCATCTTTCTGAAAACACTACAATACGAACCCGTAAGATATTGGCTGTGCAGGCGTTGCATACTGTTTATGCTCGTTTTGTTCAAGGGTTGGCACCGCTTACATTGCGCGAAATTACCATACAACTAAGTGTACCTGCCAAGCTCTGTCGCCTGATTATGAATGAACTTATTGATGCCAAAATGCTTTATGAAATTCCGGTTTCAGGAAACGAAAAAGAATATGGTTTTGTGCCTGCCATGGATATTTCTAATATCAGAATAAGCGATTTGCTGTTGGCTTATGAAAATAGAGGCGATGAGGATTTGGATTTGGACGCCAATAAGTCGTCGCTCTTAATAAAAAACTTGCTCATCAAATATGACGAAATGCTAAAGCAACAAACTGATAACTTATTGATAAAAGATTTGAAATTGGATGGTATCAAATCTTCTTCGTAGAACTTGTTGAGGAGAGAGAGAAGGTTATAGACGCAATTATAGATTAATGGAATGTTGTACACATCTGATTTACAAATAAATCAGCGATATTCGAATATAGGAAAAACTGTAAATGGTTTGGATTTATTCCAAAATTCTCTTTACAAAAAGCACTCTTTTGCGGTAGTAATTGTAATCGAAAACATTCTCCTCTTTTATACCACCTCGCACAGCGTGTACAACTCTGAGTATACCGTTGGTGTTTGAAACAACTATTGAAGTGTGGGTGGAGAAATAGGAATTATTCTTTTTACGTCCGAAGAAGATTAAGTCACCGGCTTGGGCTGAATCGAGCGGTATTTCGCGGCCTATAAACGATTGGCTATGTGAGGTACGCGGCAGGTCTACGCCCAAGTTTGAAAAAACAAATTTTGCGAAGCCTGAACAATCAAAACCTGCGGTAGAACTTCCACCAAGTCGGTATCTGATGCCTTTGTATTGAAATGCATATTGCAAAAGTGCCTGAATACTATCTGGTTGCGTGAGTAAATAATCTGTATAGGCTGTGTAAGTTTTGGAGTTCTGTATTTTCGAGTTTGTGGTGGTCGAATGTGCTAATACGTTGCTGGTGATATTTTTATGGGTGCGTTTTTTTCTTGTTTTGGTTCCTTCAGATTCTTTAGCCTTTGTTGATGGCAAAGAGGCAGTAAAAAAAATATCTGCATTATGGGCAAGAGTCTGCTCGCCTTCAGGAATTACAATATTTTGAAATGCATTGACGTAAAAATCTTTTTTACTGGATATTGAAATGTCTGTTCTCCAAGATTTTACATATTGTATTCCCGGGGCTTTTCTTACAAAATTAACTTCGCTAGCATAATTACCAAGGATTCCTATCGTAAAATAAAATGTGAGCGTTGAACGCCAGAATAAATTCATTCCATTATTAATTGGTTCTACATCAAGATTCAAATTTTGGCCTGAACCATGTTTTTGAATGTTCAATTTTATGGCATATTGCTAAGCATTCCAAATTTTTGTTAAGGATATTTTTTTTTGGATGCAACGAGATTTTGTAAACATCAGATATATAGCGGTATGGCTTAATAAAAAGTTATCAACAAAAAACCCGGTTCTTATAAACTATTTTTATATTTGAGTTTATGCAACGTAGAGAATTCATAGAACCGCTTTTCAATAAGATACAGTCACTTGTAAATATGCCTGAAGAAGTTCTGCATTATTGCATGCAGTTTTTAGAATATCAGGAGCTCAAAAAAGGGGATTTCTTCATCACACCCGGTGAAACGGCTAAGTACTTAGCATTCACTGCTAGTGGATACTTACGTGTGTATTATGATTTGCGCGGCGATGAAATAACCCGCGACATAACGCCTTTACATTCTTTTGCTACAGCATTGCCAAGTTTCATTCATCGCAAACCCTCTGTGGAAGGGATACAAGCTATTACCGATGCTTCAATTTTAATTATTTCTGAGGAAAATCTTCAAAAACTATTTGCATTTGATGCAAAATGGGAGCGCTTGGGCAGGCGAATAGTGGAAGACATGTTTGTAGAAGCGCAGGAGCGACTGTATTATTTCATTTCCGAAAATGCAGAAACTCGCTATATTTATTTGATGAAAAGATACCCTGATATGCTTTTGCATGTACCTTTGCAGTATATTGCATCTTATCTGGGAGTTACATCTCAGTCGCTCAGCAGGCTGCGAAAAAAATATACTTTAAAATCATGAAAAAAATTTTTAGGTTTTTGTGGAAAAATAAATTGGTTCGTTTCCTTACCAATAAATACATAATCACCATCATAGCTGCTCTGCTTGTATGGAAATTATTTGTTGAAAATTTTGTCCCTGTGATAGATGAGGTGAATGCCATACAGGTTGGGGACACTCTTTTTGTAAAAGGAAGAAATTTTGGTTCAGAACGTGGCAGAAGTACATTGCATCTGAATAAAAAGCAATTAGAAGATTTTGTTACCCAAAATGTTTTTTGGTCAGATACTTTGCTCAAAGCCATCATCCCCGACAAATATGCTGGTAGTGAAATAATTCTGGAGCGTTTCCTTTTGTTTTTCCCCATCCAATCCGACCCCGTTCCTACCATAGTTCAGTTGGGCAATTTGCCTTCCGCACCTTATGGGTATGAGGTACCTGTGCTCAAAAGTTCGCCTTGGCCTACTTTCAGACGCGACCACCGCAATACTGGATATTTCCCGTTTCAGGGAAGCTACAAAAATGACAGTGTTTGGAGTTTTCAGACCGGAAAAGGTATTTTTTCTACACCAGTGCTCGATGTGGATGGGAACGTATATGTGGGTTCAGCTGATCATTATTTTTATTCTATTTCGAAACGTGGCAACTTAAACTGGAAATTTAAAACTGGAGAAATAATTGATAGTGGAGGCGGGCTTACCACGGACGAGACCGGAGAAGTTTCAGTCATTGTCCCTTCGGGCGATGGTTATTTGTACAAACTTTCAACCCAAAACAATAAAACCGATTTGGAACGTATCATTTGGAAATTCGACTCACGGGTTTCAAAACGTGAAAGTTACAATAATTGGTTTGAGGGAAATATTCAGTTTGGTTTTGATGGCACTATTTACGCCGGAAATACTAACTTCAATTATTATGCATTGCATGCAGATGGTAGATTGAAATGGACATACCAAACTAATTCAAACAATTGGTCTATTGCAGCTATTGCCAACGATGGCACTATTTATTGGGGCTCTAATGATGCATTGGTGCATGCAGTGAGGCCTGATGGTGTGCAGCGTTGGAATAAAATTACACTCGGATTCATAGCAGCATCTGCAGCCATTGGTTCAGATGGAACTGTGTATATTGGTAGTTTCGATAGTTATTTGTATGCACTCAATCCCACCGATGGCAGTGTAAAGTGGAAGTTCAAAACCAATGATCATATTTATGCATCGGTTGCCTTGGTACCTGATAGCACAGGCAAAACCAATATGGTTTATCTTGCTTCTACCGACGGGAATCTGTATGCCCTCGATACCCGGGGCCAACTCCGATGGAAATACGATACCAATTCGCCCATACGTTCGTCGCCTGTGGTGGGTGATATGCCCGGGCAACCCGGTAAGCATATAGTATACTTTGGTGCCGGCGATGGGTGCCTATATGCTATCAACTCTGATACTGGTCTGCCACGTTGGGTTTTCAATACCACTTCCTCCGACCCTGTACTATCCGACCGCAACGACCTGAATGCTTCTCCTGCACTCAGCCATAGTGGTATATACATTGGTGGTGAGCACGGACAAGTTTGGTACATACCCTATGATTATCCGTTGTATAACTCTGCCGACAAGCGGTGCCTATTGCCCGCAGATATAAAACCTTTGCAAGACGGGGCATATGTATCATTTGTTTCACCCGGAGGCAACGACATAAGCACTGCGATGCCGGTTTTTTCGGTAAGTAGCATCATTACTCTCAAATTGCAACTCGTAAAAGGTGCTCAAACGGTAGATGCATGGTTCAATAATTCGCCGTTTGGCATGAGTGATGATGATTTGGTGGTAAAAATAACGCCTCAGGTTGATTTTGTGCTCGAAAAATCTGCTGATGCCCATTATTTGCATATTCGTCCGCAGACATTCATGAATGCTGATACTGAATATACAATTTCTATTGAAGGCAATTATTATACAGGTGGGTACAATTTCGGAAATTTGAGTATGGGTGGTTCTGAAGCCGGCAGGTTAAAACAGCAACTCAGGTTTCGCACTACATCCAACAAAACTGATTTCCCGCTGGTTATGACCGATACAAGCACCAATTATTTTGAGTGGACTCGTCTGGCTGTTCCTATCCCACCTATGATGCCTAGCCTCAACCAGATTGGATTTGATTATATGGATTGGATAGTAACGCCTATTTATGTTTCGAAGCCTGATGATACCGGTGCCGGAAAATG
>JFJP01027210.1_pt1 | contig 16905 bp, 21 predicted proteins | sample 431651 | NCBI WGS metagenome assembly JFJP01 (sample SAMN02602958, study PRJNA72255) | Microbial mat metagenome, whole genome shotgun sequencing project. | biome: fresh water; feature: sink hole; material: water; isolation source: purple microbial (photo- and chemosynthetic) mats found in... | reverse complement strand
ATACTGCATACAATATATTCTCTCACAAAAATTTAAAAAAAAAAAAAAATTTTTTTTTGATTGTTGATTTTTTAAAAAAAATATCAAAAAATTAAATTTAAAAAAATTTAGAGAAAAAATAAACCGATCTCCCTTCAATGAATCAAAAGAATCCCCCGATTCCTTCCAACTTACTAACATTCTTCCACAATTACAACACACTAAACCTCACATTCAATAAACTTCGAACAATTTTATCCATTGAAGCCTTCGAAAAACTTCACAAAATTTTTTCGAGAAAGAAAGCTCAAATTCTGAAATTTTTCATAATAAAATTAAAGAGAAATGCCATAAAACCAGCGAAATGGCTCAAACAATTAATCGTTCAGTCATTGCAGCACATTGATAACCTAATGGATTTCAAAAACACTTTGTTTTTGAAAGAGATTTTACAAAAGCTTTTTTATCTTTCGCAAAAGAAACTCATCAATAAACATCTGAATTACAAACAGCTGAACTTCAAAGAAAAAGATTATGAAATTTCGAAAAATTCAAAGGATGTGAGAAGTTTCGAAAAAGACTTCGAAACTATTAAAAGAAAATCGATTAATCCAGAAAAAGAGTTAAAAAAAACGAATAATTTTTTGCGAAGTTTGATAAAAATTCATTGTTTTCAGAAAAAAAAGAATGATTTGCGAAACTCTTTGATGAAATGCTTCAACAGATGGAATTATTTGTAACTTTCACATTTTTTTTTCTTTGTAAATTTACTTTAAAATAGGGATTTGCATGATTTCGCCTGCGGTGTTCTTAAGGAAATGAAATATAATAAGAATAAATTGATAAAAATCAAAATTCGCAAGATTAAACTCATCATAAAAAACAGTTTTTTCAAATTCTACATGCTTTTCTTCACAAAACTCAAAGAAATTTCACAAATAAAGCACGATAAAACCTATAAAAAAAAGATATTTTCGAATTTGCTGAAGAAAAACAATGAAAATTTCAAACAATCGAACTTCAATTTAAAGAAAAAGTTTTTTATCAGGATAAAAGAGATCATTTTTTCTGAGGATCATGTAAAAATCATGAAATATGCGGTTTTGAAAACGTTGATTTTAAAGAACAAATTGATTTTGAGAAAAAATTTCAATCGTTTTAAAGAATGCAGTAAGTTTATTTAATTTTGCGAAGTTTTTTCAAAGAGTTTTCAATAGATAGAGGAGAAATTTGTATGAAATCGAATATTTCATTGAAAACGGAAATTGAAGTGAGCAGAAATCAGAATTATTTATTAAAAATCTATGTAAATATTACAATCTTTCAGTTATTTATCATTTATTTTGTGAAAAGTCCTTTGTTTTCATTTTTAAAAAATTGTTCTCATACAAAAGAAAACGAAATCTTCGATTTTTTTTTGAGCTAATAGCTGAATATCCTTCACAAAAACCAACGAAACTCCAGTAATTTTCTTATTTTCTCTTAAAAATCAACTTAATTAGAAATCACAATTTCCTTGTTAATAACTATGAATTTCTTTTGAAAATCATCAAAAATCTCATAAATTCAAAGGAAAATTCCTTGAAACTCTTATTTTTTCACCAAATTCAAGCTAAAAACGCTGATATTAACAAAAAAAATTGTTTATCAGTGAAGATTCTCGTTCTAACTCTCAAATCAAAACTGAAATCAATGGTTTTTTCTTCATTTCATTTGATTAAAAAAGTGTCAGAATTTCATAAAATTCAATCTCTTCCACGAATTCAACTGATTCCAATAGAAAAAGAACAAGAAATCATTGAAGTTTCTCATTCTTCAAAGGATTCCTGCAAAGAAATCGATAGATTAATCATATATAATCAGGTTTTTGCTTTGAAAATTTACATTTTTTCGTTTAAAATTTGAGATTTTAGGCTTATGTGGGCAAAATGTTGGAGAAAAAGACGAATTCTTTACAGAATCAATTAGGAAAAAAGAGAAGTCTTCTGAAGATTTTCTATTGTTTGCTTAAAGCTAAAGATAATTGCTCTTTAAGCATGAAAAATGCCTTTAGGAAATGGCAAAACGAGATTGAGAAACTTTCTTTTCGAAACAGATTGAACATTATGAAAATAACAAAAGAAATTGAAGATCAAAAAGTCTTTATATGCATAATTCTTTATCAATTTTAAATGAAAATGTTTTTATATTTTTTTATTTTATTTTTTTCATTTTTCCACACGAATGCTAATAAATTTTTTCAAATTTCAAATGAAGTGTCTTAATTTTCAAAGTTTTAAAATGAAAATAGCTTTATTTTTTTTCAATTTTTATCAGTTTTCAAATGAAAATGCATATATTCTCACAATTTTAATTTTTTTTATCATTAAATTTTAAAATAACATCACTTTAATATCAATTTTTTTATTTCTTAGAAAAATTTGGAGATGTTAATAGATCAACAGTATCATCATCAGAACCTGATTGTGAGCAAAGCCAAGGCGAAGGTCAATGGAAACACCGGAATTGTTGTGAAAACTGAACATACTGAAAGAATTTCGGATAGAAAAATAAATGATGTTAAGACAAATCTCTCAGAAACGAAGAATTCATTGGAAGCCATAGATCTTGAATATATTTTCGAAGTTTTAAAAGAATTTATCAATAGTTTTATTCTTATTTTTTTCATAAAGTTAGCAAAAATGCCCAAATTGATAGAAATTCAATATATTGAATATAATGAAACTTTGGTTTTTATTTAAGAAAATTTTGAATAAGAGGGTTTTTCGTTAGAATATGGAATTAAGAGCAAGAGCTAAAGATCAAGAAGAAAGAACAATAAAGAACAAAGAAAAATACATGAAGAAGAAAGAAGTTCATTTTTGATTAATATTTTAAAAGAAATTTCATGTGTTAGATGCTTGAAGAAATCATAAACAATTTGCAATCAGAAAAACAATCTAATCTTCAAACAGTTTCGAAATTACCATTAAGAAAATCTATGCTTTTGTACAAATCCCATGATGGAGAAACACGGAAGGACAAATCTTTGAGTTTCTTTTTTAACACTCTCGATGAAGATAAAATTAGTAAAAAATAATTTTTAGATTTTATTTTTCATAAATTGTTAATTTTAAATAGGAAATTTTAATAAAAATCCTGATATTGTAGATTTTATTGAGCCTGGCAGTGTTTCAGAATAAAAAACCTTTGAATAAATTGATACTAATTTTTTGTTAATTAATTTTTGTTTTTTTAATATTTAATTGTAAAAATAAGAAAAAGAATGTTTATTGTTTTACCTATAATTAATAAATAATCGTGATCATTTTTAAAAAATTCTTCTCGTTTTAAATTAAAAAATATTCAATTTTTTTAAATTATAACGAGTTTAAAATTTAGCAAATGGCAAACATAATTATTATTTCAACGCCAAAGGAAGGCAACCAAATCTTTATTATTAATTTTCTGATTGAAGATATTTAATAATTTCCTCTTCATGATTGATATAATTTATTGGTTCTGGACCAAAATTATTGTCTTCCTGATAAACCTCTGGCAATGCATTCATAATAATTTCTTTTTTCAAATATTAACAATTTTTATCAGATTTTTAAAAATTTTAATCAATTTCAAAAGAGAAAAAAAAACTCTTTTTAAATTTTTTTTGTATAAAAACCTGGTTCAATCTCTAAATTTTCTCTATTTTCTATAAATTCCATATTTTGTTTTTTCTCTTCAATATTCATCACATTAATATTTTCTTGCTGTTTTTCAAAATTTTGAGCTTTATAAAAAAAAATATATTTTATTTTTTTTAATTAGAAAAAACTGGGATTGATAAACTCATCATAATCAAAAAGATCATTGTCATAGTCTGAAATCCCCATTTCTTTATTTATTTTGCTTTGTATAATTTTGCTTATTATATTCTCATCTGCTTTCTGTGAATTCATTTCTAATTCCTTTAAATTTTTCAAATAATTTCACAAAAATTGAATGAAATTATTAACCATTTCTTTGTTTTGTTTGAACAAACAAGGATTAATCCTATTTTTTTCTTTAAAATTACAAATAAAATAAAACAAAAATTCACATGTTCTGAAATTGCTCAGAAGAATATTTCAAGCAAAACTCCTCAAAAGTGATATTGCTTGTATTATCAAAATTTATGGCATATCTTCGATAAAAGATTTGTTGAGAAAGATTTCTTTGTTGAAGGATGTTGATGTTAGCCCAACGTTGTGATATATTATCAGGAATATGCTCCCAACAGAAAGTGTTCACATTCAGCCCATTGAATCTCAATCTTTCTTTATCTGGATTTTGGTCTCTAATTGCAAAATGAACTCCATTTAAATAAGCGCATAAAACATGAAAGGCCTTTGGACATGAAGAATTGTCACATTTTTTTAATAAACCTATAGATTTTTTTAAATAAAAATAATGAGAATATTGTTAAATTACCGTAATTTGATTTACAGAATATGCATAACGGATTGAATTTTTCTTGTTCATTGACAAACTGTTTGATTTTTTCAGTGTCTAAATTGTCATTTAAACAAATTTTCCCAATTTTTATGCAGCCTTTTCAGTGAAATAAATTTATCAGTCTCCTAAAATTATGATTAAACAAACCCAAATTATGCATTATCAAGCAATTCACATGAAACCAAGCAGTTTGTACTAATTTCAAAGGAGCGAATTCGATAGGACATAACAAACATTGCTTAGCTTTTGGTGCTATAATAAAATAAAAATCATATCGATATACGAATTTTATGAATATAAAATAAAAATAATAATTTTAATAAATAAATAAAGATAAATAATATATATAACAAATAAATGTAAATAAACCATTTTTCGAGAAAGCAACTTTTTTACTGCAACCATGGCAAAAATAATCACATGAAGGAATCTCTGCTATTCCATAACAATATTTATGGAAAGATGTATTACAGCTTTATATTATTAAAAAATGTCATATTGAATAAAATCAAATGAATGAAAACTTGGAACAATAGACAACTGGATTAATGTCATGAACCTTATGAGAAAAACATATTCTGCAATCAATATCTAGGTTTTTAGATTTTTTGCATGTTCTTTTCCTCTTCGACTTGTTTTTCTTTTTCAGCTTTGAAGGAACCTTTTCATTTTCGTTTTTCTTCTTCGAAGTATCATGGAATACATGATCGAAATAATCATCAGTGTTTATGTTGTTTTTCTCCTCAAATCCACTACAAACTAATTGCTTTACAGCAGACCAACGTATCAAATCATTGCATTTTTCTCCCAAACTAGTAAAAAAGTTTTAAAACAATTACATTTTTTTTAATTTTATTTTAATTATGTTCTGTTGGATTTATTGTATTGTATGATTTTATTTTATTTTATTCGAGAAAAATTTAAAAGTTTTTTACTTTTGCAATTCTTTTGTATGACTGAAATTCTTATGTTTAATGCTTTCACTTAAAGTTTTATAAAGTCTGGCTTTCAAAAGGTTGATCTGTTTCATAGACTCTTTATAATTGAGGAAATGCGTGAGACAAATTATTTCTTTTGTGATATCGTCTAAGCCCTTATTATAAAAATTGATTTGATTCTCATAATGGGTGAGTTCATATATCAAAAGTTGTTCGACCACACACTCATAAAACGCTTGTTTATCAAGTTTAACGATTCTTTTGCATTTCAAACTCACATCATAACAAAGAAAATTGTTATTATTTTCATAATGCTGTGCGTTTTCTTCTATCATATCAAAAGAATTGGTCAAATTCATGCCATTAGTACGCTCTCTTTTCTCCAAAAGTTCTTCTTCAAGCTTTTGCTTCTTCTGAATGAGGTCATTTTTGTTCTTTGCACAGATGAATTTGTATTTGTTCTCGATTCCAGCTTTATAATAGGAATTATTGAAGAATTTATGTGGATCATTCCTTAAATTAGGAATCACTTTATACATCACTAGATAAATTGATTTTGAATGGTTCAAATTCTGATAAATCACGTTTAAATAGCTCTTGTTTTTCAAAGGCAATGGTTCATTTATATATTCTTTTTTCTCTAATTGTTTAAAAATTAATTGAGGCTCAATGTTTTCTTCATCTATAAATAAATATAGTTTTGTATTGGAAAAAAATAGAAAACTTTTGTCTAAATTGAAGATTAATGAATTTATAGGATAATCTTTGAATTCCAAATAATTTATTTGAATTTCAGTGGGGATTTTGAAATAAAATGAGTCGATTTCCTTCCAAAACTGTTTGATTTTCCTATGAAAAATATTACTTTAACCAATTTTAACCATTGAATTTTACTTTTCTTCATCGTGAATTTCGAAATAATTTGATTCTAAATTAATATTCAAAACGTTTTCTTCATCATTTTCTTCCTTTTTAACTTCTTTTTTGATACTTTTCGATAAATCATTGAAGATTTTCTTCTCATTCTTTTCCTTGTTTTTTTCCTGCTCTTTCACAAGACCTTCTAAAAATTTTTGAAGAAGTTTAATATTTTTTTCTTTTACTTTTCAGCTTTTTGAAGGATTCTTTCAATTTTTTGATGGCTTTTTCTCTTAAAAATTTTTTAAAATATTGCTTCTTTTTTTTTCTAAACAAATTGCTCGAAAAACATGACATCTTTGAATGTGTGAATGAACGGTTCATCAGCTTATTCTCTGTATCGGATAAAGAATTTTTGACAACTCCATTCTCTCCCCCAAGACTTTGTGACATAAAATTTTGTTCTTTATACATATTATATTGCTCATTCTAAAAAAAAAAAAGGCTTATTGATTAATTTGATTCGTTTTTTTATAATTATGAAATTTTATTGATGTTTGTTATTTATTTCTTATATTTTTTTTTAGATTTCTTAGATATTTTCTTATATACCATTTGTGAGTTCCTTTCATTATATAAATTAGGATTTCCATTGATGTCTATTGATTGATTTTGGTAATTATATGGCATTTCTGAATTATTTGTCGGGAAATTGTATTCGGAATAGTTCATTAAATAATGGTTTTCAGGCATATGAATGTTCTTTTTGAAGATATTTGGGATATTGCTATAATATTGATTGGAGGATTGGTTGTTTAATGAATGTGACTGTTTTTGTTCATTTGGGAAAAAAACAATTTTATTGCTAGAGCCATTCATTAAAGGGTGAACAATAGTATTAGAAGCCTGTAAAGGAGGAAGAGAATTGGCGAGTTTTGCTTTTTCGGCAAGGAAAAGATTGTTGACGAATTTCGGAGAAAAGATCAATTTTTCGATTTCGAAGTAGAAATCTTCAAATGGCACATTTTTTGTGAAGTTTTGGTATTCTTAAACAAAAAATTAATTAAAGTTAATTTTACAAATTTATAAAAAAATTAAAAAAATTTATATAGAATAATGAAAAAAAGAGGTGGGGTGTAAGGGTTTTTTTTATTGAGTGAATAAGAATTTAATGGAAAAATTAGTTTTAGAAGTAATTCATTTATTGAAGAAAAAATAGGTTTACTTTTGTGTTCGGAGCAAAAAACGCCGTATTTAACTTGATGATGAGATCGTTCATAAACTTTGGTGATGTATTGTTCGTTATCAATGATGCATTTGATGTGGAAATGATGGTTGCAATCGCTGATTTTATATATAAAAAACCCTAATAAACAAAAAACTTTACCTATAAAAACATTTCGGCATAAAAGAGCCGTCATGTTTTGAGCAATAAAAGCACAATTTATTAAAGGAATTCCAACTAAGAAGTTTATTGACGCCTTTTATTCTAAAATTCTTCATAATAGGATAGGTTCTGTCCATGTCTTTGGAAAGACCAATGGATAGATATTGGAAAAAGAAAGAACAATGGAAATGAATATAACAAATATTGTAATTATCTCGAGTATTATTGGGGAACAATTTAAAAGAGTCATCAGGAGAACATTTGATCAAAGTGTTTTCATTGCTGTCATCGTTGCAAATTATGCAGATTTTTTTTTGCACGTTGGGTTGCATATTGTTTTAAATATAATTAATTAATAAACAATTGGCTAAAATTTGATATGAAAATTAATCACTAAAAAATTTTAATTTGTCATAGAACTGATTTAAAAAAAAATTACGATTTTCTACAATTTTTGGATTTTTTGTTTTAAAGTTTGTTTTTTTTTGTTTTAATTTTCTTAATTTTCATAATTTTCTTAATTTTCTTCATATTTTTTCTCAATTTCTATGTTTTTTTTTTTTATATTTTGTTAAATCCAGCTAACAAAATATCTAATTTAATTTTGTTTGATTTATCACCTAAATCCCCAGACTTTTCTTCATTTAGTTTGTTATCTTCTTCTTCAAAAACAGGCAATTCTTTATTGCAATTAACAGTTTTTAGTTCAGAAATCCATTCTTGTTCAGATGGAATCATTTTTTTCTCTAATTTCTCATCAGATTCCTGAATAATTTTTCTTTCGATTTTTTCTTTTAAATTTTCCAAATTTCCATTGATTTCTTGTTCATTTCTAATGAGAAATTCATTACTTTCTGCGCCTAAAAATAAAAATTATGAATATTTTTATTCATTTTATCAATAAAAACTCTCAGCATTGGTTATTTGTTCAATTTCTTTTTGATTTTCCATTTTTTCTTCATTTTTATCATTTTTTTTTTCTTCAGTTTTATCATTTTTTTTTTCTTCAGCTTTTTTGTGAGAGAAAAAAAATAAAAATAATCAATTGAATTTCATCAAAAAAAATTTTACGTTGTTTTTTCGTCTTCAAAATTTTAGTCTCATAAAAATTGGCCAATATCAAGGGGTCATATTCTTTGATGATGGTATTCGTTAAATAACTGATTTTCGGTACAGTTCCATTTTTTCTCTCCATCCATTGTATTTGGCAAAGAATTTCATCTCCTTCCGTTTTAGCGGACACGATTTTCTTTGCTTTATCGCCGTAAATAAAATTCCCTTTTTCCTTGGGCACAATCGCATTGAATTTATCGATTGTTTTTTCTTGTTCTTTCCCAATGAATTTAATTGGTTTTTCAATAAATCTCTTTATTGTTTTTTCTTGTTCTCTTCCAATGAATTTCATTGGTTTTTCTTCTTGTTTTCCAATAATTTTCGTTTTTTTACCACCTTTTTCTTTCGTTTTATGGCCTGAACTAACATCTGATAAAGATAAGTCCTTGTTTTCAGAATCTGATCTTCGAATGATTTTCTTCTTATATCCACGATTGCTTTCTTCTGATGAATCCCTATATTCTTGTCTTTTCCTTTTTTCTTGGAGTTTGCTGAAAGAATTTGGCTCACTTTCTTCTGATGAAGATCTTTTTAATAAATCCTTCTTTTTTACAGGAAATTCCTTGCTTCTGAGCTTAATTTTTCTTCCTTTGGAAGAAATTTTATCAATTTCTTTGGATTCCTTCTTAGAACTCAAGTATTTTTCAGAAAAATCAGAATTTTTTTCATATTTTTTGTGATCTATGGAGATCTTGGGTTTCTTGAAAAAGTCTTCATATTTTTCTTTGCGTTTTATTTGTGGAAACTCATGTGAATCGTAATATTCTTCGCTTTTTTCACTCTTCATTTGACTTGATAAAGAATCATTGTTTCTTGTTTGTTTTATCAGTTTTTTTTCATTTCTTTGCTCTTTGCTTTGCTCTTTCCTTCACAAAAAAACTTTAAATTCTTTGAAGAAAACAACAGAAAAAAACCTGATTTCTTTTTCTTTTTTTTTCTCTTTTTTATTTTTCACATAATTCTTTTCAAATTCATTTATCATTAAAGAAACTCCCGAAGAAGTATTTGTATCTGATTCGAATAAATTCGTAATAGGTTCCCAAGTGCCTTTATAAACAATAAAGTCCATAAATTTTTAATAAATTATTACATTGACTCATAGGATAATTCATCCATTTGATCTTATATTTCCAGCCCTCTTCGTCTTGTTTTTTATCCAAAATCTTCTCCACAACGTAATAACCTTTAAGATTTACTCTTTTTTCTGATTTCTTTTTTATTTCTTCTGTTTTTTTCATAATTTCTTCATTTTTTTCTCTAGAAATTTCTTGCCGATTTTCTTCTTCTGATAAAACTTCTTCATTTTCAGAAGATTTTGAAGAAACTGGGGGATTGAATCTTTGGATATTGGAATGCATCGTTTAATAATGTGGGATTTTTTAATTGTTTTTGAGGTTTGCTAAAGTTTGTGTGAAACATTTAAAGAGGGAGATTTGTTTGGGCTTGAAAAATTTGATTTTCTGCTAAAATAGAAATTTTTAAGGGATTTAAAATTTGGAAATTTTCTTTAGTTTTTATTAATTTGCTCTTGTTAAAAGATAAATTTAATCAATGCTTAAAAGAGTGAGTGTTTGTTTCTGATATATAATCGCAACAATGAGTGTTCCTTTAGAATAATATCAGATTTATTTTTTTTTGAATAAAATCTTTATATTCGTTGAATTTTCAATTTATGAACTTGATTAAATATAAAAAAATCGCTTCTTAGGTTTTTCAAAAGTAAAAATAATTTTGACAACTTTATTTTTTTATAAATTGAGCAAGATGGTATATAATTTGGCAAAAAATTTAAAAGAAAATTAATTTACCAATCGAAATGAAATAAATCACAGACTTTTCGAATTTTTTTGTTGTTGAAAAACCTTAATTTCTCAAAAACAATTTTCTCTTTGAATTTAATATTGATGTTTTGATTACAGACTTTTGTGAAGATTTTTAGCAAAACAAAAATAGGTTTTGTTATTTTTTTAAAAATCTTCTTATGCTCATACACTGAAATTTCAGCAAAAAAACAGTTTTTCAGAGTATTAGCATATTTTTTTTTAGTTGTCGCTATTTTGATACTGCAAATAATGATGTATTTAATTATCAGTCTCTCATAGCATCATCAGAAGAAGTGTATAATTCAATATAGGAAGGTCAGAATGATTACTCTATCTCAAATCAAACCCAAAAGCGAAAATTTCTTATTGGAAATATTCCACTTTGCTCGATGTTGTTCAATTCATTGGTTCTTTTTATTCAATTGGCTTTGCAATGTTCAAACTCGTTAACCTAAATTTTAAAAAAAAAAGTTTCTTGATAAAATTAGCAAATTTTCTCTCCATATGATAATAGGACAGACATCTCAAATAAACACCAAAATAGGAATATGAAACTTTTTAAAAACAACAAAAATTAGAGATTTCGCTATTCTTGATTCTACAAAAAAACATTTTTTTCAAAGGAACCCATCTTTTTATAAAGGGAGAGGACTTAATATTGATGTGAAGTACACTTGAAATTAATCAAATTCAAAAAGGGCATAATGAAATAGATAAACTTAAAAAAGTTCTTTTAACAAAAGATCAACAAATCCTCTTTAATTTTTCAAGGAAACCCACATTTTCTCTGTTAAGACAATAAATTTTATGAATATCAAACTGAAATGCTCAAAAAACAAAAGAAAAGACTGGAAACTGTTGTGTTTATGATGATTTATATAAGAGCCATAGGAATTTAAGATAAGATGAAATACATCAAGCAGGAAGATTATTGAAATTTTAGATGATGATATACTGAAATTAATGGAAAAATTCCGTTGTAATGAAATGAAACGAATGTGTTTTTATCATCAACGATTATTTCGAAAGAAATTGAGATGAAAAAAGAGATAAAATTCCTTCCAAATAAACCCAGATTTCAAAATCGGGATTAAATAATAAATATATTTTTCATTTTAAACAATATAATTTAAAAACCTATTTTTTTGTTCTTTTATTTGAAATAAAATTAAGCGTAAAAAATAAAGATTACTAACATACAATGCAAACTTATTTTTTTCAAATTTTTTGTGTTTTTTTTCAAATTTTTTTTAATTTTTTTTTTTAAAAAAAAAACAAAAAGACTTTAAAAAAAATAAAACAATAAAAAAATCTTTCGCTTTTTTTTAAGTTTTTTTCCTATTATTAAAAATATTATGAGGAGCAATTTTTTGGTTTTTTCTCATTCCATTTTCCCTTATGTAATTTTGGTTTTGCGGAAAGGCAACCCCCATTAAACAATTTGGATTCATTTGGGCGATTGTATTATTACCTTTTAAAAAATTGAAATTTTGTGATGTATTTATAAAATTTGCGTTCAAAAAATTCGAAGGATATAAATTCATTTGAGGATTATTAAAGAAAGTTGAGAGCATTTTATTAGAAAATTGGAGTAAATTGTTCCATAATTCGTTGTTTTGTTGCGAATTTTCTAAATCCACTATCAAATTATTCGAATAAAATGACATTAAAAGGTCTTTGCTTTGCTGAACATTCATTAATTCTTTTGAAAACTTATTTTTTTCCTTTTCTTTCAAAATAGTAAAAATTGATAAATCCTCTTCATTCTCAAAATTTTCATAAATATTTGTTTTTTTCTCTTTTGATTTCAAGGCTGTTTTCTCACTATCATCATAAATTTTTATCACAATTTTGTGAATTTTAGCTCTTTTTGACAAATTTTCATACATAGAAAATTTGGAAAAATCATTGAAATCAAAAGTCTGTTCAATTTCTGATTGTTGAGAAGAGCGTATTTTTTCTATTTGCTTCTTGTAAAATGCTTCAAATAGTCTATCTATAAATAAAACAAAGCAAATTGCTAGAAAATGTTTCAATTGATCAATAAATTTTATGAAAATTCCATTTGGATGATCATTATTTTTATGTAAGGCTAAAATTTTTATGATAAAGTCATCTTTTTCTTCATTATTTAGACTAAGAATATTTATTATTTTATTTGTGTGCAGAAAAGTTCTGATTATTTCAAAACAAGCGTCTAAATTTTTCGTTTTTATTTTTAAACTTTTTTGGGAAGTCAATATTTCAGTGGTTGTAAAGAAATTTTCCAAATTTTCAGTAAGGAAAGCAACTTTTTCTGTTTTTTGTGCATTAGAAGTTTGCGGTTTTGTATGTTGATTGACAAAAATGAGATATCGCATGAAAGAAAGAAAAGAATCAAGCTTCAATTCATTGATTATTTCTTCAGGATCGATTATTTGAAAGTTGAATTCTGATTCAAAATTCAATATTTTTATTTTTTTGGCCTTAAAATCATGAGTTTTTATTCAAAATTAGAGGAGATAATACCTGAAAGCATTGCAGATAAATTAAATTTTCTATTCCATAGTCAATTATTCTATGATTTTGAATGAGGAAAACCTGCTCCTTTTCTTTGAGTGAAAGAGTTTTCCAAAAAGGGTTTAAATCATCCAAATTTTGGATTATAATATTATTTTCTTTATTTTTCGATTCAAAATTTACTTTAAGGGTAAATATTTCTTGGAAAATTGTGTTATTTGCGAGTATATTCATATTAAGCAAAAAGTTATTTTATTTTTTTGGTATTTCAAATTTTTAATGAGCTGCGCACAGATATAATTACTTAAAAAATCAAAAATTGCTTTATTGTAAGTTATTTGTTTTGTGGTTTAACCCAAATAATATGATGGTTTTTTATTAAATTTCTTTTTTATTCTGCCAATATTGTACGTTGGTTCAAAAACAAGTATTTTTTATATTTTAATGGCAATAAAAAGACAATTTAATTGTAATGAAATTGAAAATAATAAAAAAAGGCTTTTAGATAAAATTATTTCGATATTTTTACAATCTATCGAAATTCATTAACAAAGAGGTTCTTTTCTTTTTTATTCATAAAATGTTTTTGAAATTTTAGCCTATTTTTCCTCTTAAAAAAAATTAAAAAATTCTAGTTTCTTTCAATTCAAAAAATAAAAAAATATCAATTCGCCCACAAATATTAATGGTATCTCTGATATTTTTTGCTTTTCAAACTCAACTGATTTAACTTTATCAATCTTCCATTCAAAACATCTTCCAAAACTCCTTCATATTCCTCATCTCCTTCATAAGTGTTTTTTTCAATATTTATCCAAGCTTTCCCCAAACTTGTGATTTCTGTCCTATAGTACATCAAATAGGAAGGCTCCATATTAGCAAATTCACTTATATGATAAACTTTTTTCTGTGGGACCCAAAATGCATTGAAAAACTTTAATTCCACATAATCACCAGTTCTAAATAATTTAATCTCCCTAATGATTCTTTTTGAAAGAATATTGACTGCAATTAATGTTCCAATCCCCAACATTGATGTCAAGGTGAATGAAAGTCCATTCCAGCCTCCAAATACAGGTTTCACATATTCACTCACAGCCAAAAAAGTATTAAGCATTGTAAAGAGAACTAAGCCTCGGATTACCCATCGAAGATCAGACTATGGAAATTAGAAAAATTAATAAAAAATTACAGATAAATAGGCTCACCTCGCCATTTTTATGCAAATATATTAAAGCTTTTCCTTCGGAATCAAAAACAAATTTGGGTGTTGATTTACCAGGGGGTGGGATATGAGATTTGAAAAAAGCGGGTTTTAAAGAAAGCGAGGGCTTGAGGAGGGGCCGTTGAAAAAAAGAAAAGGAGGTGAATGGCTTTGAAAACATTGTCGAGAAAAAAAATTTGAGATTTTGTGAATTTTAATTTGGGGTATAAAAACAAAAATGAATTTTGAAATCAGAAATAATTTTGTTTGAAAATTTTGAAAATGAATTTTTTTCGTATCACTCTTCTCACTGATAGTTAAATTTGATGATTAGGATAGCTTCTCTTTGGAATTTCTTCATTTCTGATTTCTCAATATTACCCTAATTTTCCTTTGCATCTGTCACAGTTCTTTCATTTTTAAATCAGGATTTCAAATAATTTATCTGATAAACAAATATGCAGAGAGATTCTCCTCGGTGTGAAAGTTCTCCATCATTTTAATATTTCACCATTCCTAATTATGATGTTTTAGAATGAACAAAAAAATTCACAACTAAATAAAAATATTTAAAAGAAACACATTGAAGAGAAATATGAATAGGAAATCAAAATTTCCATAAAAATGAAAAAGAAACTAACAAAAAAATCAGAATGTTTTATTTTAATATGTCAGATAAATTTTCCCAACCCATTTCAGATTATTAATTTTAAATTTCTTTTGATAAAATTAAAATGAAATATTTCAAATCCTTCTTTAGATCAGTTGATGTTTTTGCTCAACCAATTCCGTTAACATTTTGTCAGGAGCGACGTTTTTCCACCTTTGCTGGTGGTGTGCTCACCTTTGGTCTGATTGCATTACTTGTTGTGATAGCGATGAATAAAATTGATGGTGTGGTAAATCATAAAAATGTGGCTTCCTCGACGACAGAATCCATCCAATCACTTCCTCCTCCAATTCGTATCAATAATATTTTTGCATTTGTTTTTGAACCTCAAGTTTTCAACAATTTGAATGGAAAAGTTTATTTTGATTATGAAGTGAGTTTGCCTATATACACGAGATTAGTGAATGGCACTCAAATCAAAGACAAATCTCGCAAATATTCTTTATCCTTCTGTAATTCCTCTCATTTTCCAATGTTTTCCGAAGAACAATTACAGAATTATGGAATTATGAATTGGATATGCCCAAATATTCCAAATAACACTGATGTTATTGGAGATTACAACAGTCCCCTTTACAAGTTTATTCAGATCAAAGTATCAAAATGTGGAACTGGTATAAAAAGACTCGAAACTGATTTGTGTGCCTCTGATAGTGAAATTAGCACTATGAAAGATAAGAATGGTGGAAAGATCTATCTAAACTTGAAATATGTTAATTACTTAGTTAATTTGGATAATTTTGAGCAACCTTTAACTCCATATTTTGATCAAGTCAATTTTTTAGTTGATTTTCCGAACACTTTTATCCAAAAAGAATTAAGTTTAACGTCTGTTAAAATTTTAACAGATTCCTCAATTTTCTATACAAAGAGTGATTATGGGGTTAGTGACACTTTGAAAGGGTCTATTTATGAAGGGAAAATAAGCGAATTAAGTTTAAATACACCGCAAAACGAAGTCGGGAGAATCAATTATGTAGCCCTTTATTTCAAATCCAATGCCAAAGATAAAACATTTCAAAGAAAATACTCTACTTTTCAAGATGTGGCTCAATTAATAGGTTCATTTTGGTCCTTATTTTTCACACTTTTTGGACTAATCAACAATTTATTTGTAAAATATAATTTCCTGGTAAAATTAGCCAATAAACTTTATCTTTTCCCTCAAAAACAACCCACACTTCCAAAAAATGAAAAAACTGAATTAAAAACAATCACTGACACCAAACGCTCCGGATTGGTTAAATTGTTTACTATTGGTTCTAATAATAAAAAGAGAATTATCAAAGATTTAACTTCTTTGCAAGAAAAACGCAGCACTCAAAAATATAAACTTTCATATTGGGCAATATTGAAAGGTTTGGTTAAGAAAGACTATAACGACTACAATGTTCAGGATATCAGTAAAGTAGCCTCTCAAAATCTCGATATCAATGAGATATTGAAAAATAAGAACGAATTAGAAAAACTCAAACATATTCTACTCACAAAAGAACAAGTAATGTTGTTGAACTTTTCAACAAAACCGTCCTTTGACACCGCAAACAATGAAAAATCAATGACATTTTTGAAAAATCAAGTGAAATTAAAAGAAAAGCAAAGAAAAACTGCCACAAACGTCGAGAAAACTGATCTCTTTCAGCAACTATTCAAGAATTATCAATTTATGATGAGAAATCAAACGGAAATCAACAAAAAAATTATTGAATTATTGGATGATGAAATAAAAGAACTTTTTGAGAAAAATAATCACGGAGAAGCATTAGCTCTGGTTCAGCATTTCACAAAAAATGAGAAATATTCGGAAAATACTCTTAATCAAGGAGGAGAGGATGAAATACCTGATGAAAAAATGAATTAAATTTAAAGTAAAAAACACTAAAAATATTCATTTTTTTAAAGATTAAAAAAATTGAGTTTAAATTTAAAAAGTACTAAAAAGAACTAAAAATTAAAAAATTATT
>JFJP01031737.1_pt1 | contig 16908 bp, 27 predicted proteins | sample 431651 | NCBI WGS metagenome assembly JFJP01 (sample SAMN02602958, study PRJNA72255) | Microbial mat metagenome, whole genome shotgun sequencing project. | biome: fresh water; feature: sink hole; material: water; isolation source: purple microbial (photo- and chemosynthetic) mats found in... | reverse complement strand
TGGGCTTGGTATCGTCCTGCAAACTGAAGGTGAAGGCACACAGGAAAAAATCCAAGTCAACTTTAAAACCGAAGGAATGAAGTGGTTGATGTTAGCTTACGCTAAATTGGATATTCTTAGCTAACAAACAAAATTAAGGAAATACCGCCCCAGTATTGATGCCATGATTGGTATCCAGGTCGTATTGCTTATTTTTAGCGATATACTCGTCAATGATACCGTGTGCTAGCGCGTTTGCCTGTTTTTCTAAAAGAGCGCAACTAGCCGCACTATCCATAGTCAATAGTGCCTCTTCTATAACGTTGGCGGCTTGGATGCCAAAATCACGATGCCCGTTTTCATGGGCGATAAGTGCTTGATAATAAGATTGCCAGCGTTGTTTTGCCTCTTGATTTGCCTTGCTACGGCTGGCAAGTTTAGGTAAGGTAAATTTAATCGCAACATCAACCTTGGCGCGGGTTAAAGTGCATTGTGCGGGGCTTTCTTTCCAGTAAAAGTGCCAGTTTATCCACCATTTTGTATAAGCATCATAGTCACCACTGCGTTTGCTGTTCATGTCTTGACGAATCGCTCGCGCTGTTTTGCCATCCACCTCATAATAATGGGTTTCGCTCTGAATATTCGGTTCTGCCCGTGCGATAGAAAAAAGGCTTGTGAGTAGCGCAATAGCAAGAAATTTAAACATGAGTTAAAGTCCACCTTTCCAAAATGAAACAGTGGGCAATCACCCACTGTTTGTTTTATTACGCGCTAGCAACCGCTGCACATTCTGCAATCAAGTCATCTAACAATTTAACCGCCGTTTTCGCTTCAGTTTTGATTTCTTGTAAAAAATCCATCTCACTTTTAGAAACCGCGCCATCAACTAAAATTTGCTCACGCAAAATTTCAACTTCTTTTTGTGTAATATGTCCATCGGCTAAAGCAAATGCTTTTGCAACTTTGCGCCATTCTGCCATTGTAATCTCCTGTAAAAAAATAAAAAGACGGTTGTTTACTCAGGACACGCATTGCGTTGCCTTGAGTGATGCTTAGATTAGCACAAAATTATCAGCGCGTATTTAACCGTTAAAAATAGATTGAATCCTTTTAGTTCAGAGCAACGCATAGCGACCCCGCCTTAACTGGGCTAAAATAGGCGGATTTTTATTGCAAAGAGTGAAAAATGAACAATCCTCGTGTCGGTTTTATCAGTTTAGGCTGCCCTAAGGCATTGGTTGATAGTGAACGCATCATCACCCGCTTACGCTCAGAAGGGTATGCTGTCTCAGCCACTTACCAAGAAGCCGATTTAGTTATCGTCAATACCTGCGGTTTTATTGATGCGGCGGTAGAAGAATCTTTAGATAGCATTGGAGAGGCTTTAGCAGAAAATGGCAAGGTGATTGTGACAGGCTGTTTAGGGATGCGTGAGGCTGAAATTCGGGAAAAACACCCGCAAGTTTTAAAAGTCACAGGGGCGCACGCTTTGGAAGAAGTGGTGAGCGCGGTGCATGAGTATTTACCCGCACCGCATCAGCCATTTTTAGATTTAGTTCCACCACAAGGCATAAAACTAACACCAACGCATTATGCGTATTTAAAGATTTCCGAAGGCTGTAATCACCGTTGCACTTTTTGCATTATTCCCTCTATGCGCGGCGATTTAGTCAGCCGTCCTGTGGATGAGGTGTTATTGGAAGCTCAACAATTAGCTGCCGCAGGGGTGAAAGAGTTATTAGTTGTTTCGCAGGACACCAGTGCCTATGGTTTGGATTTAAATTATGAATCGCGTTCTTGGCAAGGGCAATCCGTGAGAACACGCTTTTATGAATTAGCTCAAGCTTTGGGCGAGTTGGGCGTTTGGGTACGCCTACATTATGTTTATCCTTATCCGCACGTTGATGAGGTGATTCCCTTAATGGCGGCGGGAAAAATTTTGCCCTATTTAGACATTCCGTTTCAACACGCTAGCCGTCGAATTTTAAAATTAATGAAACGCCCTGCTGCGGCGGAAAATAATTTAGAGCGCATTAAAGCATGGCGAGCGATTTGTCCTGATTTAATTATCCGCAGCACTTTTATTGTGGGTTTTCCGGGTGAAACGGAAGCCGAGTTTGAGGAACTACTGGATTTTTTAACCCAAGCACAATTGGATAGAGTCGGTTGTTTTGCTTATTCGCCAGTAAAAGGTGCGGTGGCAAATGACTTGCCTGAGCAAATTCCAGAGGCTGTTAAACAAGAGCGTTTGGCACGGTTTATGGCACATCAGGCGCAAATCAGTGCAGAACGGTTGCAGCAACGGATTGGTAGAATTGAAACGGTTTTAATTGATGAAGTGGTAGCAGAAGGGGCGGTTGCCAGAACAAGAGCCGACGCACCTGAAATTGATGGGCAGTTATTTATTGATGGCGCAACGCATTTGCAAGTTGGGGATTTTGTGACCGTCGAAATAGAGGAGGCGGACGAATACGATTTGTGGGGGCGGTTAATCTAACACAAATAAAAATGCCATACTGCTCAAAGAACAGTATGGCACTTTGTTAAACTAAAATCGTAAGGCTTATAAAGGCGTTACGTTTTCAGCTTGTGGACCTTTTTGACCTTGGGTAACTTCCATAGACACTTTTTGTCCTTCTTGCAAGGTTTTACGACCACTACCGTTAATCGCGCTGTGATGTACGAATACATCTTTGCCGCCTGATTGTTCAACGAAACCAAAACCTTTTTCGTCATTAAACCACTTAACAGTACCTTCAACTAAATTTGACATTTTTTCTTCTCTTACTTTGGATGTTAATTTTCACTAACGTTATAGATAATACATTTATTAATAGAGCGGGTACTGGAAAACGATTTACTTTTTTTCGATCTTTCTAGGTTATCACCATTACTTAACGTAACACTGGCAAACAACCTTTTTTCTTACCTTGCTGTATTGCAGGCTATTCTACACGGTAATAGCAATAAAATAAATAAAAGGGATTGATTTTAGCTGTTAATTGTTTTTTTGCCCCGTAATAAAGTGATATTTTAAAAATAACTCCTTGTTAATTAAGCTATTTTTTAAATAAAATTGGTCATGTATAAATAATTTTAACAACGGCAAAAACAGCCGTTACAATGGTTAATAATTGCGCTTTATGTCGTGTTAAAATAATTAAACGGCTTAAGGTTATAGGAAAATACGGTGTCAAAAATTTACTTTTTATTTTTTACGGCTTTTTTAGTTTGTTCAACATCGGTCAGCCACGCACAAGATGCACCTGCGGGTAAAAATTGCAGTGGATTAGGGACTAAACAAATTGTGGCAGGTGTTGAAGTGGTGCAGTTATACGAAATTGCCTATCACGCACGGGTTGATACGGGGGCAAACACCAGTTCATTGAATGCTTATGATTTTTATATTGAAAAAGAACAGTCCCAACCCAGTGCCAACATTGGAAAATGGCTGCATTTTACAACCGAAAATGAGGACGGTGAGAGCAAACAGCTGGTAGCAAAAATTGTGAAAACAGAAACCGTGCGAAATGCCCAAGGGGCTGAATCACGCTATGTGGTCTTGCTGCCGATTCGTTGGCAAGGGCAAGAGAAAATGATTGAGGTCAATTTGCGCAACCGTGAAAGGATGCAGTTTGCTTTGCTATTGGGTAGAAATTGGCTGAAAAATGATTTTGTAGTGGATGTGGATAAAGAACGGTAGGTTGTTAAAACCGTTGCTTTATTGCGAAATTTTTATCACAACTGGCAAAATTCATGCCGCGAATGCAGGGTTTGCCGCCGCATTGCAGCCGATTATAGGTAATTCGGTTTTGCGCAGTGTTCATCGTGTGATTTCTGTTGTTAAGGTTGTGGGCAATTATTGCAACGCACCCAACTCGCCCTATTTCAATTTCCCAAGGTTTTGATAAATATTACGCCGATGTCCGATACGGATAATTTCGATTTTTAGCACATTATCTTCTATGGAATAAATCACCCGATAATCCGCGACACGAACCCGATAAAAATTTTCCATGCCTTGCAGTTTTTTGCAAGTGAGCGGGCGCGGATTTTCAGCCAGCAAGTCAATTTGTTCCAACAAGCGTTTAATCATGGTTTTATCGAGTTTTTTTAATTCCTTTTTAGCGGACTCTTTCCAGTGAATTTTATAACAACCCATCGTTTGCCAACTCCATTAACAAATCGTCGTGCGAGGTGGTGGCTTCGTTTTTACGCGCAGCGATGGCAATTAAATCTTCCAAATCCTCCATCAGTTCCATAAATTGCTCAATCGGTAACATGACGGCAGTTTTTTCGCCTTGCGGGTTGGTGATGTAGTTTAAATGCAGGTTGTGAATGTCTATCATGGTGAAATTCCTGTGGTTAAGTTTGTGGGCGGTTATTTCAAATTATCCAACCAGCTTTGCTTTCATAAATGCCCTTCATAAATATCGGCAATGGGAAAACAAAGCTCATAATCATTCCAATCACTATCGCCATCACGCACCGTAAAATTTCTAAATTGGTTTAAATCCAGATATTTTTTCAGCATTGGATTTTTCGCCTGTTTTAAAAACGGTTCAAAATCAATAATGGTTTGTGTTTCATCATTAAATTCAAATTCAATTTGATAGTTTTTTAAATAACGGGCAGCAGTAATTTCAAGATAGCAACTGGTAACGGTATTCATCTTTTTATATCGCGGTAAAAGTTTTCATGTGAGCCTATAGCTTCTAAAGAGACCAAGCGTACCTCATCATCTACGGTGTAACCTAGTAAATAAAGCTGTCCATTGCTACGAAATTTATAAACGCGCAGCAGAGCCAAATCAGCTTTTTTACGTTCACCCAATTCTGGCTTATCTGCAATGGTGAAAATGGCTTGGTCAACATCAGCAATGTTATTGTTGTGGAGTTTTTTGTATTGGCGAGCAAAGCGGCGAGTTTGTAAAACGCGGTAGCTCATACCTGATGACTCCTTGGCACAAAAGGCTTAAGGTCATGGTGCGGTTCAGCAAGTGATAACAGGGATTCGGCAATAAAATTAACTGGTAAGTCAGGGTTTTCTAAAGCGGCACGTCCTACTCGCGCCCAAAATTCGATTTGCTGCGCCACAGAGCGGTGGCTTAATGCCGCATCGTGTTGGGCTTGTTGATAGAGATTGGCTTCAATGGGAATAGTTGTGGAGAGTGTCATGATTAAACGTCCTCGTGGGTTAAATTTTCTGAGTTTGTGGGCGATTGTTTAACCTTCTGTATTTTTTACGCAACGGCAAACTCTGTAAATTGCCTTTTATAAGCAGATTGAAAACCCAATACAATCCATTCTTTAGGAATACCCAGTTTGACTAATTCCTGTGCAATATCCAATTCAGTGCCGTTGTGTTGTATCCAAATTTTGTCATTTTTAATATCCAGATGTAACACGCAACCCTGCACGCGGCGGTTATTTTTCCAACCGACTTGGGTGATTTGATAGTGGTCATGTTCGGTATCAATCAGGATTTGGCTTTCAATTTCATTCGATGGCGGGGCAATGGTTTCAAGCAGTTGTTTAATTTTGTCACGATAGCTGTTTAGGGTATCCATTGGATTAACTCCTCTGTTTCAGGTTGATAAATGACCAAGCGGATGTATAAAGGGTCGGCGGTAATTATCCAATGGTCTTTTATCAGGGCGTGTTTAACAATGTCGTGGAAAGTGTCTTTTGCTGACATGCTGTGATTCCTGTTTGTTAAGTTTGTGGCGGTTATGGCAACATAGCTAACTAGCTTTGCACTTTAGCTATTTCAACATTGGCTTCGCCTGCTAAATCCAATACAGTGCTAATTAATTGTTTATTAAGGTAAAGTTCCGATTTTTCTAAAATGGTTAAAAAGGGGGTAATTTCTGCAATCAAGCCTTTTTGTTTAGCGACCAGCAACACGCCTAATGAACCGATAGTGCTAATTTGATTCAGTTTAGCAATATTACGCCCGCGCTTATCATCAATCAGCAGTTTATCTGCCTGAATTTGTTTATATAAAACCATTGCTTCTGTTTCACCGGCATCGGCAAAGCCGTCTAAAAACACAAAGTTTTTTAAATCCACTTGACGGACTTTGTTTTGCAAATAGGTTTTGAGTTGTCGAGCTTGCGGTTTATTCGGTTGTGTAGCTTCATCATAAACAGTTTTTGGCACAACGACATCGCTAAAAAGCTGTTCTAGCAATTCCAAACGATGACAAGTTGCTAAGGCAATCAGCGCGGAGGTATCGGCAACTAAAATCATAGTGACATCATAGCGGCTAATTCTTGCTGTAATTCTTCTTTGCTGATATTGATAACTGGCACTTCATTTTTTTTACATTCCGCGATAAAGCTGTAAATGTCCATTGCTGCCAGTTCTGCTGCTGTTGAAAGGGTAATTTTTGCCTGTTTAAACAACCATAAAGCGTAGCTGAGGCGGATGTCGTGTTCAATGTCTTTGATAGGTTGTAGGGCAACAAAGTCATTGGGAAGGTCTAGGGCGATTTGCATGGTGTGATTCCTGTTGTTAAGTTTGTGGGCGGTTATTTCAAATTATCCAACCCGCCTTGCACTAATTTTTCATTTGGGCTACCAAGATAATATAAATCAATGAGTTATGTTGAAAATTGCGCATCAACCCAATAAATCATGCGGCTAATCGTTCAAAGTCAACGCGCCGTGCAGCATAGAGCAAACACGCCTGAATATCTTGCGGTTCTAAGTCTGGAAAGTCTTGCAAGATTTCTTCGTTGCCAACGCCTTCTGCAAGCATTTGTAAAATATCGCTGACCCGGATTCTCATGCCGCGAATACAGGGTTTGCCGCCGCATTGCAGCGGATTATAGGTAATTCGGTTTTGCGTGGTGTTCATCGTGTGATTCCTGTTGTTAAGTTTGTGAGCGGTTATTTCAAATTATCCAACCAGCCCTGCACTACTTTTTCATTCGGGCTTTTTAGGTATTTAAACAACTCAATGGATTTTTGATAATAGCGTTTGGCTTCCGTCTTGTTACCTTTTTGTGTATAAACATTCCCTAAGTTAGCGTACTGATTAGCTGATGTTTCTTTCATGCCGAAGCTTTCGCTAATCGTTAAGGATTTTCTATAAAAATCAATGGCTTTGTCCAATTCGCCGCCTACCGCATATATACAACCTAAGTTGCTATAGTCTTCTGCCAAACCTAGTTTGTTGCCCATTTTTTCATCAATAGCCAAAGCTTTATTATTCATGTAAATGGCTTTGTCTAATTCACCGAGTAGTTGATACACGAACCCTAAGTTACCGTAACTTGCTGCCATTTCTCCTTTGTTACCTAATGACTCATCAATTTCTAAAGCTTTCTTGTACATTTCAATAGATTTATCCAATTCGCCGCGTGTTTTATAAACAATGCCTAGATTATTGTAATTGTTTGCCATGCCTGGTTTGTTACCCATTTGCTCATCAATAACCAAAGCTTTGTTGTGCATTTCAATGGCTTTGTCCAACTCGCCGCGTTTTTGATACACATTCCCTAGGTTGCCGTAATTTTGTGCCATGCCTTGCTTATTGCCTAACGCCTCATCAATTCTTAAAGCTTTGTTGTGCATTTCAACGGTTTTATCTAACTCGCCAAGTATACTGTAGACAAATCCTAAGCTGCCGTAATTGCTTACCATTTTCTCTTTTCTGCCTAATGCTTCATTAATGGCTAAGGCTTTATTATAAAAATCAATGGCTTTATCCAAATCCCCACGTACTTGGTACACAACCGCTAAGTTGCTGTAATTGACTGCAATGCCTTCCTGTCTACCTAATGCTTGATTAAGGCTTAAGGCTTTGCTATACATTCCAATGGCTTTATTTAACTCCCTGAGTTCTTTGTATACATTTCCTAAGTTGTCGTAATTGACTGCAATGCCTTTCTGTCTACCTAATGCTTGATTAAGGCTTAAGGCTTTTTGTTGTATTTCAACGGCTTTATCCAAATCGCCGTGTATTCTGTAAGCTTCTCCTAAATTACCGTAAGCGGCAGCCATATTTCTTTTATCACCTGAAATTTTGATAATTTCTAAAGATTCTTGATAAAAATCAATAGCTTTGTCCAACTTGCCGTATGTTCTGTACACAGTCCCTAAATTGACGTAGGCTACTGCAATTTCTTCTTGGTTTTGATGCGTTTTTCCTAAATCCAGCACTTTTTGATACGCCGTAATCGCCTCGTCCAGTTCATCTGTAAGGTATAACAAACGCCCTAAGCTATTCCAACCGTCCGCATTGTCGGGGTCAAGTTGCAGGCTTTGTTGATAGTAAGCTATCGCTTCAGCCCATTGATATTGCAGGTTTTTAATTTGCGCTAAGGAAAAAGCATTGGCAGCTGCATTTTTCAGGTCATTTGCCAAGGCTTGTATAAACAGCTTTTCCGCCTGTTCTAAATCACCTTTATCCAAAAACGCTTTGGCTTTTTTCGCAATATCATCGGTGCGGCTGGCTAATTGTTTCTCTAACTCCTTATATTTTTGTACCCATTCTTGAATCAGCGCGTCACGTTTACTAATTTCAATTTTCTTAATGTCCAATAATTCATTCAAATTATCCAACGCTTTTTGCGGTACATCGTAATTATTATTGATGACAACATTATCGCCAAAATTAACAACGCCGTTTTTCACATTGCCTTTCAGCGATTGCTGGCGACTGTTGTCGGTATTTTTTTTAAACCAGTTGAACATTTGCGATTATGTCGTGTGAGAATGTGTATTCAGCCCAATGTGAGAAAAAAATTAATCTTTCCAATTCTTTAATATTACTTGCAAAAAAGGCACTAAAAACGGCAAATTACAACATCGCTGACATCAATCTTTTCCCGTAATATTTGCTCTTTCAAAGGACTTTTTAACGCAGAATAGGTCACTAAATCAACTTTATGATTAAGACATTCTTGCAAATGCTGTTTAACCGTTAAAAAATGAAATAATCCCACTGATTTATTAAAAGCAATTAATAAATCAATATCGCTGTCAGCAGTTGCCTCGTTGCGTGCCATTGAACCAAACAAAGCCAATGATTGCACCGCATAGTGCTGCATTAACTCATTTTTATGACATTGCAGAATCTCTAAAACCTGTTGGCGGTTTATTTTCATGGCTTTACCCTTTAAGTTGTTTTTCAATTGTTAAACGATGCGCAGATAAATTTTTCAGCCAATTAATTATTGGCGTTTATACCGTGTGAGAATGCGCAGCCAACCACTCGCGCAACGCCGCATTTAGGCGCGTTTGCCAACCTGAACCGGTTGCCCGAAAAAAAGCCAAAATATCCTTATCAACCCGAATCGCCACTTGTTCTTTATCAATTCGTTGCGTAGATTGCGCGGCACGGCGTTTTTCAACTGCTTCACACATCAGCAATGTAGCGTCTGGCGAATCTTCATCCTCTTCTGGTTCAAAGCCATCGCGCCCATGTTGCCGCAGCAATGCCCAATCAGTTTTCGATTGCCCTTGCTCACGCGCCCTGCGCATTTGCTCAATGGTCATTGTAGTCATTTTCAAGCCAGTCATAGTAAACCTCTCTTTCACTGCGTTTTGCTGGACGAAAGCTAATAATATGTGGTGTTTTCTTGGGAAGATACACCACCGTTAAAACCAGCAATTGTTCAAAGACATAAGCAAACGATTGTTGCCTACGTTCACCGTTGCGCTCAGTTTCAATATCCAAACGGTAAGGACTTTCAATAACGTAGTCGGCATCTATGAAATCAAGCGGGTGTTTTTCCAAATTGGCTTGCCGTTTTGCCTCGTGCCAAGTGTATTTTTTGCTCATGCCAATCAATGCCGCTACGTTAATTTAAACGGTTACACGTTATCGTTGGCTTTAAACCCCAGCCAACAACGCAATCTTAGCCACCGTTTCCCCCAATTTGACCGCAATTTCCGGCACGCTGTCTAAATCTGCGCCTAAGCCTTTGAAATAACGTAAGGTTTTACGAACAATCGTTTCCTGCTCCTCTTTCGGTTTCGTGGCGGCTTCGGCAATGGTTTTAGTTTCAGCTAGGGCTTCTTTTTTATCGTGCTCGGGCAATGGGCTTTGATTAATCAGCGTTTGCAATTGCGTCAACAACGCTTTTAATTCGCTGTTTTCAGTGGATAATTGGCTAATGGTATTAGTTAAAACACTGTTATCACCAAAATTAACGTTGCCGTTGGTGACGTTGCCCGTGAAAGTTTGATGGCGGCTGTTGTCGGTAGTCATGTTAAATTCCTGTTAAATAAGGGATAAAAATAAAGCTTATACTTGTCCGTCTCTTTTTTTCAATTCATCTAATCTGCCCCGCGCTAAAAACAGGGGATTAATAAATTTTAAATAAAGTTTAAAAAACACCGTAGCAAACAGCAGTCCAATCACTTCTGTGGTGCGTTTAATTAAGCGCACTTGCCGCCGCAACAAGCGTAACATGACAAAATGCGGCAGGGCTTTATTCAAAATTACAGCCGCGACAACCAGCAATAACGCATAAATCGGCACGGCATGATGTAGTAATTGCACAATTTGTGGATACAACGGATAAATAATTGCCGCTATCACTAGAACCAATGGAATGCCTAATTTAAACGGAAAAAACTTCAACACCTTAAACGGCACGGCTTTAGCAATCTCTAATTGTTCCAGATAATCGGCGGTAGGATTTTCCATCCATGGCGCAATTTGACTAAATTTCCAACGGGCTTTGGGCAGTGTTTTTGACTCTCGGATACCAGTATGTTCAGCCGTGTGCTTAAAACGAGTAAACTCAGGTTCGCTCATTCGATAGCCATCTAACATTAGTGAATACGCCTCTACTTCGGTAAACGCATCTAAATCAGTGCGCATTAACGACAAACTTTCTTGCACCCGAGGGTCAACCCCAAACTTTTGTGAACTGGCAGGAATTATCTTGTCCAGTTGTTGCAGCCCTTTTTCATCAATCCAAGCAATTTCCCGAATTGGCAAACCGTTGCGTAAATCCATAAACGCCACATTGCACCGCCCATTTTCCCCTTGACCGGTGCGCGTGAGTAAATGTTTTAGACTTTCAGAGCGCACACGGTCTTGCAAAATGCCTGCCATGCGTAATAGCACGGATAAATTATCGGTTGCGACTTCATTTTCTATCCCCATTTGCCCAGAGGCATCACTGATAATAAAACAAGTGCAGCGATGTTGTAATACTCCGCGTGTGCCTTGATTATCATACACACCGCCATCGACTAATTGCGGCGTGATGGTTTGATTTTCTTTCAACCATTGATCTCTATAAAGCCCTGTGACTGACATCGGATAAAACAACCCCGGCACACAGGCCGAGGCAGCAACCGCATGACCTAAAGGGATTTGTTGCTGATTTAAAATGACTTTGCCACTTTCGGTTTTGATAATGGCCATCTCTGAATAATTATCGGCTCGGCGCAGACGAATGGTTTTTTTATCAATATTTTCGTGGGGAGAATCTGGTTTATCACTCGTGTAATCCAGTCGCTCAGGTGGCTCACCCATGGAGTCGGCGGTGAATTGCCAATTGCGCCCAGTGTTTAAGGTGGTGGCATTCAGCACCAAAATGGGGACTTTAGCTTTCCGTGCGGCGTTATGTTTATTCGGATGGAAGTTTTCATCATCTGCCAATGGATATATTTTCAGCCGCTGCATTTGTACGGGATTGCCTATCCCCGCGTCCTCTGGCAAGACTGTTTGGTAAAAATGTTGATTGTACAATTCGGCTAAACGGTCGCTGCGAGAATAACGTACCGAGGTCATTTTAAAGTTAGCGATAAAGCTGGAAAAGGTTTCCATGCGAATATTGTTTTCAGTCGCCTTTAAAAAATCCACTTCAATTTGCTGCACAATCTGCACATAATCTTGGTCGGTAATGTCGGCATCGACCTTTGATTCTAATAATTTTTTTAAATGTAGATAATACAACGCGCCAATAATTGAGCCACCCGACACGGCTGAAATCACTTCGACATGGCGTAGTAAACCTTGTTCAGCCATTTGTGCTAATACGCCGATGTGATAAAAGGAGGCGCGAAAGCCGCCACCGGAAAATGTTAATCCTAATCTTTCTGCCATAGGTTTCCCCTTAAATAAATGAAATTACTGTTGTTTTTTAGGCGGGTGTGATTATAAAGCCTAACACAAAAAGACGGCTAAACTTTTCATTTTGCGTTTTGGCTGTAGTGCTAAAATCGAAACTATAGCGGGCTAGTTTTTTACGGCTACCAACTTAAGACGGGATAAAACTTAACCGTTCGCCCTGAGCTTGTCGAAGGGTGAATGGTTAAGCCGTTTATGGTTCGACAAGCTCACCACGAACGGCTTAACCCTAAAAACTGTCCCGCCTTAAGTTGGTAGCCTTTTTTACAAAACAAAGGGGAAGTGATGAGTGCGGTTTTAAAAGAAAATAGAGTCAGTGTTGAAGACTATTTAGCGGGTGAATTAATCAGTGAAACCAAACACGAATACGAGGATGGCATCGTTTATGCGATGTCGGGTACGAGTAGGAATCATGAAAAAATCATTTTCAATCTGGCTAGAAAATTGGGTAATCACTTGGAAAATGCGCCTTGTGATGTTTATACCTCGAATATCAAAGTTCATGTCAGCAAAACTAAATTTTACTACCCTGATGTGATGGTGGTTTGCGGTGATGACACTGATAATGAGTATTACACGGAAAAGCCGGTTTTGATTGTGGAGGTGTTGTCAAAATCAACCCGTCGCAAAGACCACACCACTAAACGTTTCGCTTATCGGCAGATTGAAACGTTGCAGGAATATGTGCTGATTGAGCAGGATACTGTGCATATTGAAGTTTCGCGCCGTTCTGCCAGTTGGGATTCTGCACATTATTTTTTAGGCGATGCGGTGCTTTTTGAATCGTTGGATTTGACAGTGCCAGTTGAGGAGATTTATCGGCGCGTTGATAATGAGGAGATGCGGGAGTTTTTGCAGGCGGTTGAAAAACAGGCATAATTGTATGAAAACTATTGAAAATAATTAACTGGAGAAAATGATGAAAACAACGTTTAAATTAGTGTGTAGTGAATTAGAAGATGATGAGTTGCAGGATTTAACACAAAAAATATGCCGCAGTATTGAAGAAGAAACTGGTATTGAGGTAGAACGCCCGAAAAGTGTCGTGTCTCCAGGTGCAAAAGGAGGGATAGTTGAGTTGATTAATATAGCTGATTTTTGTTGTAATGTAGCCAGTGAGTTGACAACGATAGGAATTTACAGCGTATTTATGATGTATTTTCAAAGACCTTCTTTAAAAGATACGACGGTGATAATTGACATAACCAAGCCAGATGGCACAACGATTAAAATTGCCTCACGCGATATAACATTGGAGCATATTCAGCAATTAGTGATACCGCCTAACGATGTTGATAATGCTGAAACAGCTAATCTTTCTGATAACGCCAATGAGTCTGTAGATAACTAATTGTTTTTATTTTAAAATTGAAACTATCCTCCAATCCACCTCCCTTTACAAAAAGGGAGGTTTTTAACAAACGATTTATACTGTGATTTGAAAAAATGCAATGAACGAGAACAAAACCGCTATCAAAACCGCTTGGATTGATGAAGATGATGCGCCTGAATTAACGGATGCGTTTTTTGAACACGCGGACGAATATAAAAACGGGGTTTTAATTAAACGTGGGCGTTCTTCACAAACCGCCATTAATTTGCGTTTAGATTTGGATATTATTGCCGCATTTAAAGCAACAGGCGATGATTGGCAAACTAAAATGAATGCGGTATTGCGCGAGTGGGTTGATAGCCATTCGTTTCAGTAATTATTCAATCTCTCTTTAACAAAAAAAGAGGCTTTTAAGCGAGATTTCGCCATGAAAAAATACGCTATTTTGGTCGGGAATAGCCAATTTCCTGAAGAAAAAGACAAAAAAACATTGCCTAATTTAGTCTGTCCTGAAAATGATGTGGATGGTTTAGCGCAGGTGCTGGCTTCGGAGAATGCCGAATTTGAAGTGATTGCCTTGAAAAATAAGCCGCATTACGAAATTCAGCGGGAATTGCAGCGCACGGTTAAAGCCTTAAAAAGCGATGATTTGCTGCTGTTTTATTATTCGGGGCATGGTAAACCCAATGATGCAGGGCAATTGTATTTAACCACCTTTGACACAGCAATTGCTGACTTGGAAACCAGCGCAATTCATGTTGACAAGATTTACAATATTCTAAACACCAATCCGCGCTGTGCAAGAAAAGTAATCATTTTGGATTGTTGTTTTAGTGGTGCGGCGGCAGAAGGTTTTCGTGGCGCGGTATCTGACCAATTGCAACAGCTCAATCATAGTGCGCGTGGCACTTATTTAATGACCAGTTCCACGAGAAATCAACAGTCTAAAGAAAATGCCAAAGAAGGTTATGGTATATTTACTAAGTATTTGATTTCTGGTTTAAAATCGGAGGAAACCGACAAGAATGGTACGGGCTGGATTAGCATGGATGACTGGTTTGATTATGTGCAGAGCCGTGTCGTAGCGGAAAATCCTGGGCAATTACCGACTATGAGTATTGGAGGCGGGGGTGTACAGGGTGGTAAGTTGTTTATTGCGAAAAGCGGTAAGGATTCCAGAAAAGAACGGGCAGAAAAAATCCGCGTATTGTTATTGAAAGCTGAAGAAAATTATGAAGAAATTGCCGAACTCAGAACCGAGGCATTAAAAATTGCCAGAGCTGTAACAAAGGATTTGTCTGCGCTGGAATTAGCTAAAGATGCGTTGTTGTCGGATTTATTAGCGCAAAAATTAACGCCAGTGTCGTTTATTCGGCAGTGGGATAAATTGGATTATCAAAGTCCTGCGTCACAACGAAAAATATTTGAATTGGTTATGCAAATACTGAATAAGTATTTAAAAATTACCATTTCTTTTACATCGCAATTTTCCGAAAATCGTTTAATAAAAATTACAATTATGTTCACATTGCTAATATCACTAATATTACCTTTGTATCAATTCAATCACCTTATATCCATGCCGTTCGTCAAGTTCATACCTCCTATTGAATCTATACCACCTGAGCCCATATCATCTGTAACGAAAACATCCATGCCAGACTCGCTACGTTATGATTCTGACATAAAACAAGCAAAAGTTGCTTTAAGTTCTGAAAATGAAAAAGATTGGACAGATGCCATAGAACGATTACAGTTTGAAAACGATTTAGATGCAGATACATTATTTTTATTGGGAGACAGGCTGGCTAAATTGAATCCGAAGGATGGAAACAACTTGAAAGAAGCTTGCGAATGGTTTGAAAAAGCGGCGTATGCGGGAAATGAAGAAGGCAAAAAAGCAATTGAGTCAAAAGTTTGTAAAAATGTACTTTAGATAAATTAAAGGTAGGTGGGTATGAAATTAAAAATAATAGTAGCGGGATGTTTAATTGGCTGGTGTTCGTTAAGTTATGCGGATAAAGAATTAGATAAAATTTTGAATCCACCCGATGATGAATTATCTAAGCTTCTCAAAAGTTTAAAATCGTATTTTGCTCCAGTATCTAAAAAAGAGCCTGATAAATGCAAAAATACTTCATCAGCATCTGAGTGTAATAAACCGCCTGCACCTCCACCAGGAATGCCTATGATGATTGCATCGCCTGAAAAAAAAATTGAGCGGCTACATTTTGGAGAAGCTATAGGAGTAGTTTCAGGAGGAGCAGACACAGTGACAAATATAGCAGATGGTTCAACTAATAATATAATTATTAACAAGGGAGAGGATGTAGCAGGACTGATTGGTATTAGCAAGCGAGAGGATGAAGTAGATATTGCTAATAAATCTAATATAAAAAGTTATTCTTCGATTAATAATATCTTCAAGAGTGTAGTAATTAATAGTGTGAAGTCTATTATACCTTCTTTTCCTAATCGAAATGAAAATCGCCCTAAAAATAATAAACCACACCATAGTAAATCAACGGCAATTACTTCAGATTCCACTCGTTATTTTCTATTGGGAAAGGATTTAGCTGAGTTGTATCCAACAGATATTGATAAACTGACAGAAGCTTGCGAATGGTTTAAAAAAGCGGCTGATGCAGGAAATACGGAAGGAAAAAAAGCTGTTGATTCAAAAGTTTGTAAAGAGTTATTTAAATAAAACAAACAGTTACGTTTCTACGCGCCCAGGATTTAGCCTTTTGAACCAAATTAACACGCAAAATGATTAACAGGATTTTAATTCTGCCCAAAAACCAAATAACAAACTGACTTAAGGAAATAATCATGTTAGATGAACCTATCCTAGACGACAACTTCCCCATCGAAACGGTCACAGAAAAAATGCCTTCTTTAAATCACAGCTATATTTGTTTACAAATTATCAAACAACTCTTGAAAAATGAAACCATTGCGCCTTTGCCTGAATTAACATTAGATATTTTGAGCGGTATTACGCCTGATATTTCAGTTTTTCCTAAAGAAAAGATACATCCTAATTTTTTTAATGATGTGGTTAAATTCTCACAACTTCCACCTTTAGCAATTGAAATTATTTCACCCAGTCAAAATATTCAAATGATGTTAGAAAAAGCCCGTTCATTAATTCATGCTGGCATCAATACTGTTTGGATAGTTGAGCCATTTGGCAAAAATATATTTATCAGCACAGCGAGTGATGAAAAATTGATTCATAACGGCATTGCAAAAGCTGGCAGTATTGAAGTGGATTTTACGCAGGTTTTTCTGTAATTTCTCGTTCCCAAATAAAATTTGGGAACGAGATAAAAAAGTCATTATAAAACAAACCATTACGTTTTTACGCGCTCAGGATTAATGACTTCCAGTCCTTAAAGGACTGGCAGCGCGTAGATACCATCTCTCCAAATCAATCGCAAGCGGAAATTATCCAGTTTGCGGTTGATAGGTTTCTTGGCATTTAAGTACGCCAAA